>ERZ1090863.234-NODE-234-length-35250-cov-8.757892_pt1 | contig 35250 bp, 25 predicted proteins | sample MGYA00478480_ERZ1090863 | MGnify/ENA primary metagenome ERZ1090863 (study PRJEB33644, sample SAMEA5815746) | chicken gut metagenome | biome: Chicken; feature: Gastrointestinal Tract; material: Caecum | place: Ireland | collected 2019-01-01 | study: A study of the...
ACCTTTACGCACAGTTGCAATGCAATTAAAGATGCGACTATACGCAGTACAAAACCAAAATTTACTTATCCAAAAAAATTATTTGAAATATTATTATAAAAATGGTGGGGAATAGCAGACCTCTCACTCCTTTATAGTGAAAGGAGATGATGTATGCGATTAAGATGTTATGAACTTGAACAGTTTGCAAGAGTGCATGGTTATGAAAATGGCTATGAACTGTTAATTGACCTTGGTTGTCCAAGCAATGCTTATTTGGATATGCTACGCGGTGCCGGCGCCAGTCCGGATTTGATTGCCGAAATATATATACGATTCGGTGAAGAGGCAATGTTCAGTTTGATTGCTTTCAATGACGGAGAAGGGGGAAGAAGTAGAAATGGACAGGCTTTCAGAGCGTAATGCAAAAATTTCGGCAATGCTCGCAGACGGCGGACAGCTTAAAAACTTCTATCGCTTTATCGCTCAGAATCCGCACATAAACCTTCACGACGCTTGCCAGATAATCATCGAGCGCCCGGACGCTACTGTCTGCAACACAATGGAAGATTGGAACGCAATGGGCAGGCGCGTAACGAAAGGAAAGAAAGGAATACCTTACTACGATAATGATGGCTACAAGCGTTTTGTATTCGACGCTGCGGACACGCACGGAGATGACCGCTTTCAACGCGACATTATACCACTAAAACATATTCTTATAGGATTAGACGAGCTGAATGGCACGTCGCTCTATGAGGATGGACGCGGTGAATACCGCAAGATACATAACGGTGTGTATTCGTACCTTGAAAGGCAGGGTGAACTTACGGGCGACGAGCAGCACGACGCATTGCTTGCCGAGGGCATAACCTTCTTGCTGTATAGCAAAACACGTTTTCCCAAAACGTCGGTTGTTCATCTGCACGACTTGCCGTATTCGTACAGGGACAACGCGGATTTTGTCAAAGAGCTATTTATCCGCTCAACGATTTTAACGCAAGAGATAGAAGAGGCATACGAGAATAAGCAGGCGGAAGTAGAGGTCATAGACGACACCGAAGAAGAAACGATAACGGACGAACCCATTATAACCAGCACTCCCGTCGAACACGAGGAAATTTCAGAGCAGGAAGAACGTGCAGAGGAAAATATCGCGGTCAGCCCGATTTACAGGCAATACCTTGATGCGCAGAAAATCAATCCGCAGGCAATCGTTCTAATGCGCGTGGGCGATTTTTATGAAGTTATGGGCGAGAACGCAATTACGATTGCAGACGAACTTGACCTTACGCTCACGGTGCGAAACGTGGGCCTACCTGAACGTGTGGCCATGTGCGGCTTTCCATATTATACCTCTGAAAAGTACATAGATAAGATACTCGAAAAGCACGGCGTAGTACTTTCAGAGGACGGGCAGGAGCCGAAGTATATTCTATCCCACGCCGAAGCACTCGGACAGGGAGAGCCTGAAAACAAGCCAGACCTTATAGAAATTCCCGATGAACAAAGCCCATTTGACGATGAACAGTCGGAAGAAATCGAGGACGGCGAACAGGAAGAGGAATGGGATGACTTTGATGACGAGGACTTCAACGACGAACTCGAACAGGACGAAACCGAAGAAGAAGTCAAATCCACGCCGAAGAAAGAAGAAAAGGGCATTCAGGATAGGAAACGCAAGTTAAAGCCACAGCTTTCAATGTTCGACCTTTTAGAGCCGCAGGGCAAGAGTGAAAAGGATGCGTTCATAGACGAATGTCTGACGCGCGAGCATAGCAGCAATAAGGTAAAGTTCTACGATGCATATCGCAAGAACCTTACTTTGACCGAGTTTGCTAAACTTCTCAAAGACACTTACGGCATAGGCGGCTCACACGGCGGGGAATTAGATAAAGAGCATAACGCCAAAGGAATTTTATACAACCGCCGAGATAAGCAAAACCCCGAAAATAATCTGTCGGTGCACTTGAAGTGGAGCGAAGTTGCAGAGCGCATAGCAGAGCTTATTGAGGCAGATGAATATCTCTCTCAAAGCGAAAAGAACGAATATGCCCGCATAGTTCGTTTCAGGAACGAGCGAGCAGTAGCAACGACGGGTGACGAGCGTTGCGAGGTCATAGCCAATCAGATAGTCGAGTATGGAACGAAGCAAACATACAGCAAAACCTTTTCCGAATACCCGCACTTTTTGGAGGACTACGCACAGTTCTACTTTGACCACAGCGAGGAGATAAAGCAAAAACTTCTTGCCCGCAAAGAGGTGGCAGCCGTCGGCGAACAGAGTGATATGTTCGACAGGTATCTCCACGTCAACTTTCATATCAAGTACTGTCCTCGCTGGCAGGCGAATTTACGCAACCGCCTCAACAAAATTCACAGGATACAGGACTTTGCGGACAGCTTTATATGGGAGTGCACGGACAAGTTCAATCCCGCAGACCACAGCGAAACCATAACATACACCGTAACGCCCGAAGATATAGGCGAGAGTAACTACCTGTTTATCAAGGATTACCGCGACGATTTTATAGAATATTTGCGAGCCAAACCCGGCGTTGAGAGCGTGGAGCTTTCAATGCAAAAGACAGATATAGTTTTCAAAAGCAGCTATATCTGGGGCATCATAACGGGTGACGAATTGCGCCCCGTCGAGCATACAAAACTTGTTCGCGAGATTGCCGACAGGGTAATCAAAGAGGGCACAGAAAATACAACCAGCGGTAGCTGGATGGCTTACTTTGAAGAGTTCGGCGATAAAGAGCTGTTTATCACCAACAACTCGGACGAGATAGTAAACGAGCTGTACAACCATCAGGAAGTGGCGGAGGCAGACGTTGCAGACGATGCCTTCAATATGACTTTCTACCTCGACTACTGCCCCAATATAGAGGAGCAGGAAGATGAGTTATCCACGCCCGATGAGCAGGAAGAGGACAATCAGGTCAAGGTCGGAGATAAGTTCAGCTTAAACGGACGCGAATGGGAAGTCAAAGGCTTTGACGGGCTGTACCCCGAACAGGCGGTCATTACCCGCACGGAACAGTCGGGAAATCTTGTTTACGACGTAACGCAGAATATCGACATCGCCGAACTACTGTCAAAAGGTCAGCGTATAAAGCCAGAACAAGGTGAGAATACAGACCTTTCAGCCGTTCTCGACCAGAGCGAACTCGGCGGAGCAAAGACGAGATTCAAGAATAACGTCGCCGCAATCAGGCTTGTAAATAAGTTGTATGCGGAGAACAGAAACCCTACGGCGGAGGAGAAGAAAACGCTCTCACAATTCGTCGGCTGGGGCGGACTTTCGCAGGCTTTCGACGAGAAGAACGATAGCTGGAAGAAGGAATATGCAGAGCTTAAAAGTCTGCTATCTACGGAAGATTACGAGCAGGCAAGGTCAAGCACTCTGAACGCCTATTACACCGCAAAAGATGTAATAGACGGCATATATTCGGCACTCAATCGCTTTGGAGTAAAGGGCAATAACCGCATATTAGAGCCTGCAATGGGCACGGGCAATTTCTTCGGTTTTATGCCGAAAGAGATAGCCGAGGGCAGCAGACTTTACGGAGTGGAATTAGATAATCTCACAGGCAGAATTGCGGCAAAACTTTACCCGCAGGCGAACGTGCAGATAAAAGGGTTTGAGGACACGACTTTTCCAAACGACAAGTTCGACATCGTCGTGGGCAACGTACCATTCGGCGGTTACGGCGTTGCGGACTCGGACTACAATCGCTATAACTTCAAGGTTCACGATTATTTCCTCGCCAAGAGCGTAGATAAAGTCAAGCCCGGCGGCATTGTCGCCATCATTACGAGCAAGGGCATGATGGACAAGCTCAACCCGTCAGCGAGAAAGTACGTTGCGGAACGCGCGGAACTACTCGGCGCAATCAGACTTCCCAACAACGCCTTCAAACAGACGGCGGGCACGGAGGCAGTCGCGGACATTCTCTTTTTTCGTAAGCGCGCGGAGAAGATAACCGACCTTTCCCGCGAGGAATGGCTGGGCACGGGCAAGACGGCAGAGGGATACGAGATAAACAACTATTTTATCTCACACCCGCAGATGATACTCGGCACTTTGGCGGAAGAACACGGCTTGTACGGCGGCATAGATACGACTGTAAAGCCTGACGGACGAGAGCTTAAAACCGCGCTCGCCGAGGCGATACAAAACCTGCCGCAGAGCTTTTATATCAACCCGCAGTCACCGCCCGAACAGGAGCAGACGACGGAGGTTGACTATAATGTAAAGCCGTTCTGCTATAAGGCAGAAAACGGCAGACTGTATATGCACGTGGGCGAAGGTATGGAAGAACAGCCCATACCTAAATCGCCAAAGGACGCATACCAGAGAATTTGCGGAATGATTGCCCTCAGAGAGGAGTTGCACCACATTCTCGATATTCAGATACAGGGCTGTTCGGATGAAGTACTCAAAAGCGAGCAGTACAAACTCAATAACCAATACGACCTTTTTGTAAGGAAGTACGGCTATTTCAACAGCCAAACTAACACAAGGTTATTCAGGGATGACGGCGACAGCGCATTGTTGTTTGCCTGTGAGAATGTAGACGAAAAGACAAAAGACGTAACAAAGGCGGATATATTCTTCAAGCGCACCATACGCCCGTATGTCGTGCCTACCTCTACGGATGACCCGTTCGAGGCATTGCAGATTTCAAAGAACGAGCGCGGCAAGGTAGACATTGCCTACATAGAGGAGTTGACGGGCAAGGACTACGATACGGTCGTTTCCGAACTCGGCAACACGGTATTCCGCGACCCCGAACAGGTGATTGAGGGGGATAAGTATTCAGGTTTTGTCACGTCAGAGGAATATCTCTCCGGACAGGTCGTCAGTAAGCTCGAACAAGCACGAATAATTGCTGCGGAGCACCCAGAATATCAAAAGAACGTCGAGGCGTTGGAAGGCGTACAGCCCGAAAAACTGACGGCGAGCGATATATCTGTAAGGCTTGGCGCGACATGGGTGGACAAGAAGTACTATGAGCAATTCTATTGTGAACTTATGGGGGTGTATTGGTATCAACAGGACGACGTGAAGCTCTTTTATAATCCTCACGATTCGTCATGGAGATTAGACCAGCCTCAATCTGTGCGTTCATCAACGCAGATGAAGCAAAAGGAGGTGTACGGCACAAAACGCGCTCCTGCATACAGACTGTTCGTCGATGCCCTTAACTTAAAGTCTACAACAATCTACGACACGATAGAAGAGGACGGCAAGGAAAAGAAGGTAATAAACCAGCCCGAAACGATAGCGGCACGCGAAAAGCAGAACAAGATAAAGGAAGCGTTCGCCGATTGGATCTTCAAGACCCCGGAACGCAGGGAGGACTTGGAAGAAACATATAACAGGTTGTTCAACCAGACAAGACTTCCGAGTTATGACGGGAGCTATCTCAAATTTCCCGAAATGAACCCTGCGATAGAGCTTAATCCACACCAGAAGAACGCAGTTCACCGAATAATGACGGCAGACAGCAGTACGCTTTTACACCACGTTGTCGGCGCAGGCAAGACCTATACCTGTATTACGGCAATTATGAAAATGCGACAGCTCGGCTTATGCAAAAAAGCAATGGTCACGGTGCCTAACCACCTTGTCAATCAATGGGCGGGAGAATGGAGAACGCTCTATCCCAACGCGCACATATTAGTCGCGCACGAAGACGACCTTGAGAAGAATAAGAGAAGGCAGTTCGTCAGCAAAGTTGCTCTCGGCGATTGGGACGGTATTATCATCGCGCAGTCGAGCTTTGCAAAAATACCCATTTCCCTCGAAAGGCAAATAGCCAAATTGCAGGAGGAGATAGAAAACGTCGAACAGACGATAGAGTACCAACAGGAAACGAACGGCAATGCGAACGGCTCGGTAAAGAATCTTGAACGCATAAAGAAGAGCAAACAGACCCAGCTCAAAAAACTTATGGACGGCAGCAAAAAAGATGACGTTCTCAAATTCGAGGACTTGGGCGTGGACTACTTGTTTGTTGACGAGGCGCACGCCTACAAAAACCTGTTCCTGTTCACGAAGATGAACAATGTTGCGGGCATATCGACCGCCGCAAGCCAGAGAGCGAGTGATTTAAAGCTCAAATGCGAATACTTGCAGGAGCTTCACGACAGCGACAGGGGCATAGTGTTTGCAACGGGTACACCTATTTCAAACTCTATGACGGAAATGTATACCATGCAGACGTATATGCAGCCGTCCGTTTTAAAGAAACTCGGACTTACCTTCTTTGACGGTTGGGCTGCGGACTTCGGCGAAACGATAACAAGTATGGAGTTATCCCCGTCAGGTCAGGGGTACAGAGCGCGAACGCGCTTTGCAAAGTTTACGAACCTGCCCGAACTGTTAAGACTGTACCGTTCGTTTGCCGACGTGCAGACAAAGGAGATGGTAAAGCTCAATGTCCCCGAAGATGAGAGGTTTGTAATAAACCTTAAACCTTCGGACACGATTATCGAGCTCGCGGAAGAGATAGCGGCCCGTGCGGACAGAATTTACGCCGGGGGATTAGACCCGCATATCGACAATATGCTCAAAGTCACCTCGGACGGAAAAAAGCTCGCGTTAGATCCGCGCTGTTTTGTGCCCGAATCGCATGACGAAGACGGCAGCAAGCTCAACGAGTGTGCGCAGAGGATATATGAGGTATGGACTGATACGTCGGACATAAAGGGAACGCAGATAGTGTTCTGTGACTTGTCCACGCCGAAGGTCAAGTTTGAGGACTATGAGTACGGCAAGGACTTCGACGCATACAACGACCTGAAATACAAGCTCGTGCAAATGGGTATTCCCAAGGAACAGATTGCTTATATCCACGACGCGAACACGGACGAAAAGAAACAGGCGTTATTCAATAAAGTAAACGCAGGCGACGTTCGTGTATTAATCGGCAGTACGGCGAAGTGCGGTGCGGGCACGAATGTGCAAAAGCGACTTGTCGCTCTGCATCACCTCGATACACCTTATCGTCCAAGCGATATGGAGCAGAGGGAGGGGCGCATCATCCGTCAGGGCAACACCAACGATAAGGTCAAGATTTTTACCTATGTAACGGAGCGCACGTTCGACAGCTATTCCTATCAGATACTCGAAAACAAGCAGCGTTTCATCTCGCAGATAAACAGGGGAGATTTGACAATAAGAGAGGCAGAGGACATAGACGAAACTACGCTTTCGTATGCCGAAATCAAGGCAATCACCGCAGCGAACCCCAAGATTAAGCGCAAGATGGAAGTGGACGCCGAGGTCGCAAGGCTGCGCGTGTTGGAAGGGCAGTACAAAAAGAATTTATATGAATTACAGGACAAAATCTATAAGAACTACCCAGAAGACATACGCAAACAGGAGCTGTATATCGAGCGCGTGGGCAAGGACTTGGAAATGCTCAAAAGCATGCGCCCCGCAGACGCGGAAGACTTTTCAATAAGCGTAAACGGCAAAATTTACATGGACAAGAAAGAGGGCGGAAAAGCTCTTATGGACGCGCTGTATTCGGGAAAAGTCAATGTTCCCGTTGCGGAGTATTGCGGCTTTAAAATCAGCATGAACCCTATGTATATGCTCGGCGGAGAAAGAGAGATAACGCTCGCCGCAGAGGGGCAGTATGTAATTTCCATCGGCGACAGCGCGTTCGGCACTCTTACGCGAATAGAGAATTTCTTAAAAGACCTGCCTGAAAGGGAAGAGAGATATAAAAAGAGGCTGGCGCAGTTAAACGCCGACCTCGAAATAGCCAAAGAACAGGTGGAAAAACCGTTTGAACAGGCAGAGCGACTAAAAGCACTTCTCTCCGAGCAGGCAGAACTCAACGCCGAACTCAACCTTGATAAGCGCGAGGAAGTAATAATCGACGACGAGAATGACAGCGACGATGAAGACAATAATTACAGGGCTTTGCCCGATATTCAGAAACAAAATATGGAGGTGAACATTATAGACGAGAAAGACAAGATTGCGGCAATGCAGGTAGATTTGCTGCCCGACTATGCCGTGACTAATGAAGATATGCATGCCTACGGCTACACGTGGGACGGTATGCTGCCGCTCACAGGAGTCGCGGCAAAGACCATTGCAAAACTTGGGGTGACGGTCTATGAGCTTACCCCGACAGACAACGAGTATGAAGTAAAGGCGACAGAGCTGTTTGACGAAAAGGACAAACTCTTCGGCGTGGAAAAACCCGATTGGAATGCCTTTTTAAGTTCAAGCAAAGGACAAAAGTATATAGCGGCAAGGCAACAGCTTGTCGGTGCCGTGTACTCTTTACTTAATAAAAATGATATGTCGGAATTCGGAGACAAACTCATAGAGCCTATCCGACAAAATTATGAAAGAGAGAATGCAGTTCTTACAAAATATGTGGAATCAAATCCTGAAATGCTCTCGGAAGAGATTGAGCCATTTGCAGAACTGATTTTTAATGAGCAGTATGAAAAATTAACAGCACTTATTCCATTTAAAGAGTATGGCTGGAGTAAAGCAGATATTCATTCTGAACTCACCGATGTTAATGACGGGACTCTAATGGAGAGCTTGACTGAATATGCGTATGATAGCCGCGTTGAAGATTTTATTGATGAGAAGATAAAAGACTTAAAATGGTTCAACGGGAAGACGACCGGTTTTACTGACGATGAAATGGAACGGATAGCCAATGATTTGGGTGAGGCATTTAATGGCAGTGAATTTGATGTGCGGGAAGATGGTGAATCGTATGATGAATGGTATGACTACTTCAAGTACGACAGAGTCAGACCGATATTAAAGGAGCGTATGCCGCAATACGCAATCAATACCGATTATAGGTTTGAAGATAACCCTCTCGATACTGTCGAACAGTACGAGGACAACCCGCTCGGCTTGCCGCCTTTGGACGATGAGCTTACCGTTCTTGCCGTTCAGCCTGATATTAAACTGAACGAAAATCGTACAATACAGGGCGCGGCGCTTCTTAAAAACGAAGTGGTGGACGGCTGGTATGTAATAGGCTTTACTCACGACGGCGACGGTAATGCGCTTTCAGTTGGAAACAAAACTAACATTGAAAAGCTCGGTATTGCTCCTTTTGAAACAGACCCGAATATCATAAGGACTTTCGATTCCGAACAGGAAGCAAGGAGCTTTTACGACGAGCGTGTAAAGGTACTCAACTCTTTAAATGAGAACAACGATCGCAAAGAGCCTGACTACGAGGAAGAGGTCAAAAATAGCGTGGACGCAGAGTATGAGGCGTTCAAGTCAGATCTGCTCACGCGCTCGCCCGAAGAGGTTTTCTACAATAATTATAAAATTCACGTCTTTACAGAACTCAGGGAAATAATTGAAACGGGAAGTGAAAGCGGTTGGTATCTCTACCCTGAACATTACAGAGCGCTCTATGAGGAGCGCGGAAGTATTCTGCAAGAACTTTATGATGATTTCATCGGCGAAGAGTTTGCAAGTATAAACACGGGTACAGACACAGCAGAGTTTATCAAGGATTATTGCGAACGCTATCATTCGGCTGTTATGAGCGGTGAAACAAAAATGCCCGTTTATCTCAAAACATCGCAGTATGCTTTGGAACACGGCGAGTTTGAGCAGTATCAAGCTTCACGCAGGCTGACCGAAGAGTGCAGGAACGCGATAGATAAAGCAATCTCCGAGAACTATGACGGTATGCACTTGCAAACCGGCTTTGAGATGAGGCTCATAGACGAATACGGCGAAGAGCGCGTCAAGTATATCTTTGCAACTACTCTGCGCGAGAATCTCGGCGACGGCAGGTACAGCCCCGAAAACAAAGGCTGGGCGGAGAATATTCCCGTATCTGAAAGCCCCGAAGAGCGCAGGAGCTGTTGTCTGAACTCTCATCCCACGGTCATTGACGGCGTGGTGAGGCTAATCAGAAGGTACGAACAACTGAATAAAAATGTAGAAGAAATTATGCAGTATCAGACTAATGCTGAACAACACAATAAGGAGGAAAACAGTTTGGCAGAAAACAAATTTTTAACGGAAACGTCGCGCGGCGACAAGGTTTTAAGCATTGCACAGGACAGGAGCGGCAGGAATGTCGCAGTCGTGCAGAGGAAGAATGACTATACCGTCGCAATCGGCTACGACACAACGGACGGAACGTGGGCGCAGGGCATGTACGATTTCAAGGACGAAAAAGCGGCTAACGATTACCGCGAAAAGTATTACGGCGAAAATAGCGAACCGCAGGAGAAGTGGTACGAGATATTCGTATCGAAAGACGCGCTCATCAAGAGGTACAACAAATCCTCGCTTATGCGTATGCCGACGAGCAACAAAGAATACGCGGATTACAGTTATTACATTTTCAATAACCGTATAAAGGAAAGTCGGCAGATTGTAGATATGCAGTCGGATACGCGCGAGCTTTGCTATAAAATCACGCTCAACGCGGATGAGGTAGTAAATCTTCACAACCGCGACGGTGACGAGGTGGAGCTTACGGCAGAGGAGTTTGCTGCTCTTGTAAATCATACCTCGGACAAGGACTATGAACACGAGGAAAGAGAGTATATACAGGTCAATCTTCCGAAAGAAGCGCTCATAAAAGAGTACGAAAAAGCCTCGCTGTTTATGATGCCAACAAATTCAAAGTACAAAGGGTACAGTTATTACCTGCCTAACTCGGTAGTGCGTGAGAACGCGCAGATAGAGGACGGCAGTATGACAGCGGGCATTGCGGAAGATTTCACGGTAACGCTGCGCAAGGACAAAGAGGAGATTGCTCTCACGGCAAAGGAATATGCAGAGCTTATAGGTAGTGCCGCTGCGCAGGACTATGTTCGCGAACGGACGGCAATGGACGACTACCGCTCGCAAAGTAATGAGAGCGAAAAGAAATGGTCTGACATCGACATAAGCAATAAAGCGGTGATTGCAGAATACGACAATGCAACGCTTTTCAGAATGCCGAAAGACACCGAACACGAGAGCTGCGTGTACTACATACCCAACAGCTTTATCCAAAAGGACGAAAACGGTATGGCGCTGCACCTGCCCGAAGACTTTGTCGTCCGTCTGAGGATGAGCAATGGTCAGACGATAGAGCTTGACCTTACGAACTTCGAAAACGAGATAAACGGTATGGACGATGACGACTACGAAAGCATTTATAACCGTCCCGACGAGGAGGCAAGGAAGAAGTTTGAAACGGTGGAGGCAAATCTCCGTTCATCCTTGCCCGATGAAATGCGTAACAAGTCTAATTGGGTAGTCGTCCGCACGCGAGAGAACGAAAGTACAGGCAAGCTCGATAAATTCTTAATCGACGCGCATACGGGCAAGTTTGCGGAGAGTGATAATCCAAAGACTTGGTCGGACTTTGACACGGCCTGCGAATACGCAAAAGAGCACGGCGGCGTTGCCCTCGCCTTTGCCCTCGATGGTAAAGATGGTATTGCTTGTATCGACCTCGACAAATGTATTGGCGAGGACGGGAAACGTACACCGCTTGCGGAAGAGGTGCTTTCCAAGTGTGGGAAAACATATATTGAACACTCTTTAAGCGGCAAAGGCTTACATATCTTCGGCAGGACAAAGGGTGCAGACCTGCGTTCATACTCAAAGGACGGAGATATGGAATATTACCAGAGTGGACAGTTCATTGCCATGACGGGCGACGGAGCCGACTTTTACCGCCTCGGTGATTTTGATACGCCCGAAATGAAGTCGCTTTTAGAGCGCAAATTGGAGCGTCGTTCCGAATTTGTAAATACGGGTAAAGGCGTAGAGGGACTCACGGTAATGGACGACAGGGAACTTCTCGAAAAGGCGTTCTCGGCAAAGAATGGCGACACGGTCCGCAGGCTGTATAACGGCGAAGACTTACGGCACAACCATTCCAACAGCGATATGTCGCTTATGAATTACCTCGCTTTTTACAGTAACCACAATATCGACCAGATGCTGCGTATTTTTGCAACGAGCGGGCTTTACCGTCCCGAAAAAGCTCAAAGCTATTACGAGCACACGGCAATCAAGGCGGTAAAGAGTACTTCTGTATATACTCCACCCAAGGCAAGCACGACCGCACCTAAATCCTCGGGCGGAAATAGCAAGGCATAGTACTGAAGTCAATATAAAAGCTACGGCATAAAGCCGTAGCCGGAAAATGATTATTTAAGTAAGTCTGCAAGGTATCCTTGCCCCTTTTTATGTGTTCCGTGTAGTCGGCGATACTCAATGATAGCGTTGACTAACAGGTTAATACGCCCGGAAAAGTAATTTTCGTAAAATTCTGTGCTATTATTGTATCTTTTACGATTGAACGAAATGTTGTTTTTGCAGAATTCTTTGGGCTTTTGTTTTGACTTTACTTTTTCATAATCGCCAAAGAGTCCTTCTGCAATAACAAGAAGTATCTCAAGTTCCGGCAAAGTGCAGTACTTCTGAACACTGACGATGTTTAAGTAATACTTCTGGTCTTTCAGATTGTCGGTCATTTTATCGCCTATCCGATAGACCTCAATCGGACCGTGGTATGAGTCCAAAGCAGGTTTTAACTGAGGAGATGTCAGTTGCCTTGCGTGGAACGGACGCATATCCAAAAGGTCATCGCGCGAAAAACGTAACTTGCCTGCGTCGAGCAACATATTCATAACCTTAAGTTCGTTCGAGCCTTCGCACATAATAAGGATCTTCATTTTAAAAGCTCCTTTTTAATTGCCATAAGGTCATCGTAGTTTACGGCTGTTTTAAACGTATCGTTATAGAATTGTTTGCTCTTGGAAAGTTCGGAGCGGATATTGAACTCCCCATACATGTTGATGATGGAAATTTTCTTGTCTGCGCGGCACACCCAAATGTTGTCTTGACGATTGAATAAATCAAGGAGTTCGCAGTAGTGAGTGGTGAAGTATAACGTTGCGTTATGACTGTTTATTGCCTTGTCTTTGTACAAGTTGATTATATTCTCAACAAGCGTCTTGTGGAAATGATTTTCAATTTCATCTATAAGAATATCGAAGCCGTATCTAAGTGATGCAATAACACTCACATATAGTAATAAGCCCTTTGTTGTACCGCTGGAAAGGTAATGCAAAAGCTCCTTATCGGAAGTGATTTTTTTCTCGCTATTAATTTCAATCTGATAATTGTGCTCGTCAAGCATCTTTAAGCTATTCATATTGTTGTCAAAGAGATGAAGCACTTTTGCGAGTAGTTCGGCCGAAAGATTGAAACGCTTTAAGGCGTTAAACATCAGCCTGTACGTATCAACACCTTCACCGTCGCAGTTAAAATATACAGCACGAGTAGTTTTCTTTTTAAGCACAAAGAAAACGATAGACGTGTCTTCGGGAAGGACGCCTATGTTTGTAACGGGAGTAAAATCATCGTCTGAAAGTAAAGTTTTGAGCTTGGACTTATAGTATGTCTTTTGGTACAGCTTTTGATTTAAAAAAGTCACCTCGTTGTTGTTGAGCGTAGAGGGCGAGGATATATCGGTAGTGTACTTATATATTTTGTCCTCATGATAGAAAATCATTTCCAGATGCAGACCATCGTAGGAATAGTTTTTATCTTGCAGTGAAAAATCGCCGAGTATGGAATAACAGCAGTCGAGCAGTTCAAGAGCAGTCGTTTTACCGGAAGCGTTTTTACCGATAAAAGCTACTGTATTGAAGGTGAAAAGCCCGTCGGCAATTTCCTGTAATTCGTATTCCTTGTCTTCGCTCGTCTTTTTGGACTTTGCTATGAAGTTGAGTGTGCAATCGCTTTGCAAGTTTTTGAAGTGAGAAGCCTTAACATATAGTAATTTCATGTGCTTTTCCTCCGTGGATTTATTATACACCATAAATTAAAAATAAACAAGTATTTTGGTTAAAATAATTTCTGATGCGTAGAAATTTTTATTTTATATCAAAATAAAACATAAAATCGAATTATGTCGAAAGGAGAATATAAATGAAAAACAAAGCTAAACCCCCCGAAATCGTTGTGCCGAAGGGCTACGCCATAGACGAGATTTTGGATATGACAGACGATTTCGAGGACGAAGAACCAATCATGCGTGAGGAGGTGATTTTGCGGTATGAGCGAGAATGAAGAGAAAACCTCCTATGAAAAACTGACCCCGCAACGCAAACTTCTGTATGACGCGGTAATGCAGAACTTTGAAAAGGGAAACCTTGAGTGGCTGCAAGGCTGGGCGGCTAATGATACACCCGTTTCTGCCATAACTGGCAAGAGTTATAACGGTATAAACAGGCTATCGCTGATGCAGGCGGCGTCGGCGCGCGGATATTCGGATAACCGCTGGCTGACATATAAACAGATGGAGGACAGGGGGTGGTCGTTCAAGCGCGACGAGGAGGGCAAGAGCCTCGGTAAGAACGCTGGTGTGCCAATAGAATACTTCGAGTTGCGTGACAAAAAGACTAAACAACCTTTCGACCGTTCGCTTTTAGACGGCATGACGGCTGATGAACGCGACGAGTACATGGAAGAGAATGTATATCCCTTGCGCAAGTACTACCGCGTATTCAACGGCGACGTCATCGAGGGCATACCTGCGTTGGAGCGCAGAGAGCTTGACGAGAGCGGCTACAATGAACGGGCAGAAAACCTGATTAAAACATGGAGCGATACCGAGTGTCCAATCATTCACGGCGGTAGCTTGGCGTATTACAGTATTGTAAATGACGAAGTACGTTTGCCGCGCAGGGAGAGCTTTGTTGACTTGCCCGAATATTATTCAACCGCATTGCACGAGATAGGTCATAGTACGGGCGCGGAAAAGAGATTGAACCGCGAAATGTCGGCAGATAAGAGCTCAAAGACATACGCAATGGAAGAGTTGCGTGCGGAGTTTGCGTCAATGTTTATAGAACAGGACTTGGGCGTTAAGGCAAAGGCGAACCATATCCAAAACAACAGCGCATACATACAGTCGTGGAGCAAAAGTTTAAAGGAAGACCCGAACGTACTGTTCAAAGCCATAGCTGACGCGGAGCGAATAACAAAATTTGTAACGTCAAAAGAAAAGGCGGCAAAAAAGAAACAGGAGGAGAACAAGCGGGTCGAATACTTCGCAATTATGCAAGACACGGATGAATACGGAGATACCGTGTACAAGGTCATGATGTGCGCAGAGTCTGGTCAGATACAGTACGCATTGAACGGTTATCCGTTCCGTAGCCGCGACGCGCTAATGTCCGAGTTTGGGAAAATGAAAGAGCTGCCCTTATGGAAAGACAAGCAATTTCAGGAGATAAGCGAAGAACAGCTCAAAAGCATAAGCGCGCAGCGCGTGGAAGAACAGTCGGCAAAGAGCGAGCGGCTTGACAAGATACAGGAAGAGAAATCTTCAATCTATATCCCGCCCGGCGAAGCCGTGGCAAAAGATACACCCAAATATTCCGTCGTGGATATGGCGGGCAGGGGTATAGACAGTCTTGTAAATATGGACGACAGGAATATAGTCGAGCGCGCAAGCAAGTCAAAGCACGGCGATAAATTCCTCTCATTATGGAACGGCGAAAAAGTGCTCGGAACGGAGGAGAAGAACGAGCGCTCCCTGATGGCGCGGCTTGCAATCTATACGCAGGACAAGGACAAGCTCATGCGAATATTCAAGGCTTCGGGACAGTTCCGCGACGAAAAGCCGAACGCATATTACAACAAACTTGCGGACGAGTCGATAGCATTCATTGCAGGAACGCGCACTCAGGCAAAGCCTGCTATTGCAAAACCTGCGGCGAAATCCAGCCGCTATGCCAATGCCAAGAACTGATGAAGAAGGTAGCAATTATTACGTTAATCGCATTAATGTATTGCTGTTTATCGGCAATATTGTAAGCGCGGTTATGACTTTTAGAAACAATCAAATTATTAATTCAACCCAATTAACTTTTACTTACCGTGAAGAGCGCGGCGGGGTGGTTTACACACTGCCGCGTGGGACGGAAATTACATTACAGTTCGGGAAAGACAGCGTAAAGATTTTACGCTCCTATCAACTCAGGGATATTGAATCGATATACGGAACGGTAATGTTTGTACGCTTCTATGCTGACGAAAAAGGCTATGAAGTGCCGCGCAAGATAACCGAAATGTACGGTGAAATCAGACTACATAATATGCTGTACAACATCGGTTACAGACGCGAACATACGGCCGATTGTGACCTTGACTACAAGGCCGACAGGCGTTGGTATGTCAATGCGGCGAGTAAGTTTATCGGTTGGACGGAATATAACATCAAAGATTAAGGGAAAAAATGAATCAATTAACTTTAAAAATCAAAGAGGAATACAGCAACATTTTTAAGGAACTAAACGAAAAACAGGTCGGCGAACTTGTAAAAGGGCTGTGTGCATACGCATACGAGGACAAGCCTTTCTTTACCAAGGACGATTATCTCAAAGGCCTTTTCCTGTACATAAAACGCGACATCGACATCTCCAAACGCAACTCGGTAAACGGCAAAAAGGGCGCGGTTGCTCTTGCCGAAAAACGGCGCAACGCCGAGGGAATGCTGAACGGAATCGGCGTAATTCTCGGCAGCGTAATTTCGGCGAACGAGGCGAAGAAAGATAAAGCGGAAACTTCATAGACCTAAGGAAGAAATAACCTGAGATTAATAATTTATACGAAAAAATATCGGGTGAATGAATAAGAACTTATAACGGGAGACAACGTGAGATGTGTTGCATTTTTCCCGAAAAAAGTAGGCAGGATAAGGATTGTGCCACAACCACAATCGAACGCCAATTTTGGCTATTGCAAAGCGGGAAACCCGCCTTTGCCTTTGCAGGAGGTGAAATGACAAAAACTAACGTTACAGATAACCGCGGCCGGCGTTACATAAGGATAACGGACGAGGACAGTTGGCACATGATAGACGAGATTTCAAAAGCCAAAGAGTATGAAAAAAGCTTCAATAAAATTATCAATGACGCGCTCTTTTACGGACTGCCCGTTCTCAGCGAAAAGGTGCGCGGCGGCGTGATGGAAGAGGATAAAAGAAACCTCGCACAAAATACTTTCAGAGGCTCGCGGCTTGAGGAGTTTAATTCATTGCTCATACGCCTGCTCCGCGAAATTATCTTAAACGTCACCATAAATAAATCCATTCTCTCGTCGCTGTATAACCAAAAAAGTTTTGCGCTTACGGGTCAGGAAATAAAGCAAAATTTTGACAGCGGGTTCATGAGCGACACGCCCGAGTACATAAGCCGGTATGAGATAGAGGGTTTGAAGAGTTTGCGCAAATGAGCAATCAACCAATCATCTTCAATATCCAATACACGCCGTACACTCTGCCTAAAAATGCAACGGCAGAAGAGTGTCGGCAACACGCCTCCGATAGGGCGTTTTACGATATGACGGGAGGCAAAAATATCTTTGATTATATGACTACGCAGGACAAGCAGACGGGCGGGTACACGATATTCGAATACCTTAAAAAGAACACCGGCGTGTTCAACGATAAGGGGATGATACCTAAAGAAGAAATCGCTCAAATGAAGGCGCGGCTGAAAGAAAATAAAGGACATATCCATCACGGCTTTATATCGCTTAATGCACAAGAATCGCACAAGATAGACACGCCGGAAAAGTGCATAGAAATGATAAAGCATATCTTCCCTACGTTTTTAAAGGACGCCGGTTTCAGGCCCGACAACATAGACCTTATGTGTGCGTTGCATCTGGACAAGCCCCATCATCTTCATGTACATTTCGTATTCTGGGAGAAGGAACCGAAAATAAAAGATACAAAAAACGGCGGCACGACATATAAACGCGTAGGCAAGATAAAGAAGAGTGCGATAGACAATATGTTTGTGCGCTTGGGGCTGTACTTTTCGGACGAGAAAGAAATACTCTATAAAACCCGCGACCAGGCCATTCTAGATTTAAGGGGTATGTTCGCCGTAAAGGCTTACCTAAATAAGCCGCAGGACGTGCAGGACGCGATAATAGCTCTCGCAAGGGATTTACCCTATAACTGTTCTTTTCATTACAACAGCAAGGATATGATTCTCTACAGCGAACGCATAGACAAAATCGTCAGTATGATGCTCGGTTGCAGCGAGCAGGCGCGTAGGGCAGACACAAGGTTTAAACAGGCCCTGCAAATCAAAAGGAGACAAATTGAAAATATCTGCGGTATGCCGTTTGCTTTTTCAAATAAAAATGTACAGCCGGACGAAATGGAGTTGCCCAAGTACCACAACAAAATAGATACGGGCAACATTCATATCATTGAAGATATTGAAGATGATTACAGGCGAAGGCAGGGCAATCTCGTTCTTAAGTTCATAAAGAGTGTAAAACCTCATCTTTATAAAAACACTAAGAGGCGGAAGGTAAACGACAAAACTTTAAAGCGCGCCCTGCGAATGTCGGCGAACTCAATATCCCGCTCATTCAAAAAATTTCTCTCATCATTCGGTGCCGAAAGTCGGTTTATAGAGCGTGATTTCACTAATCGTTTACAGGAGATAGAAGAGGAGATGGAACGCGACCGAGAGGCACAGCAGAACAAAACGCATAACAATCAAACAAAATAACGGAGGACAATCAAGTGAGATGAAATTAAAAAGTCACAGAAAAATTAACTCGTGGAAGGGCGGGATTGGGGTAGGCGCGATTGTTGCGGTAGGCGTAAGCATTTTAATAGCATTTCTGTTCGCGCTCGGCGGTAACAGTTTTGCAGAGATATTCGGCAACGGCAATTATTGGCTGACCGTGGGCGTGGTCAATGGCTTGTTGCTCATAGGCTTTCTGTTCCTGTACAGGATAGACGCGCAGAACATAGCTCTGCACGAAAACGACCTTGAGGACACAGAATGGCTGACAACTAAAAAGCTGAAAAAGCTCAAAGAGTTCGCGGTGACGACTTGGGACAAGATGCCCGAACATGACGATGAAATAGTAATCGGTGCGGAGAAGAAAGGGAAAGAGCTGGAAATCATTTCAACCAGCGCTCTCCACGCTTTAATCGTAGGTACGACGGGTAGCGGCAAGACGACAGGCTTTGTTGACCAGAACATTGCCATCCTCGGTAAAAGCCGCGGCAAGCCGAGTATGATTATCGCCGACCCGAAAAAGGAGTTGTACGAAAAACACGCCAAACAATTGGAGAGCGAGGGATACAAAATCTCCACGCTCGACCTGCGCGAGCCGTATTCTTCGGCGAGATGGAATCCTATGCAGGTGCTCATCCGCCGTATCAGGCAGGTACGCGAATTACAGAACGATCTGAAATTCGAGGATGGAAAGTATTACGCCTGCGGCGAAGTGTTCCTTTCCCACGACGACGCAAGGACGAGAGTGCAGGAGTTAAAGGACGAAATCTTTGAGAACGCAATGGACTTGGTGTACACGCTCTGCCCCGTACAGAACAAAGACCAACCCACATGGGAGGAGGGCGCAAGAAACCTTATCTTCGGTCTGGTACTCGCGTTCTGCGAGGACGTTATATCGGGCAAGATGGAAGAAAAACAGTTGCAGCTCTTCAATGTGTACCACAACATTACCAAGTATTGTTCTGAGGACACAACCGCTCTCAAGCAATATCTGTTAGAGGGCAGGGACGAATACTCAAAAGTACGAGGACTTGTAAATACAGTACTTATCACCTCTGATAAAACGCTGACAAGCTATCTTTCGGAAGTCAACAGTTACATACAGCAGCTTTCGGATGACGGCATACTCTCAATGACGAGCGAGAATGATATAGACATCGTGAACATGGACGAAAGCCCCAACGCGCTCTTCATTATCGTGCCGGACGAAAGGTTCACGCGCCACAGGTTCGTAACGCTCTTTCTGACTCAGGTATATAAGGAGCTTGTAGAGAAAGCCAACCTGAATTTGCGTAAGAAACATACGGACACGGCAATCTTAAAACGAAAAGCGTATTTTATCCTCGACGAGTTCGGCAACCTTCCCAAGATGGAGAATATCGAAGGTATGGTAACGGTCGGCAGGTCGAGAGGTATCAGGTATCTGTTCGTGTTGCAGAGCTTTTCACAGCTCACGGCAAAATACGGCAAGGACATAGGCGACATTATCAAGACCAACTGTAACATCAAAATCTTCATCGGCTCGGACGACTCCGACACAAGGAAAGAATTTTCGGAACTATGTGGGCAGAAGAAGGTCAAGAATTTCTCGGTCAACACGAGTGCGGAAAACCCCGCGTCGTCGAATACGGGCGCAAGCAATCAGCCGCTCATTACGGTTGGTATGCTTGAAAGGCTAAACGGCAACGTAAAGGGCGACGCAATCGTTTCAGTGAGAGGCTATGAGCCGCTGTGGACAAGGTTCACGCCGTCGTATGAACTCAAAGATGTGTACTTTGCGGCAGGCAAGGCGGATATATCAAAGCGCCCTGCGCGATTGTTCGATAAGAGCCAATATGTATTTGACATTCTCGGCGGGAGCATAAAGAAAGCCGAGGAGGAGCAGCTCGATATTCTTGAACGCCGCGAACAGGAAGAGGAGCAAGAAGAGCTGAAAGCCGCGGACGAAGTGGCAAAGCTCAATGCCGAGTGGAAGAAAACGGCGGACGACATAGAAAAGAATGTGCGCACAACAGCTGAGGCTTTAAAAGAGGTGCATGCCGCGGCGCTCATTCGGGCGCCAAAGGAGAACAAGCTTGCAATTATTCATTCGTTTATGGATGAGTACGATTTAAGTACACAGCAAAAGCTCAAGAGGCTTGCGATATTTATATCGGGCGAGTTGCAAAAGCTTATGGAACTGCAAAAGCAAGCAAATCAATATGAAAAAAAGGAGAATTAAATTTGAGATTAAAAAAATTATTAACTGCAGTCCCCATTCTTGTAATGGGTATAGCTGCGGCATTTGCTGTGGCGGGTTGTGTACAGCAGGAAGATAAGCCTGTTAAATTCACAGCCGGTATGCGCGCAACAGTTGCGGTCGCGGCTGGCATGGAAGAAGGTTGCGAACACGACTATAATCCCGTTCAGGTAATATCACCTAACTGTACCGAACAGGGCTATACAATATATCTTTGCGCAAATTGCGGCGATACATACACAGACGATTTTATCCCTGCAAACAGTCATTCGTTCAAGGATATTATCGTTCCTTCGACCTGTACGCACAAGGGGTATGTGACACATTTTTGTACTACCTGCGGCTATGAGTATTCGGATAGCTTTGTGGATGAAAGCGGACATTCTTACGAGGAAGAGATAGTCGATCCAACGTGTACAGAGCAGGGATATACTCTGCATACCTGTACTGTCTGCGGGTACAGCTATAAGGACAGTTACACTCAAGCTACGGGCCACAATTATACTGAAGTTGTTGTGGAACCCACTTGTACGGAGAGCGGATTTACGACATATACCTGTATCACCTGCGGCAAGACAACGGAGCAACAGTACATTCCTGCCAAGGGTCACACATATATGGAATATGTCACGCCATCAACCTGCGTGAGCTACGGCTATACCGAACATATCTGCTCTGACTGCGGCGACAGGTATGTCACCGACTATGTCAATGCAACAGGTCATAAATACATCGATATGGTTGTAGAAGCCACGGCGGACAGTGTGGGTTACACTCGTCATCTCTGTATTGTCTGCAATTACAGTTATCTTTCAGATTTTGTAACGAGCGGCGATGACGGGTATATCGTTGATGAAGTCCCTGAGCCTGTTCACGAGCATAAGTACGAGCTTCAAGTACAAAATTTCGGTCTTGACAGGTATTTTGTTGCCCTCCGCGTATGCGTGTGTGGCGACAGTAAAGTAGGAAGTCTTAATGTGACATTGACCGACACGGACGGGGTAAGCATACAGTTGCCCGTCAATGAATACGGCATGGTGTCATATGCAGATGTGTACGGCGTATACAACGCATCGATTACAGACGAGAGCGGTGTCCAGCTTAAAACGTTCATCTTGCTTGCAGGCGGTGCTCCTGAAGTCCCCGAAGAGCCTGTTAATCCTGACGACCAGACCGAACCCGATGAGGGTGAGGATGTTGAAATTCCGGACGAGCCTTCAGCAGAACAACCAGTCGATGACGACGGATTTACCGAGCAGGAAACTCCCGACAAAGATGAGGAACTAATCGAGCCTGAAACGCCCGACGAAAGCGATGAACATACCGAGCCTGAAACACCGGGCGAGGAACAGCCTGATTCCACGGACGAGCCTGCGGAAGACGGCGGCAGTTCGGGAACGACGGCAATCGTGTTGCTCGTATTGTTTGTGCTGCTTGTCGGCGGAGCTGTTGCAGCTTGGATAATCTATAAGAAAAAGAAGAATAAAAATCGGAATTAATTTTGGAGGAATAGAAAAATATGAATATGAATTTATTGGCAAACGAATCCCTCAACGATAGCCTTGCGGCAATCGTCGAAAAGTTACAGTCCCTTATGGACAGCTTTTGGATCTACATAGTAATCGCTCTCGCAGCGGTGGTAGTAATCTGGGGTGCATACGTCGGCATCAAGATTGCCATTGCACACAGGAATGAAGAGAAAATCAATGCGCGCGATATGGTCAAGAACCTCATCATCGGTATTGTAATTATCTTCGTTGTTGCTATGGGCGCGCCTCTTCTCATCAACGGTCTTTCCGCATGGGTATCGGCGTAACGGCAAATTACTGAAATGAATGGCGGCGGGCAGTCCCGCCGCCTTGATTTTCAGGCAAAGGAGGAGATTAAATGCTTATATTTTTTCAGGAATTAGGCTTGCAGCTATTCTTATGGCTGCTCCAGCTAGTGGACGGGCTGATGGAAATATTCTCTGCAATCTCCGGCGTTGCCACGGTCAATTATAACGGGCAACAGGTCAACCTTATAGAGTTTATCATGGGCGACTCGACGATAAGCGCAATCTTCTGGTGCATATTCATTACGGCGGTGGGATTGACGTGCATTTTTACGATAGTCGGACTCGTAAAGAATATGATAGCCAACAACCGCAACACGTCAACCATAGTCGGCAAATTCTTTTTGGCTTTGCTCGGCACAATGGCAATGCTCGCAGTAGTAGTGCTCGGCATTCTGATTGCGAACTCGCTGTTGCAACTGTTGGCGCGTATATTCCAGATTAACAACACGACAAAGCTGTCGACGGCAATTTTCAATGCCTGCGTCGGCGAATGGGTGAACGGACACTCGGCTTCCAACATAGACATTACATCTTTGAGCGTGCGCGAGATCCTCGGCGATTATAACGCCGCACTTTTCGGTATCTGGCCCACGTCTTGGAAGTGCAACGGTATGGTCAACCCGAATAACTTTATGTACCTGCCCGCGCTCATTGCAGGCGTAGCCTTGGCGATTGCGCTCATTATGGCGGTGCTGAACCTTGCAAAGCGTGTCTATGAGATTGTATTTACATATCTGACAATGCCCATATCAATGTCAACGTTGCCTATGGACGACGGCGCAAGGTTCAAGAATTGGCGTGAAATGTTCGTAACAAAGATTATCCTCGCCTACGGCGCGGTGTTTGCAGTCAATATCTTTGCACTCATCTTGCCGCTCATAAACAGCGTACACCTCGACGGCGTGAGCAGTTTCGGTAATGCCATGTTCACAATCTTTATGATAGTGGGCGGCGCAATGATAATTCCGGCAGGTCAGACATTGTTTGCAAGGCTGTTTGGTCAGGCAGACGATATGCACGCGGGCGGAGGATGGCTGAGAAGTGCGTTCTATGGCGGCAGAATTGCTAGCGCATTGACGTTAGGGCTTGCGGCAAAGGGCGTAAAGGGCATAGCCCATGTAGCTAAAAAGCGCAAGAGTGGCTCTGGCGACGGCGGAGGCTCCGGCAGCTCTGACAGTGGTTCATCGTCGGGCGGAGATGAAGGAGATAAGTATACAGACAGCGGTTCGGAGATCGCGTCGGATGACGGCACGGCTACGGGCGAAGATAGCGCCGCAACAAGTGAAGAAGGAGGAGAAAGCAGTTGAGAATTATACCGAAAAAGATAAAAGTAAAGAACACGGTATGGAAATGCTATTCAATGGTCGACGTAATCGTCGCGCTCGTGGTGTTTGCAATTATATTTATAGCCATCACCTGCGGAAGTTGGGCGCTTGCAATCATTATGGCGCTTGCGGCAGTCGTAATGTTTATGCCCACGCAGGACGGCATTTTCTATACTTTCATATTTGAAAACATTAAGTTCCTGTTCGCCAAAAAGAGATATACTGCGGACGCGAATAATACAAAGGAAAATACGGACAGCCTCGTGGGGCTGAAAGAAATCAAAACTAATGGCTTGCTCGCATACAGCGGCGGTATGTACGGCAGGGTAATCAAGGTGGGGCAAAAGAACTTCGGCATTGAGGACGTTGTGCAGCAGAATATCGACATCAACTACATAGGGGGTGCCTTAAAACTTCTCGACGCCAATCAGAGCGCCGACATCGTGAAGATTGACCGACCTGTAAATCTGGATGGTTTTGCAAAAGACTTGTTCAACCGCCTTAACGACCTGAGAGAGAGCGACGAGTACAGCGACATCAAGGAGATAAAGCGCAATATCTTGCAGGAGCGTATCGACCGCATTGACAAGCTCAACAATATCCGCAAGCAGTACCTGTCCGACTACTATATCGTAGTGTACGGCAGGAACGAGCTTGACCTCGAAAGCACGGCAATCAATGTTGCGGGCGAAGTGTCAAAGAGCGGGCTTTCCACAAAACTTCTCGGTCAGCGTGATGTGGCGGTGTTTCTTAAATACAGCTTTTCGCATAACTTCGACGAGAGGGAGGTTAAGGACGTTGCCGACGAAAACTTGCTTGAATGGGTAAAGCCGAAAGAGGTTGTCTTTTCAGGCAGTAAATATGTAATCGACGGCACGGAGGCCGCCGTGCTTGCAGTCGCAGACTACCCTTTGCGAGTAAAGAATGCGTGGGGTGCGGGACTGTTCAATATTCCTAACACAAAAGTCGTTATGCACGTCAAGCCCGTCGATAAATTCAAGGCTATCAAGCGTATCGATAAGTGCATAGGCGAAATGCAGACCAAGCAGATTATATCCGACAAGGCGAGTGAGGCGAACAGCGCCGAAACACATCAGGAAACAATGAACACGCTGCTCGACAGTTTGCAGACGGAGAACGAAAGCCTTCTGGACGTTACTCTCACTATAACGGCGTATAACTACCTCAATAGTGAAAACTACAAAAAGGAAGTAAGACGGCGTATGCTCACGGGCAACTTCAAGCCATCTACGCTGTACGGCTTGCAGATTGAAGGGTTCAAGACCTCGACGGTATCGCCCGTATGTACTCTCAATAACTATGAGCGCGGTATAAACAGTTCGTCACTTGCGGCAGCGTTCCCGTTCGTGCGCACGTTTGTTATGGACGAGGGCGGCATTCTGCTCGGCGAGAACAAGACTAACGGCTATCCGTTTATCTTCAATCTTTGGAAACGAGGCAACCTGTACCAGAACAGCAATGCGATGATTATAGGAAAATCCGGTTCTGGCAAGTCGTTCTTCTTGAAGAACTTGATACTCAACGAGTGGGCTAACGGAACAAGAGTTATTGTGCTCGACCCCGAAGCGGAGTATCTTGCATTGACACGAAACCTGAGTGGTTCAATAATCGACGTCGGCAATGCGAGGGAGGGGCGTATCAATCCTTTCCATATATATAAGATACTCACGGAGGACGGCACCCCCGCCGACCCGAAGGTCACGTTCAATACTCATCTGAAAATGCTCGAATCGTTTTTCAAAATCGTGCTCGCGGACGCGCCCGTCGACGTCATTGAAATTATCAATAACCTTGTGGTGGAAACCTATGCAAGGATGGGCATTACCGAGAACACCGACTGTTCTTCGTTCCCAGCGGATTACTTCCCTCTGTTCAGCGACCTACTCGAAACATTGCAGAGCAAAAGTAAGGAAAGTATAGACGACCTTACAAAGAGAGATATGCGCACGGCGGAGCTGTTCTTGAAGAAGTTTGTAACGGGCAGGTATTCAGATATATGGAACGCACCCTCGACATTAAAGACGAGCGCGGACATAATCGACTTCGATTTTCAAAGCCTATTTGCGAACAAGAACAACGTCGTAGCCAATGCGCAGATGCTTTTGATTTTCCGCTTCATTGAGCAGGAAGTTATCAATGCGAGGGAGAGGAACAAGAACGGTGCTAACTTGCACACTATGATTGTCTGCGACGAGGCCCACCTGTTCATAGACCCGAAGTATCCCATTGCGCTCGATTTCTTCTATTCAATGTCAAAGCGTATCCGTAAGTACAACGGTTCGTTCATTCCCGCAACACAGAACATTGCCGATTGGAACGCAAACGAAGAGCTGCGCGGCAAGACTTCGGCAATCATTAAGAACAGTCAGTACAACTTCATTTTCAAGTTGTCCGCGCCCGACATGAAGGACGTGCTCGACATCTACAAGGCAGGCGACAGCTTTAACGATGAGGAGCAGAGAATGATTATCTCGGCAGTTACGGGACAGGTTTTCTTTGTAGGTTCAACAGAACTGAGAAACTGTGTCCGTATCAAAGCAGGCGACTATGCAATCTCGCTCTTTAACGAAAATAAGGAGGTAACGACATGACAAAAAGGAAATATACCATCCTAATCGCACTCGCCGCGCTGTTCATAGCGTTAAGTTCAATGTTGTGTTTTGGCGGGAGCAAAAGCGCAAGTGCTGCTACTGTAACAGACCAAACGGGTACATATGTGTTCAGCACTGCAAGGACAGAAATAGAAAGAATATCTTTATCGGGCAGACTGGCCGGTTCAGGCTCTAATTATGTGTCGAACGGTGTTGTCTTTTCTTTTTCACCATCATATCTGGAGATAGATATAAGCCCTAAGACTACATTATCAAAATACTACTATTATTATGGGGTGAGTGGCGTCACTTTATCTGGACCTTCTCGATATTCAAGTTCAACATCTTATTCCAATAACAGTTCAAGGACCAAATCAGTCAATTATAATCTTCCAATTCTCGGTTCCGGGTCGTACACACTTACGATTAAAGTATTCTCTCAATTAGTTGAATCGGGTTCTGAAACTGATAGAAAACAAAGTTCGGTTGATGTCAGATTCAGCGTAGATATGTCTGCACCAACAATATCAGGGGCAACGGCGTTAGAAACAGGGCTTTATACAAATAAGGAGTTTACTGTTACGGCTAAAGATTCAATTAGCGGGGTCAACAGCTTTTATGTAAGTGAGCCTGATGCTACAACTTATGAAAGGGTTAGCGGTTCTTCAGTTACCATTCCGCTCGGCAGTAAAAACGGACTTTACCGATTTATGGCGAGCGACGTTGCCGGAAATACTTCGGGTACATTTTATGTGAACTTTGATGATGTCGCTCCCGATGGTGAAGTCATAACCGTCAGCGGAAATAAAGTGTCGTCGGGTCAGGCGGTAAATGAAAGTTTTTCATTTACGGCAAAAGATAATTCAAGCGGTATAGCTTACGTCGAGTATAAAAAGCCTGATACTGACGAATGGTTGGAATATGAGCAGGGAGCAATTATTTCAGGCAATGACGGATATGGCGAGTACTCTTTCAGAGTCACCGATTTATGCGGCAATGAATTAAATTATACTGTCACGCTTGAGGATGATTGCAGCGGAGGGCATAACTATGTTATCAGCAATAAGATACAACCTACCTGCACTTCAGGCGGATACACCATCTATACCTGCTCTGTGTGTGGATACAGCATGAAAGGAGATTTTACGGCGGCCCTCGGACACGATTATAAGGCGACAACTGCGGTGGCCGATTGCACAAGCGGAGGGGTTACAACATATAAATGCTCACGTTGTGGAGACAGTTATACAGAACAGACTTCCGGCGCTATGGGACATAACTATGTAGTAAAAGTCACACAAGCAACTTGTACGACGGGTGGTTATACAAAATATACTTGCTCAAGATGCGGAGATACTTATACGGACGGGCAAACTCAGCCGCTCGGGCATAGCTTTACGGGACAAGCACAACCCGCTACCTGTACTGAGGGCGGTGGAAATGTATATACTTGTACGCGTTGCGGGTATCAATACAGCGATAACGATACTGCGGCACTCGGACATTCATATATTGGTCGCACAATTTCGCCGACCTGTGAAGATGGAGGCTATACAGAATATACGTGTAGTCGTTGTGGTGATAACTATACGGATAACAGAACGCAACCGCTCGGACATAATTTTATAACCACGATAGAGGAGGTGACATGTACGCAGCCTGCAAGAACGGTATATACTTGTCAGATTTGCGGCTATGTGAGAAGTGAGAATACAGGCGAATATCCCAAGGGGCATAGCTATACAAGTTCGGTTATAACGTCGGCGACGTGTACAACTAACGGCGAGCGATTATATCATTGCGATAATTGTGGCGATGAATATACTGCCGTAATTCCGGCTACGGGTCATAATTATGCTATATCGGATACGGTATCAAAGGACGGCATTACAACTCGCACATATACTTGTACAGCTTGCGGAGATAGCTACACTCAGGAACTCGGTGACCAATATGAGGAGGTGTCTTCATATATTGAATACTTGTTCGATATGTACAGTCCTTATATGATTTGGGTATTTCTCGCCGCTTCAGGTATATGGAGCATTGTACTCGGAGTAATGTTCGCCATAGCGCATAAAAATGATGATAAGGAAAAAGCAAAGAAAATGATAGTCAACTATGCAATAGGCATGATTATTATCTTTGTAATTCTCGTCGCCTGTCCGTTTCTTATAAACGGCATTGCCGGACTGATAACCTGAAAATAATTTTACGAATAATTATCCTAAACCTATTGACAATATCGTGATAGCACGATATAATGAAGTAAACATAAACAGGAGGTATGGTATGGACGCTAAAGAAGTTATTGCCAAAGCAGACAGGGGAGAGGGACTTGCGGTAGAAGAAATTAAAGTCTATCGGAAAGCTGTCCCGACTCATCATAATGTGTATGGCAAATATGGAACGCTTGCTCTCAGGTATATGGAAGAGCATAATGTGGGTAAGTTGTGGTCCATTGAGAATCTGCCAGAATACCTGCATGGCATTGATAAGCAGGCGGACGAACTTTATGTAAGCATGTATGCTAAACTTTCTAAGGATGAAAGATATAAGCGTACCGGCGATTTTATGGAAGATTATCGCAGGCTGACGGCCATACAAAAGCTCATTGAGGAAGAAATCCTTAACGAACTTGTATATATAGAATAAATTATAGAGGTGTTAAAATGAATAAAGTCATAGGTTTAGGAAAAGGATTATTGAAGGTTGCGTTTTTGGCTGTTGTGGTGCTTGTAAATTGCGTGCTTAACTTCGTAGGCGCAATAGTCTGTGCTATTTCAGGAAATTAAGGAAAGTAAGGAGTGTTTACATGGAACATAAAGAAGAAACACCTATCAGGAAGGCTCGCCGCAAGTATGAGCAGACCAATAAAGAACAGCGTATGCAAGCTACAAAACAATTCAACACACGTCTGTCAAGTCAAATGTATGAAGAAATAAGTACCTTTTTAAAAAAGCATAAGATAACTAAAGTTCAGTTGATTTATGAGGGTTATAAGGCCCTCGTAAATCAATATGATAAAAAGAATGAATAGAAGTAAGTTATAATTGAAGGGAGGATAAATGAAGGAAATTCAATTTGAATATAAAAAACTGTACAGCGTCGTTGAGGTGGGGAAAATTCTCGGTATAGGCAAGACAATGGTATATAAGCTGATAAAGGATGGATACCTGCCTGCTATGAACCTTGGTGGACTCAAAGTCCGCCGGGAAACGATAGATGATTTCCTTAATAAATACAACGGGTGCAATGTTGTTGTACAATAGAAGAAATAGGAGGACATTTTGACTGAGGTTACTATAAGAAAACGCCATAAAAAGGACGGCGAAGTAATGTATGAATATCGTTTTGAAATAGCAAGCATTGACGGGAAACGGCAATGGAAAACAAAATGTGGCTTTAAAACAATGACTGAGGCGCGTAGAGAGGGGAAAGCAGCTTTGCTTGCCTATGAACAGGCTGGACAAATTGTTGTAAAAGACAGGATATCCGTCGCGGACTTCCTTAGTTATTGGATGGAAAACGATTGTATGATTGAACTCAAACCGACGACTATTAAAAATTACAAGAAAACCGTGGAAAAAATACTTGAACCTAAAATCGGTTCGTATAGATTAAAGTCGTTGACGCGAGAGATTTTGCAAGCGCTTATCATAGACTTATTTGATCAAGGCTATTCATATAACTCATTAACAAGCATAAAAGGTGTTCTGACTAAATCAATGAACTTTGCGCTTGACAATCATTATATAACGAATTCTCCGGCGGTCAGATTAAAAATACCAAAGAACAAAATTCCAAAAGTTCCTACAAGGTCAGCACCACATTATTACATAGATAGAGAAACTATGAGTAAAGTATTTGAGCGTTTTCCTGAAACATCGCCTAGTCATATTCCGTTAAAACTTGGTTATGAGTGTGGGTTAAGGTTAGGAGAGGTTTTTGGATTATGTTGGGATGATGTGGACTTTAAGAATAAAGTTATTTATATTAACCGGCAGGTTCAATGGTATCAGGACAGGGAAAGGACTTCATTAAGTAAAGTTGAGAAAAATGGAACATCTGAAAGTGGTGACGGCTTTTGGTACTTTGCTCCTCCAAAATATAACTCATATCGTAAAGTTGAAATAAGCAATGAACTTGCCGATTTATTGTTCAGGGAACAGGCGCGCCAAAGCAGGGCATCCGAATATTATGGAATTTATTATACTTACTATTATTCGGAATGCGCTATTTCAATCAATGGAGAAACTCCAAAAACAGTAAATGGCATCAATAGAATAAGCAAAGATGAAAATGGGTATCCTGTACATTTTGTATGTATAAGAGATAACGGAACCTTCATAAGTCCAAGAACAATGCAACATGTATCACGGGTAATTAAAAAGGAAATAACAAAGCAATTTGATTTTCATTCTTTGCGCAAGACACACGCTTCAATGCTTGCGGAAATGGGGGTGGAGCAAAAGTATATTCAGACAAGACTCGGACATGCTAACTTGGATATGACAATTAATGTATACGAGTGTACAACAGATATGATGAGAGAAAGGGGAAGAAGTGCACTAAATAGATTATATATTTAGTATTAAAGGCGGCAGTTATACTACCGCCTTTACTATTTTGTAAGGGTTCCGTGTCCACGTAATTGTTCTATGTCCACATAAAATTTATAAAAAAGATGGCTAAAAATCTTAATCCTGTGTCCACATGAAAATAACCACGTGGACACAGCGTGGACACGGAGGGTCTTACAACCCTATGGTTGTGAATAAATGAATAAAAGTGGTTTTGGGAAATTCCCAAAACCACTTTATTTTGTTATTGGATTAAGCTAAAAAACAATATCTTGTGTCTATTATTTGTTCATGCCTTCCTGGATTGCAACTGCAACGGCTACCGTCGCGCCGACCATGGGATTGTTGCCCATACCGATAAGACCCATCATTTCAACGTGGGCGGGAACGGAGGAGGAACCTGCGAACTGCGCGTCGGAGTGCATTCTGCCCATCGTGTCGGTCATGCCGTAGCTTGCGGGACCTGCCGCCATGTTGTCGGGGTGGAGCGTTCTGCCCGTACCGCCGCCGGATGCAACCGAGAAGTATTTAACGCCGTTTTCAATGCACCACTTTTTGTAGGTGCCGGCAACAGGATGCTGGAAACGGGTGGGGTTGGTGGAGTTGCCGGTGATCGAAACTGAAACATTTTCAAGCTTCATGATTGCAACGCCTTCGGGAACGCTGTCCGCACCGTAGCACTTTACTTTTGCACGCGCGCCGTCGGAGAAAGCCACCGTGTCAACGACCTTTACAGTTTCGGTATAGGGGTCGAACTGGGTCTTGCAATAGGTGAAGCCGTTTATCCTCGAAATGATGTAAGCTGCGTCCTTGCCGAGACCGTTGAGTATAACGCGGAGGGGCTTTACGCGCACCTTGTTTGCGTTTTCGGCAATTTTGATTGCGCCCTCTGCGGCAGCGAAGCTTTCGTGGCCTGCAAGGAAGCAGAAACAGTCGGTATCTTCGGAGAGGAGCATTGCGCCGAGGTTGCCGTGACCTAAGCCGACCTTTCTGTTTTCTGCAACCGAACCGGGAATGCAGAAGCTCTGCAAGCCGATGCCGATTGCGGCGGCTGCATCGGCAGCCTTGGTGCAACCTTTCTTTATTGCAATGGCAGCGCCGACGGTGTATGCCCATACGGCGTTGTCGAAGCAGATGGGCTGCGTGCCGCGAACGATTTTTTCGCAGTCAACGCCCTTGGAGAGGGCTATATCCTTGCATTCCTCAATGGAATTGATGCCATATTCTTTAAGAACGCCCAAAATTTTGGCTTCTCTTCTTTCAAATCCTTCAAAAAGTGCCATAGTAATCAGTCAACCTCCTTGTCGTTTCTGGGGTCGATGTGTTTAACCGCACCCTGTTCCTTGCTGTATCTGCCGTAGGTGCCGATGGATTTTTCGTAAGCTTCGTTGGGGGTGAGACCCTTCTTTATAAAGTCGGTCATTTTTCCGAGCGAAACAAACTTATAGCCGCAGACTTCGTTGTTCTTGTCGAGAGCCATGGAAAGGACGTAGCCTTCTGCCATTTCAAGGTATCTGACGCCCTTTGCGGCGGTGCCGTACATAGTGCCGACCTGGGAGCGGGTGCCCTTGCCGAGGTCTTCGAGACCTGCGCCGATAGCAAGACCGTCGTCGGAGAATGCAGACTGCGTTCTGCCGTATACTATCTGCAAGAACAGCTCTCTCATAGCGGTGTTGATCGCGTCGCAGACGAGGTCGGTGTTGAGCGCTTCGAGTATAGTTTTGTGGGGCAGGATTTCAGCCGCCATTGCAGCCGAATGGGTCATGCCGGAGCAGCCGATAGTTTCAACCAAAGCTTCCTGAATTATACCATCCTTTACATTGAGCGTAAGTTTACATGCGCCCTGCTGGGGTGCGCACCAGCCCACGCCGTGGGTAAGACCTTTGATGTCCTTGATTTCCTTTGCCTGAATCCACTGACCTTCTTCGGGAATGGGGGCGGGACCGTGTTCGAATCTGCCCGAAACGCCCTTGGCAACGCAAATCATATTTTCAACGTCTTTTGAATATTGCATTACAGTTCCTCCAAAAATTTTTAAATCCGCCGCCCGTCGGGCGGGCGTATGTTAAGCTTATTAACTTTCCAAAAACGATTATAACACAAAATATTGCGATAATCAATATTTTATTAACGAAAATTAGCTTGCCTTTGTAAAAATTTTTTTACTATTTTGTTTTTAGCCTTAATGCGGGGCGCGGCTAAAAAGCCGCACCCCGCAACATTTCAGTCTATCGGCGTATATCCCGTTTTTTCTATCAGCAGCTGCCCCTGCGGCGAAAGAATCCAGTCTATCAGCTTTTTCACATCGCCCTGCGGGTTGCCGTTGGTAACGGCGTACACTTCTGCCAAATAAGGATATTTTTTCGTGTGTATGTTTTCATTTGTCGGCGCATAGCCATCTATCGCCAGCAGTTTTGCATCGGGGTTGGGGTACATCTGTGTGGCGAAGTAGCGGTAGGAGTACCCGAGCGCGGGCTGGACGCCGTTCCATTCCACCGAAATCTGTTGCATAAGACTGTTTGTCCCGACGAGGCTCAAATCGGGCAGCGGCTGGGGAACGAAAACGGGCGAATCCTTCATCACAAGGTTATACAGCCCCGATTCGCTGCCAGAACCTTCGGGACGGCGGAAAGCAACAATCCTGCCACCCTCGTCCCAGCCCAGTGTGCTCCACCTCGCAGTTTTTCCGGAGTAGATATTGCGTATTTGCTGAACAGTCAGGCTTTCTACGGGGTTGGATTTGCCCGTTATAAAAACGAAGGCTTCGAGCGCTATGGGCGTAAAGCACAGTTCAACGCCAGCCTTTTGCGCCTCTTCGAGTTGTCCTTCCGAGGGGGCGGCCACGAATATAACGTCCGCATCGCCCGAAATTATGGAAGAGTAGGCTTTTATGGTGTTCGTGCAGCGCACGCAGTCGGGAGTATAATCCTCGGGGTCATATACCGCCTGTGCAAATGCGGCATAGACGGGATAAAGCGCTGTCGCCCCGTCCAGAACGGGCAGTTCGCCGTCCAGGCGCAGCGTGCAAGGTTCGTCGAGTACGGCAGCAAGGGAGCCCTCCTCAAACGGCGCGTATACGCTTAGGTCAGGGTTTGACCCGGACGAGTCGATGGTGTAGTATTTTATCCACCAGTTACCGTACAGGGAGTTCGGGAACAGGGCGGCTGAAAGAGCTATTACCGCAGCGAGCGCTATCGAAACGGGCGCGGTGCTGCGGGTGTGCTTTATCCATATCAGGGATATCGCCGCTACTGCGAACATTATTGAGAACGAAACCGGCAGTGCGCCGATTAAATTATCTATCTGCGTAAGCTGTTGCAGATAACCGAACGCACCGAGAACTCCGAGCGCGGCTGCCGCAACGGCGGCAGTTCCAACAATGCGTGCTGCGAGCTTTATTTTACTTTTAGTCGTCATGGGCGCCCTCACATCAGTACGATAACTATAACCCTGCTGCTTATAAGTATAACCAGCGTGGCGACCGTAACTATCGGAAGAACAATAGCCGCAATGCACATGCCTTTGTCGCCCGCGGTGAGCGATTTTCTGAACGCGCAGAGCGTAACTATACCGGACAAAACGGCGGCCGTCAGCAAAATAGGTATTATAATGCCTGACAGCAACATTATAAGCATGAATAGCGTGTCACCATGTGTCGAAAAACTCATGCCGACCCCCAAAGGCAGGCACACAATATATAAGAACAGTGCTACAAGCGGCATCGCAGGGCGCGGCGGCATCCGCTCGCCGCGCAGTTCTGCAAAACGAAACAACAAAATCGTCGCTCCCGCTACGATAAAAAAGCAGGCAATCGAAATAAATTCATAGCCGTGCGACAAAACGCTTACGATTATGATGAACAGTGCAAGCGCAAACAGTATCGCCGCGGCGATCAGCTTACCCCGGTATCTGATTTTCGGGTCGCGGTTATCGGTTATATTGTCCGAGTTGCCGTTATTTTCCGTTGTCGGCTGCCTGTTGTCGTCCATATCGGTCTGTTGTCTGTTTTTATCCATCATTTCTCCCGCCTGAACGCGCATTTACGCGCGCGGTATTTAAACTGTCTCTTATACAC
>ERZ1090863.237-NODE-237-length-35040-cov-9.821981_pt1 | contig 35040 bp, 30 predicted proteins | sample MGYA00478480_ERZ1090863 | MGnify/ENA primary metagenome ERZ1090863 (study PRJEB33644, sample SAMEA5815746) | chicken gut metagenome | biome: Chicken; feature: Gastrointestinal Tract; material: Caecum | place: Ireland | collected 2019-01-01 | study: A study of the...
TCATTCACAAACAATGTAATTATTTCTTTGTCCAACTTTTGGGGTCCATAGCACGTCCGAGGTTCTGTTTGTATCTGCATTTTCTGCGTATAATGGTTTTTGCCATCCGAACTGATTGATTTTATGCCGATCCCATCCGAGAGTATTGCAAAATTCTTTATAAATGCTTCGAGAGTTTGTTCCGTACACGCATCCGCGAATAATGCGCGAAAAATCAACATCGCTTCTTTTTCTGTTAGTGATTGTTTTATTGGAAATAAGTCCCATTTCTGTTTTACAGACATCGCAATAGTCTTCATTTTCTAAAATGTAATTTATTCCACATTTAGGGCATTTTTTATAGGCCATTTTAAACTCCTTCATAATTGATTGTGGGATTATTATATCATGATTAGAAAACTTTTCAAAACCTATAGAGCCTTATTTGAAAATAAGGTATCGGATATTTACGGTAAAGACCGCAGAGGAAAAGAGATCACGATCAAACTTTCCTGCTATCGGGAAGTAGACAATGAACTGATACGTTACCGCAGCAAAATGGATAAAACATCATATATCGATTTTACAAGTTATAAAGCACTGCCCATGGATCCCGTAAATTGCTTTGAACACGAGCAGACCGATTACAGCGAATAAGACGTACTCTTGGAATCATTACATATTACCGAATTGGAACTTGCCATTCTGAACTGCTACATGAACGGTATGCGTCAGTCGGAAGTCTGTGCCGAGCTTAACATTGGAAGAGGTACGATAAACCATAGAAAAGCAAGCATTCGGCAAAGGTACTTTACATGTTTTGGCTCTCTTTGATATGTCGAGAAACTTTATACAATATAAAAAAGGCAGCCTTTACAGGTCGCCTTTTTGTATCGTGATAGGGGAATCGTTGAAAAGTAAAGAACCTAAACCGAAGTAGTTCGATCTAGGTTCTTGCTGGTGGAGATAAGGGGATTCGAACCCCTGACCTATGCGTTGCGAACGCATCGCTCTACCAACTGAGCCATATCCCCGAATTGCCATAATATTATATCACACGCTCGGGCGTTTGTAAAACGTTTTCGCACTGTTTTCGCGGCTTGCGTAAAAAAATATGGGCGCGTGTCGAGCGGCGGGAAGGGCGATCGGCAAGAAAGGGCGCGCGGCCGCCGCGCACTCCGAGCAAGCGACGGCAAACTAACCAAACGTGGCGCGTGTGCGTAACGCACTTTTTACGCGGCTAAGCTAAACCATGCGGGCGAACGCTCTTTTCACGCGGCGGCAAGCTGACCACGCTGGCATAACGCTTTTCATGCGGCGGCAAACCATGCGGGCGTAACGCTTTTCACGCGTCGAAGCCAAACCATGCGGGCGCGGTTGTCGTGCGCCTTTTTTTGCGCGGCAACGGACGGCAGATCGTAAGGCGATGCGGGCGGAACGTCGGGCCCGGCTCCGCAAGACCCGATGCTAATGTGCGGGATGCGGTCAGTTCTCTTGACATATCGCGCGATATCTGTTAATCTTAACGGCGAAAACGTTGTGTGGATTTTTCCCGTGAAGTCTTTTCGCCACATGCCCTGAGCGCGTGCGGCGTTTTTCATGCCCATGGCGGGCGTCACGGGAAAGGGGAGGACGATGGACGATCAGTCGTACATGAAGGAAAAACGGGTATTGCCGTTGGTGGTGACCATGTCGCTGCCCATGGTGATATCCATGCTCGTAAACTCGTTGTACAACATCGTGGACAGCTATTTCGTCGCGCAGGTGAGCGAGAGCGCCATGACGGCGTTGTCGTTGGCGTTCCCGCTCCAGAACATGATCAGCGCGACGGGCGTGGGGTTCGGCGTGGGCATAAACGCGGCGGTGTCGTATTTTCTGGGCGCTAAGATGCGCGAGCAGGCGGACAGGTCGGCGACGCTCGGGCTGTTGCTGGCGGCGGCGCACGGGTTCGTGCTGTTCGGCGCTGGCGCGGCGGTGAGCGAGGTATTTCTGCGCGCGTTCACGGACAACGAGCAGACGATCGCATACGGCAGGGAGTACCTCGTCATAGTGCTGTCGTTCGCGCCCGTGCAGACGATCGCTATAGCGCTGGAAAAGATATATCAGGCGGCGGGACGCATGAAGACCACCATGGTGTGCATGGCGGCGGGTTGCGTGCTCAACATAATCCTCGACCCGCTGTTCATATCGGGCGCGGGACCCATTCCCGCAATGGGCGTGCGCGGCGCGGCTCTCGCCACGGGGCTGGGGCAGACGCTGTCCTTCGCGTGCTACATCGTGACGTTGCCCTTCGTCCGTCTGCCCGTGCGCTTCCGTCCGGGCAGGGCCACGAGCGAAAAGATATGCCGCAGGCTGTACCTCGTGGGCATCCCCGCGACGCTCAACCTCGCGTTGCCCTCCTTCCTCGTGACGGCGTTAAACGCCGTTCTGGCGGCGTTTTCGGAAACGTACATACTTATCCTCGGCGTGTATTATAAGCTGCAGACGTTCATTTATTTCACCGTAAGCGGCATAATACAGGGCATACGCCCGCTGGTCGGTTACAACCTCGGCGCGGGCAGGCCCGACCGCGTTCGGGAGATATTCCGCGTCGCGCTGTTGTTCGGGCTGGTGATAATGGCGATAGGTACGGTGCTCTGTCTGGCGATACCGTCCGTGCTGATGGGGCTGTTCACCCGTTCGCCCGCGACGATAGGTGAGGGCGCGGTCGCGCTGCGCATAATCAGCGCGGGGTTCATCGTGTCCGCGCTGTCCGTCACGATAGGCGGGACTTACGAAGGGCTGGGAAAGGGCCTGCCTTCGCTCGTCATATCCGTTATACGTTATATCGTCATCATACCCGTCGCCGCGCTCCTTTCGTTGCCCTTGCAGGAGGCGGGCGTGTGGCACGCCTTCTGGGTGACGGAGCTTGTCGCCGCGGTGGTATCCGCGCTGATGTTCCGTCGGTACATGCGCGGCATACTGTCGCCCGAAAAGCGCTCGCCCGCGCGCCGAGCGACCGAGTAACGACATGCGCGTAAAAAGCCGCGGCGACTCATGAGTCGCCGCGGCTTTTCGCACGCGATCCGCGCCGCGGGCGCGTCATCTGATCTTTTTACCGTCCGAGAACGCCTTGCCCACGACTTCGCCCAGGCGCGTGTATTCCCAGCTTACGGGGTCGACGGCGATGGGGTCGAGCTTCTCGCGCTCCACTTTGCCCTTAGCGCCGAGTATGCGCTCGTCCGCGCTGACGTTGACTATGCGGCCGATAACCAGCCCCGCGGGCGTTATTTCCACCAGCTCGCATTCCAGCGCGAGGGGCAGCTCCTCGATGAGCGGCGCGTCCACGTGCGCGCTCTTGAGCGCGTGGAATCCCGCACGCGCGAATTTGTCGGGTACGTCGTTGCCCGACGTGATGCCCACGTAGTCGCACGCCGTGACGTGCTCGGCGTCAGCGGGACTGACGGTGAATGCCTTTCTCGCGATGATGTTTTTGGTCGTCTTGTGCTCTGCGGACAGGCATATGGCTATGCGGTCGTCGTCGCAGATGCCGCCCCACGCCGCGTTCATGGCGTCGGGCTCGCCCTTCTCGTCATACGTGCCGATGATGAGCACGGGCATGGGGTAAAGGTACGTTTTCGATCCGAGATCTTTTCTCATTATTGCCTCCTCGGCGCAAGATGCGCCGTTATAGACCTATCGAACTTTTCGGCGTCAGAACAGGTCGTCCGCGGTCAGCCCCGCGTCGGAGAACATCGCGCTCGTCGCCGCGGCTATCAGGGAAACGTAACCGTTCATGATGTCCGCGACCTCGGCGGCCGTCGCGACTCCAGATATGACGTCCACTTCGTCCACTGCGCGCATGGAGCGGGGAAGAAGGGCGCTCGCCGTGAGCGTCACGTTCTGCGTGTGGTCGTCGCCCGTGTATCTGTAAAGTATCACGTCGGCGTCCACGTCCTCTTTGCCTATCACGACGATGCAGACGTCGTTCGCGTCGCCCGCGTCCGCCAGATAGCCGAGCGATATCTCTTCGTCGCTCTCTTCCGCGCCGAAATAGTACGTCGCGGAAAAATTCCCCGAGTTGAGCGAACAGGCGGTGGCGTCCGCGTTCATTTCGCCCGTCGCGGAGATGTGATCGGCGGCGACGTCGAAGGCGTCCCGCGTGTCGCACGCCGTGAGCGACAACAGCAACACGAGCGCGAGCATGACCGCCGCCACGCCTTTGAGTGCGCGCGCCCTCATGTCCCCACCAGCGCGCAGGCGGAAGCCGCCATGCCGCGTCCTTCGCCCACGATGCCGAGCTTTTCCGTCGTCGTGGCGCTTATGTTGACCAGCGTGGGCGATATGCCCAGCGTGCGCGCGATCGTGGCGATCATGTCGGGGATGTGTCCCGCCATTTTGGGACGCTGCGCCATTATCACGCCCGATATGCCCAGCACGCGCGCGTGCCGCGCTTCCAGCATGTCCTTGACGTGCGCGAGCATTATCATGCTCGAACAGCCTTTGTATCTGTCGTCAGTGTCGGGGAAGATGACCCCGATGTCGGGATAGCCCGCCGCGGAGAGCAGCGCGTCCATGACTGCGTGGGTGAGCACGTCCGCGTCGCTGTGGCCGAGCAGACCTTTTTCGAAGGGTATGTAAACGCCGCCCACGATCAGGTCACGCCCCTCGACGAGCTGATGCACGTCGTACCCGTAGCCTATGCGGTACGCGCGCGAAAGATTGAATATATCCGCCTGGGTGGTTATCTTGCGGTTGGCGTAGTTGCCCGCCACCAGCCGAGGCGAGTAGCCCGCGCGGCGGTATACCTCGCAATCGTCGCCGTAACTGCCGGGGACGCGCGCGTACGCGTCCGTTATCTCGGCGTAGCGGAAGCCCTGGGGCGTCTGCGCGTTGAACAGCGACGCTTTGGGCAGGTCGTCCGATACGACGCCGTCCTCCGACACCTTGACCGCGTCCACGACGGGTACCGCGGCGATGCCGCTGCCGTACTTCGCGGCGCTGTCTATGACGCGCTCTATCACGTCGGGCGTGACGAAGGGCCGCGCGCCGTCGTGTATCAGCACGATGTCCGTGTCGGGGGACAGGCCGCGGAGCGCGCGTCGAACGCTGTCCGTGCGCGTCTCGCCGCCCACGCATACCTTGGCGCCTTTTTCGATGGCCGTCTCCATGACGAGGTCGAACTCGTCGGGCGCGGCGGCGACGAGTATCTCGTCGAACAGCCCCGTGGAGCAGAACGCGTCCAATGCCGTTTCCAGCACGGACTTGCTCCCGATGTTGAGCAATATCTTATTATAGGGCAGGCCGGTGCGCGTGCCTCTGCCCGCGCATAAGAGTATCGCGGCTATTTTTGGTTCGTTGCCGCCGTCAGAGTATCTCATAAAGCGTGCTCGCCTCCTTGGCGCTCACGCGCTCATCGACGGACTTGACGACGAATTTGAGCTCGCCGCCCGCGAATCCCACGGTGACTATGTCCCCGGGCTTGATGCGATACGCCGGTTTGACCACCCGCCCGTTGACGGAGATCTTCCCGCCCGAGCAGGCGTCGGCCGCGACGGCGCGTCTTTTGAGTATCCTGGATACTTTAAGAAATTTATCTATTCTCATGATCGTAAAAATTATAGCACATCGTGATTAATATTGCAACACATACGGCAAAATAGTTGACATCCGTCCTTAAATGTCGTATAATTACACTCGCGTATGAAGAAGATCACCACACTGTTTATACTCATACTCACGTTGGCCTTGGGGACTGTCGCGTTCTCCGCTTGCGTTCCCGGGGTATCGGGTGAGTCTGACATGTACGGGTCTTTCTTCCTCTCCGGTTCGGATACGCTTCCCGACGGCAGCCGTTGCGTGACTCTCAAAGAGAACAACGTGGGCATCGTCGAAATGATAGGCAATTCCGAGCAGCCCTACTACGCTGATTACGACTTCGTGGCCAACACCGTCGAACTGCACGTGGACGATATCCGCGGGGAAGTGATGTACAAGTTCACCATCGTGGACATCGACACTCTCCGCCTCGACTACTCGTTTGAGGACGAGAACGGCGACGTGGCGGATAGCGGCACGATGACCTTCGTCCGCGACAGGAGCTACGATCCGGAGCAGGCGTGAGATACGCATATAACAGCATAAACATATCCGCCTTTGGCGGATATATACGTCGAGGTGTGGCGCAGTCTGGTAGCGCGCACGGTTAGGGACCGTGAGGTCGCAAGTTCAAGTCTTGTCACCTCGACCAAGAAACAGACCGCGATGTCGATATTTATCGATATCGCGGTCTGTTCTTTTACCGTGCAATGCGCGTGGACGCGCATGGGCGAGAAAGGGCAAAGGGTATGACCGATCGCAACAGAAGTCGCTCAGCCAGCTCTTTATCGCGGGGCTGGTCATGGCGTTCGCGATAGCGCTGCATAATTTCCCCGAGGGCATGGTCATCGGCGCGTCCTACGCGAGCGACGAAGTCACCGGGGCGTGGGCGGTCTTGCGATGGCAATAGTCATAGGACTGCACAACATCCCCGAGGGCATGGCGGTGGCGGTACCGCTCGTTGCGGGCGGCATGAAAAAGGTAAAAGCGGCCTTCCTCACGGCCATCACGGGCGCGCCCACCATTCTCGGCGCGATGCTGGGGTATTTTCTCGGCACGCTCAGTCCCACCATGCTGGCGTTTTCGCTCAGCTTCGCGAGCGGCGCCATGCTGTACGTCGTTTTCGGCGAATTGCTTCCCGAGGCCATACTCATGTGGCGTTCGAAAGCGCCCGCTTTCGCGATGCTCGTGGGGTTGCTGGTCGGCGTCGTCATACTGTTCGTGTAACGGACGCCCTCGACTTTTTATGATAAAATACAGGCGTTGAAAAGACCGACACGTTAAGGTGTCGGTCTTTTTGCGTTATCGCCAATGCCGCGTCAGCTCCCCGCGTCTGCGGGACGCGGCGCGATGCGTAAAGCGGAAGGGCGGTCTGCCGTGACGGCCGCGTCCCTTCGTCCCGCACTTTCGCTCACAGGCCGTGAGCGGCTATGAACGCTTTGAGCTCGCCGAAGGCTTCGCCTTTGTTTTCGGAGCGGAATATGCGACGGAAACAGCCCGTCAACATGGGATTGACGTCCATGCCGCGTTCGGCTGCGCGTACGTCCGTCCTGACTCCGTAGCAGGGCTTGCCGAGCGCATACGCGATGCCCAGCTCCACGCACGCGCCCTCGTCGGGGACTCTGCCGTCCAGCACCATGACGAGCGCGTCCGCTTTCTCTATCTCCGATCTGTCCGCGTCGAATATGGCGAGGGCTTTTTGCTCTTCGGTCATGTCGTCGGTCAGGACTTCCGTGCCGTCTCTCTGAGGCAGGAACACCGAGTACCCCGAGCTTTCGAGCAGCTCCGTTACTTCTTCGTTGAATGTCTTTTCGGCGGCGCAGAACATGGGCCCCGCCAGGTATATGCGTTTCAATCCGTTATCCTCCGTGGTCGGTAAGCGTTTTCCATACTATAACATACCGATCGAATGCTGTCAAGCCGACGCGCCGCGGGGCTTTGGGCCACGTCCGCCGCGACCGCAACTCGCGGAGGGGCAACGCGGCACGGACGGGTGATAGCATAAAAAAATATTTATTATATCACAAATATTATCGCATAATGCGGTCAGAACGGTTGCTTTTGCGTAAGACATGTGTTATACTGATAATAGTAAAGTATTTCTGACATTTAACGGACCAAAAAATTGATCGATCGGGGCGTCGTACGGGCCCGACCGACAACGCGCGTGCGTGTCGATAGTCAGCGCGCGTTTTTTTATTTTCTCGGCGCGGAGCCGATGCCCGTACGACGGAGAGAGCAATTGGATTTTTCACAACTGGGATTGACGAAAACATTGAGACGGGCGATAGCGGACATCGGGTACGACAGTCCCACGCCCATACAGACCAAAGCACTGCCGCCCGCGTTGGCGGGCCGTGACGTTCTCGGCTGCGCGCAGACGGGGACGGGTAAGACAGCAGCGTTCGCGCTGCCGGTACTCCAGCGGTTGGCGGCGGGCGAGATACGAAAAAAGGGCGGTAAACGCGTCATACGCGCCCTTGTGCTCACGCCCACGCGTGAGCTGGCTGCACAGATCTATGAGTCTTTTGAAGCGTATGGCAAGTATCTTCCTGTGGAAACGGCCGTCATCGTGGGCGGCGTATCTCGCTCCCGCCACCGCAGAGTGCTCGAGCAGGGCGCAGACATATTGGTCGCCACGCCCGGTCGCTTGCTGGAATACACCGGCGAGCGACTGATCGACATATCGGGCGTGGAGATATTCGTGCTGGACGAGGCCGACCGCATGCTGGACATGGGCTTCATCCACGACGTCGAGCGCGTGATACGAATGTTGCCGCGCGCCAGGCAGACGATGTTCTTCACGGCGACCATGCCGCCCGAGGTGGGCAAGCTGGCGGAAACGCTTTTGCGCGATCCCGTGCGCATAGCCGCGGACAGGGTGTCCTCCTCGGCGGAGCTGGTCGATCAGTACGTTATGTTCGCGGACAAGGCGAGCAAGACGGAGCGGCTCATCGACCTGCTCGTGCGGTACGGCTCCATGACGGGCGTGCTGGTGTTCACGCGCACCAAGTACGGCGCGGACAAACTCGCGCGCAAGCTGAACAAGGCGGGGGAGTCCGCCGCGTCCATACACGGCGACAAGTCGCAGGGCGCACGCGAGAAAGCGCTGGAAAGCTTCCGTAACGGCACCGTGCGCGTGCTCGTCGCGACTGACATAGCCGCGCGCGGCATCGACCTCGACAACATCACGCACGTGGTCAATTACGAGCTTCCCAACGTCCCCGAAACTTACGTCCACCGTATCGGCAGGACGGGTCGCGCGGGCAGGCACGGCAAGGCTATCTCGCTGTGCGACGAGAGCGAGCGCGGGTACCTCGCGGACATAGAAAAGCTCATCCGCAAAAAACTGACCGTCATCGGCGACTGACGCGTTTCCTCGCTTCGGGCGGGGCGCAAGCGGCAAAGACGCGCTCGTATGGCCGCGCTCATGCCAAAAGTTCGGAAAAAGTATGCAATTATGATTATAGCCGTAAAAGGCATATCGGCAGAGATAAAAAGATAGGCGGGACCGCTCACGCGGCCCCGCCTCTTTGTGTTGCCCGGCTCTTCGTCGGGCGGGTGGTGGTCGAATATCCGCGCAATGCGCGGGCCATGCTGATATTATACATCACTAAATGGTGTAAATCAACTGTTTTACATCATTTAGTGGTATAAAATAATCATGGATACGGCAAAAACAGTGGGGATGAACCTTAAAAACGCGCGGCGCGCCAAGGGCTATACGCAGAAGGAGCTGGCCGCGATGATGTACATGACGCAGCAGCAGTACAGCCGTTTCGAGAACGGCGTGTTCGAGCTGAACTATGGGCAGATAGTCCGCCTGTGCGAGCTGTTGGACGTGACGCCCAACGAGCTGTTCGGCATGAACTGAAAGGCGGGAGGTCAGATGATGCGGCAGAGGTTGCAGCCGATGACGTTGCCGAGGAAGGACGCCACGAGCGCGAGGGGGATGGCGTAGCGCAGGTTCTTGACGTTGGAGCGCGAGAAGTAGATGGCGGACACGTAGAACACCGTTTCGCTGGAGCCGTAGATGACGGAGGCGCACCGACCGATGAACCCGTCCGTGCCGTAGACGTCGTAGATGTGTTGGAGCACGGACAGACTGCCCGCGCCCGAGAGCGGACGCAGCAGCACGAGCTCGGTGCATTCGCCCGGGATGCCCACGGCTTCCAGCGCGGGGGACATCACGCCCGCCACCGCCGCCGACGCGCCGCTCACGCGGAACACCTCGCATGCGACCATGACGGCAATGAGATAGGGCAGCACGTTCATCATCAGTTCCAGCGCGCCGGACGCGCCCTTGACGAACGCCGAATAAGCGTCCGTGCGGCGGGCGAGCGAGATGAGCATGACGGTTATGAATATGAGCGGTACGATGTAGAGCGTCATGCCAGCGTCCTCACTTCCAGCTTGCGGGCGCGGCGTCTGCCCGCCGCAGTGATGAGCCGCACGCCCAGCACGCCCAGCAAGGTACTGCTCACCGTCGCGGCGATACAGGGCAGAAGGAAGTCGGCGGGGTCGGCGGAGCCTGCCGCCGCGCGCAGTCCCACGACGGTGGATGGGAATATCTGCAAGCTCGTCGCGGACAGCACGACCAGCATTATCATGTTGGGCGAGGCCTTGGTCGGCGCGTTTTCGAGCGGGCGCATGGTCCGTACGGCGTTGATGCCCATGGGCGTGGCGGCGTTGCCCAGCCCGAGGAGGTTGGCGCTGACGTTCATGGCTATGTATTTTTCCGTTTCCTCGCTCTCGCCCTTGAACAGCAGCCTGACGAGCGGGCGCAGCAGGTGCGCGAGCTTGTCCGCCATGCCCGTTTTTTCCAGCACGCCGAACAGCCCCAGCCAGATGCCGTAGAGAGCGATGAGGTCGAGCGAGAGCAGCACCGCGTCGGACGCGCCTTTTATCATCGCCGCGAGCGCGGCCGCGGGGTCGAACGCGAGCAGAGCGGTCACGCTCACCAGCATAATTATCAGCCATACGATGCTCATATATATTAAAATATGATTGCAATTTTACGATTATTATTATATAATGTGTAAAATGCAACAAGAGCCGAGATATTCGGAGGAGGAGGCATCACGTTGATCGAGAAGAAGTCCAAGTTCTATATAACCACGCCCATATATTATGCCAGCGGCAATCTGCACATAGGCCACACGTACAGCACGGTGGTCTGCGACGCCATCGCGCGGTATAAGCGTATGCAGGGTTATGACGTGTTCTATCTCACCGGCACGGACGAGCACGGTCAGAAAGTGGAGGATCGCGCCGCCGCGGCGGGCAAGACGCCCAAGCAGTTCGTGGACGAGCTGGTCCACGGCATCAAAGACCTCTGGAAGCTCATGGATATCTCTTACGACAAGTTCATCCGCACGACGGACGACTATCACGAGCGTGCCGTGCAGAAGATATTCCGCAAGCTCTACGACAACGGCGACATATACAAATCCACGTACAAGGGCAAGTATTGCAAGTCCTGCGAGGCGTTCTGGACGGAGAGCCAGCTCGTGGACGGCTGCTGCCCCGACTGCGGCAAGCCCGTGGAGTACGCGGAGGAGGAGTCCTATTTCTTCCGCCTGTCCAAGTACGCGCCCCGCATCCGTAAGCTGCTTACCGAAACGGACTTCCTTCAGCCGCAGAGCCGCGTGAACGAGATGGTCAACAACTTCATCGATAAGGGGCTCCAGGACCTGGCGGTGTCCCGTTCCACGTTCAAGTGGGGCATACCCGTACCCTTCGACGAGAAGCACGTCATATACGTGTGGGTGGACGCGCTGTCCAACTACATCACCGCGCTGGGCTACGGCTCGGACGACGACTCGCTCTATCGCAAGTACTGGCCCGCGGACGTGCACGTCGTGGGCAAGGAGATAGTGCGGTTCCACTCCATCATATGGCCGGCGATACTCATGGCGCTGGGCGAGCCGCTCCCCAAGAAGGTGTTCGGCCACGGCTGGATCAAGCTGGGCGGCAAGAAGATGGGCAAGAGCACTGGCAACGTCGTCGACCCTTACATCCTCGCCGCGCGTTACGGCGTGGACGCTCTGCGTTATTTCCTGCTTTCCGAGATGCCCTTCGGCTCGGACGGCGACTACTCCAACGAGCTGCTCGTGCAGAAGATAAACTACGACCTCGTCAACGACTACGGCAACCTCGTCAAGCGCACGCTCGCCATGAGCAAGCAGTACTTCGGCGGCAAGGTGACCGCCAAGGGCGAGAGCGGCGAGCCGGACGGCGAGCTGGAAGGCATGATAAAGAACGTCAAGGCGCTCACTGACTCCGACATGGACGAGCTCGTGGTCAGCAAGGCGCTGGAAGACATATTCGCGCTCGTAAAGCGTGCCAACAAGTACATCGACGAGACCGCGCCCTGGACGCTCGCCAAGGACGAGAGCAAGCGCGCGCGTCTGGAACGCGTGATGTACGATCTGCTGGAAGTGGTGCGCGTGGTATCCACGCTGCTTTTGCCCTTCTTCCGCACCGGTCCGTCCAAGGCGATCGCCGCGCTCGGGCTGGAAGTCCCCGCGGAGTTCGGCGACGTGACTTACGGCACCGTGGCGGAGTACTCGACTGGCGAAGCGGAGACCATCTATCCCCGCCTCGACATACAGAAAGAGTTGAAGGAGCTGGACGCCATCGCCGCCGCGGCGGAGAAGAAGAGCGCGCCCGAGAAGAAGAGCGAGGCCAAGAGCGCGGAGCCGGAGGACGCTCCCAAGGCGCACATAACGATAGACGATTTCTGCAAGCTGGATCTGCGCGTGGCGGAGGTCATCGCGTGCGAGCGCGTGGCGAAGTCGGAAAAGCTGCTTAAAGAAACGCTCAAAGTGGGCGACGAGATACGCACCGTGTGCTCGGGCATCGCCAAGTACTACACGCCCGAGGAGATGGTGGGGAAGAAGGTCGTGCTGGTAGCCAACCTTCCGCCCCGCAAGATGTGCGGTATCGAGAGCCAGGGCATGCTGCTTTGCGCGGAAAAGGACGGCAAGGTCATCCTGCTCTCGCCCGAAAGCGACATAGACAGCGGCGCGATCATCGGCTGACGCAAACGAGCGGGATACGATAAAAATATATCGCATGACGAAAAAAGAGCGACGGGAAATTCCCGTCGCTCTTCGCGTTATTGACGATGCTTATGTTCCGTTTTACTCTTCGCCCGATTTTTTCTTTTTATACGCAATGAGCGCTTTGGCGAGCTGATCGGGGCAGGACGTGCCGCTGCGGCAGAGTATACCCTGAAGGCGGGCTATGATATCGTCGATCTTCTGTCCCTCGACCAGTTTGGCGATGCCCTGAAGATTGCCCGAGCATCCCCCGATGAATTTCACGTCCGAGACCCTGTCCTCGTCATCCACCCTGAAGATTATCTGACGCGAGCAGGTCCCCGTGGTGTTGTAGATCTCCATTTATGTATATACCTCCTTCCGTAAGTGTGATTCAATCGATTAGTTTTTCGTAGATGAGGCTGTAGACCTCGGCGGCGTTGGAATCCCATTTGCCGTAGACCGTCTTGGCAACGCTGCGATTGGCGACGTTGAGTTTCAGCTCCATCGTGGTGCGAGAGGGGTCGAGTATCTTGAGGTGCACGGTGTACGACCCGTCGTCGTTCTTGTAATACCCTCTGAAATACTCCTGAGCGCGCTTGTACGTCATGCGGTTCTCCTTGATGAAGTCCGCTATCTCCGTACGCTTGGACGCTGGTATGCGCGTGAAGAAACTGTCCAGACACTCCCTGCCGGACGTGGTTATGGTATAGTAATCGCTGCGGTCGTGCGTGGTCTTGAACACGAACCCCGCGGTAACGAGCTCGCCGAGACATTCGACGCATTCCATGTAATTGACCCAGTTGTTCCTGCTGGCGCACATCTCCAGCAGAGTCTTCTCGGTCACCGGCATGCCCATCTTGTCGAATACGAAAAGCAGTATCAGTTTGTTGACAAGGTCGCCCTCTTCCAGCTCCATTTTTCCCTCCGTTTTCTCCGAAACCCTATTATAACATAAAGTCCGTCAAATGTGAACAGGTTTTGCGAAAAAAGTCCTGCAAATTTTTTACACATCGTCAACCGAATAACGCTCAAACGGTTGACGATAAGCGCGCCGTCGTCGTATAATGTTACGGGAGGCGAAAAATGGAACTGACCGACAGAGTGCTCGCCCGGCTGTATGCGGGCGAGGTGAGCGGAGAAAGACTCGCGACCGAGCTGGGCGTTTCGCGCACGGCGGTCTGGAAATGCGTGAACAGGCTGAAAGAGCAGGGCGTGGTCATCGGCTCCGCGGCCAACAGGGGATACCGCCTGATATCGGACGACGCGTTGCTCGGCGGCGTGCTCGCGCACCATCTCCGCACGGATTGGCAAGCCGTGATAACGGAGAGCGCGACTTCCACCAACGACGTCGCCAAACGTCTGGCGGGCGAGGGCGCGGACCGCGTGGCGGTGATAGCCCCGTCGCAGTCGGCGGGCAGAGGCAGGCTGGACAGGGCGTTCGTGTCGCCTCCGGGCGGGCTGTACATGTCCGCCGTGCTCCGTCCGCACATCCCCGCGACGGACAGCGGGCTGGTGACTGCGTACGCTGCGGTGTGCGTGGCACGCGCCATAGAGCGCCTGACGGACCTTCAAGCCGAGATAAAGTGGGTGAACGACGTGTTCGTGTCCGGCCGCAAGGTGTGCGGCATACTCACGGAGGGCGGCGTGGGCATGGAGGGCGGAACGCTGGACTACGCGGTGGTGGGCATAGGCGTAAACGTCGCCGACGTGCCGCTCCCCGAAGTCGCCACGTCGCTTGAACGCGAGAGCGGCAAACGGGTGTCCAGGCTCGCGCTCGCCGCCGAGATATTGGACGGTCTGGCCGCCCTGCGCGAGGAGACGATCTCCCGCGCGTTTCTGGACGAATACCGCAGTCGCTCGTGCGTCATCGGGCGGGACGTCCTTATCGGGGGCCGCACGCCCGCGCACGCCGTGGGGATAGACGACGACTGCGCGCTGATAGTCACGCACGACGGCGTGACCGAACGCCTGACGGCGGGGGAGGTATCCGTTACGTTATGACGATGAGCACCAAGACCGTTACCACGACCGCGCTGCTCACGGCGCTCATATGCGTGGCGTCCCCCTTCTCCGTATACATAGGCCCCATACCGCTGTCTTTCTGCTCGCTGGCGGTGTACATCGCCGCGGGGCTGACGGGCAAACGCCTGAGCGCCATCGCGGTGACGGCGTACGTCGTGCTGGGCGCGATAGGCGTGCCCGTGTTCGCGGGCTTCATGGGCGGTTTCGGCCGCATAGTCGGACCCACGGGCGGGTTCATAATCGGATACATACCGTGCGCGTTCGTCGTCGGTCTGGTGCGCGACGGACTGCGCGGCAGGGCGTGGAGCTATCCCGTGGCGATGGTCGCGGGTACGATCGTGCTCTACGCGCTCGGCACCGCGTGGTACGTGTTCCAGTCGGGCGTGGACGTCGCCGCCGCGCTCGCCGCCTGCGTGCTGCCCTTCCTCCCGGGCGACGCGCTCAAGATAGCGGCCGCGTCAGTGCTGTGCGTGCGCCTGCGCCCCCTTGTCAGGCGCTACCTGACGCGCCCCGCGCCGCAGCGCGAAGAAAAGAAAGAAACGCACGAAGAAAAGAAATAAGCCCGCCGTTTTGTAAAGGAGCGTTCGGGCATGCAAAGACCGCGTCGCGGCGTTTTTCGCCGCGACGCGGTCTTTCATTCGTATTATTTGCTTTCGCGCCTTAAAGGAATCTGCCCGTACGGCTGTTTTCGCAGGCGGCAATGTCCGCGGGCGAGCCCGTCGCGACGATGCGACCGCCCGCATCACCGCCGTCCGGACCCATGTCGATGACGTAGTCGGCTTCGCGTATGACGTCTAGGTCGTGCTCGATTATCACCACCGTGCCGCCCTGTGCGATGAGCTTGCGGAACACGTCCATGAGCGTGCGCACGTCCAGCGGGTGCAGACCGATGGTCGGTTCGTCGAACACGAACACGGTATCCGACTGCGTGCGTCCCATCTCTTCCGCGAGTTTGAGGCGTTGTGCCTCGCCGCCCGACAGCCCGGGCGTTTCCTCTCCGGGCGTGAGATAGCCCAGCCCCAGCTCGTCCAGCACGCGCAGTCGGCGCGCCACCAGCGGCATGTCGCGGCAGGCGTCCAGCGCCGTGCGCACGTCCATGGCCATGATGTCGGGCAGGGAATGGCTGTGCCCGTCCTTGGCGGTGTAGCGTATGCGCCGCGCGTCGGCGGAGTATCGCGAGCCTCGGCATTCGGGGCAGGGTATGTCCACGTCGGGCAGGAACTGCACGTCCAGACTGACCGAACCCGTGCCGTCGCATACGGGGCAACGCAGCTTGCCCGTGTTGTACGAGAAGTCGCCCGCGTGCAGTCCCGCCGCCTTGGCGTCGGGCGTGCGCGCGAATATCTTGCGCAGCTCGTCGTGTATGTCCGCATACGTCGCGACGGTGGAGCGCACGTTCACGCCTATGGGCGTGGCGTCTATCAGCTTGACCTGCCCGATGCCGTCCGCGCGGATGTCCGTGACGTGCTCGGGCAATTTTTTGCCGCGTATGAGCGCGTCCAGCGCGGGCACGAGGCTTTCGAGCACCAGCGTCGTCTTGCCTGAGCCCGACACTCCCGTGACGACCGTCAGCCGTCCTTTGGGTATGTCGACTTCGAGCGGCTTGACGGTGTGCAGACCTTTGGTCGAGAGGTGTATGCGCCCCATGGCGAACAGCTCGCTTTTCGGCATGCCCGCTTTGAGCGCGCTTTCGGCCTTGAAGAAAGGCCCTATGATCGAGGAGGGATCCTCGGCCAGACGGGCGGGAGAGCCTTGCGCGATGACGCTGCCGCCCGCGCTGCCCGCGCCCGGACCCATTTCGATGATCGTGTCCGATTCGGCGAGGATCTGCGTGTCGTGGTCGACGAGCACGACGGAGTTCCCGTCCGCCACGAGATCGTGCATGACGTCCGTAAGCCCCTTGATGTTCGCGGGGTGCAGACCGATGGACGGCTCGTCCAGCACGTACAGCACGCCCGTCGTGCGGTTGCGTACCGCCCGCGCGAGCTGCGTGCGCTGACGCTCGCCCGTGGACAGCGTGCTCGCCGAGCGATCGAGCGCGAGGTATCCCAGCCCGAGATCGATGAGCCGCGCCGCGGTGGAGAGGAAGGACTCGCATATGCTCTCCGCCATGGGACGCATTTCGGGCGGCAGGCTGTCGGGCACGCCGCGCACCCATTCGATGATGTCGGACAGCGTCATGCGGCAGGCCTCGTCCAAACCGATGCCGCGCAGGCGGGGAGCGCGGGCGGCGGGCGAGAGCCTAGTTCCGCCGCAATCGGGACAGACGTCCTGTTTGAGGAATTTCTCCACGCGTTTCATGCCGCTCTCGTCCTTGACCTTGGCGAGCGCGTTCTCCACCGTGCGCACGGCGCTGTAATAGGTGAAGTCCAGCTCGGTCGCGACGTCCGAGTTCTTAGACTTGTAGAATATGTGCTTCTTTTCGGGCGGGCCGTCCATAACGATGCGCTTTTCCTCGTCGGTAAGCTCGTCGTAAGGCACGTCCGTGCGCACGCCCATCGCGCGGCAGACGTCCGTCATCAGCGACCACATGAGCGAGTTCCAGGGCGCGACCGCGCCCTGGTCTATGGTCAGCGAGCCGTCGGGAACGAGCGTGCTCCTGTCCACCGCGCGCACTACGCCCGTGCCGCCGCAGGTGGAGCAGGCTCCGCCGCTGTTGAAGGACAGATCCTCCGCGCCGGGCGCGTAGAACGTCTCGCCGCATTCGGGGCAGACGAGCGCTTTGCCCGCCGCCACCGCCAGCGTGGGCGGAAGGTAATGCCCGTTGGGACAGCGGTGCGAGGCAAGTCGGGAGTACATCAGCCGGAGGGAGTTGAGCAGCTCCGTGCTCGTGCCGAACGTACTGCGTATGCCGGGCACGCCCGGGCGCTGGTGCAGCGCAAGCGCGGCGGGGACGTATCGGATGTCGTCCACCTGCGCTTTCGCGGCCTGGGTCATGCGCCTGCGGGTGTACGTGGACAGCGCCTCGAGGTACCGCCGCGAGCCTTCGGCGTACAGCACGCCCAGCGCGAGCGAGGACTTGCCCGAGCCGGACACGCCCGCTATCCCCACTATCTTGCCGAGCGGCACGTCCACGTCTATGCCTTTGAGGTTGTGTACGCGCGCGCCGCGTATCTCTATGCGATCAGCCGCCATTTTCCTCCTCCTCTTTCTCATCGTCCGTTATCAGCACCGAGCGTTCGTCCGTGGGGTCGCGGCTCTCTTCCACGCCGTAAGTGGGGTGCATGGCGAGCACGTCGTACGATCGGGGCAGTTTCTTGGGACTGAACCCCGTTATGGAACGGAACACTCGGTTGAAGTTCCTTATGGTGTCGAACCCGCAGCGTATGGCGATGTCCGTCACGGACAGCTTTTCGCCGCTCTTGATGGCCTCCACCGCCTTTTCCGTTTTGACGAGGTTGAGATACCTCGAAAACGTCATGCCGGACATCTTCTTGAAGAACGCCGAAAAGTACGACTCGCTGAGCGACAGGAAGGACGCCGCCATGGAAAGGTCGTAGTCGGCGAAACGCTTGTCGATGTCCGCGAGCAGGCGTTTGTAGTTCTTTTCGTGGTAGCTCTCGTCGTCCCGCGCCGTGACGACGCTCTCGGTGGAGAACACGTCGATCATCATCCGTTGCACGCGGTTGGCGACGGACATGGCGTAGAGCGGGGAAGCCTCCGTCAGCTCGCGGTCGATGACGTCGTAGATCTCGGGCAGTCCGTGCGTCGCGGCGAGCTTGTGACTGCTCAGCCTGAACCGCGCGAGTATGTCCTTTATCAGTCTGTGGTCGAACAGCACGAACGCCAGCACGCTGCCGTCGTCGCCCTCGATGTGATGCACTTCGCGGGAGGACACGAACGCCGCGTCCCCCTCTTCGAGGTCGCATCGCTCGTGCTCGACGGTGACCACCGCGCTACCCTTGGTCGCGTAGATCAGCTCGCAGTCGTCATGCCAGTGCGGAAGGTTGGACAGGTCGCGGTATTTGCCTACCCACACCCGTTCCTCGCCTTTGTAACTTCTCAGTTCGTGTAATGCCAGCATTTTCATCCCCCTTGTGGCTTTTTGTCCCTAATTTTCGGGACATATGCCGCTGTTTCGGAACTATTATATCACATACAGTCGAAAATGTCCATATTCCGATCGTAAAATTCTTTAACGACGCCGCCGTTTAAGCTACAATATCAGTGATAAACGGGAGGACAGACAATGAACGACATAGCGGACGCGGTCCGAAACGGCAGGACCGCGCTGGGCATAGAACTCGGCTCCACGCGCATCAAGGCCGCATTGGTCACGGAGCGCGGCAAGGTCATCGCCACCGGTTCTCACGAGTGGGAGAACAGGCTGGAAGACGGTTATTGGACTTACGGCACGGAGGACGTGTTGCGCGGTCTGGCGTCGTGTTACGCCGACCTCAAACGCAACGTGCGCGCCGCCTGCGGGGAAACGCTCAGCACTGTGGGCGCGGCGGGCGTCAGCGCGATGATGCACGGCTATCTGCCGCTGGACGCCGACGGCGCGCCCCTCGCGGCGTTCCGTACCTGGCGCAACGTATGCGCGGCGGACGCCGGCAGGGAGCTGACCAAGATCCTCGGCCGCCGCATCCCCGCGCGCTGGAGCGTCGCGCACCTCTACCGCGCCATGCTCGGCGGGGAAGAGCACGTGCGTTCGGTGTCCATGCTCTGCACGCTGGCGGTATACGTCCACCGTCTGCTCACGGGCGAGTTCGTCGCGGGAGTGGGCGAGGCCTCGGGGATGTTCCCCACCGAAGGGACGGCGTACGACTCCGCCGCGCTGGACGCGTTCGACTGTGCGACGGAGCGTTTCGGGCTGCCGTATAAGATAAAAGACATACTTCCCGCGGTGCTTCCCGCGGGCGCGCGCGCCGGAGCGCTCACGCCCGGAGGCGCTGCGTTGCTCGACCCCGAGGGCGATCTTGCGCCCGGCGTGCCGTTCTGCCCGCCCGAGGGCGACGCGGGCACGGGCATGGTCGCCACCGACAGCATCGCGCCCAGAACGGCCAACGTGTCCGCGGGCACGTCTGTGTTCGCCATGGTGGTCATGGAGAACGCGCTCCGCGAGGTGCGCGAGGAGATAGACATCGTCGCAACGCCCTGCGGCCTGCCCGTCGCGATGGTGCATTGCAACAACTGCACGTCCGAGCTCAACTCGTGGATGAACGTGCTTGGCGGGTACGCGTCCGCGCTGGGTGTGCGGGCGGATAAAGACAAGCAATACCGCGCGTTCTTTGAGATGTCGCTGGACGGCGCGCCCGACTGCGGCGGAGCCGTGGAGTACGGCTACGTGTCGGGCGAGCACATAACGGGCGTGGACAACGGCTGCCCGACATTCATGCGCACACGGCCGGACGTCGCCATGAGCGCGGCGGACTTCGCCCGCAGTCAGATATACGGCGCGTTCGCCACGCTGGCGCTGGGCATGGACATACTGAAAAAGGAGGGCGTGCGGGTGGACTCCGCCGTCGCGCAGGGCGGTATATTCCGCACCGCGGGCGTGGCGCAAAGGTACCTCGCCGCCGCGATGGGCGCGCCCGTCACCGTCATGTCGTCTGCGGGCGAGGGCGGAGCCTGGGGCATGGCGCTGCTCGCCGCCTGCATGGCGTTCGGCAAGGGCGATCTCGAAGCGTACCTCGGCAAGGTCTTTCGCGGCAAAAAGGGCAAGACGATCGCGCCCGCCGAAGAGGACGAGCGCGGGATGCGCGAATACATATCGCTGTTCGGTCGCGGGCTGCCCGCCGTTCGCAAGGCGTCCGCCGCGTTCGCTCCCGAGCCGGACGTCCGAGCGCGTCTGGACAAATTGCGCCGCGACGTGTTCGAGGCCAACCTCGAGCTCGTCAAGAACGGACTGGTCATATACACGTGGGGCAACGTGAGCGGCATCGACCGCGAGAGCGGACTGGTCGTCATCAAGCCGAGCGGCGTGGACTACGACGGCATGACCGCGGATGACATGGTGGTCGTGGACCTGAACGGAAAGGTCGTGGAGGGCCGTTACAAGCCGTCCAGCGACACGCCCACGCACCTCGAGCTGTATAAGGCGCATCCCGAGATAGGCGGCGTGGTGCATACGCATTCGACGTACGCGACCGCGTTCGCTCAGGCTGGGCGCGCGGTACCCGCTTACGGCACGACGCACGCCGATTATTTCCACGGCGACATACCTTGCGCCCGCGCGCTCACCAAAGAGGAGATAGAAGGCGAGTACGAAAAGAACACGGGCGTGGTCATAAACGAAACGCTGGCGGGACGCGACGCGTGCGAAGTACCCGCGGTGCTCGTCAAGAACCACGGGCCTTTCGCCTGGGGCAAGGACGCCGCGCAGGCGGTGTACAACGCCACGGTGCTCGAACAGGTCGCGCGCATGGCGCTGCTCACCGAGCAGATACGCCCGGACGTCCGACCCGCTGACGGATATCTGATGGACAAACACTACTTCCGCAAGCACGGCGCAAACGCCTATTACGGACAGAATAATAACTGAAACGGAGATCGTATATGAAAAAACTTTACTTCATGACGGGAAGTCAGGACCTTTACGGCGAGGAAACGCTCGCCCGCGTCGCGGAGGACGGCAAAGCCGTCGCGGCGTATCTGGACGACAAGCTGAACGGCGTCGTGCGCGTGGAGCACCTTGCCGTGGGCATGGACAGCGATGGCATCTACGATTCGCTCCTTAAAGCGGGCGCCGATCGCGACTGCGTGGGCGTCATCGTGTGGATGCACACGTTCTCGCCCGCAAAGATGTGGATACGCGGGCTCAAAACGCTCACCAAACCCATGCTCCACCTTCACACGCAGTACAACGAACGCCTGCCTTACGCGGACATCGACATGGATTTCATGAACCTCAACCAGTCCGCGCACGGCGACCGCGAGTTCGGCTTCATATGCACCCGTCTGGGCGTGAAGCGCGAGGTCGTCGCGGGGTATTACAAGAACGAGAGCGTGCTCAAACGCATCCGCGCGTTCGCGGACGTCGCGCTCGCGATTGACTTTTCGGACGGCATGCGCGTCGCCATGCTGGGCAACAACATGCGCGATGTGGCGGTCACGGACGGCGACCGCGTGGAGAGCGAGATAAGATACGGCTGGAACGTCAATTACTACGGCGTGGGCGATCTCGTCGAGCTGGCGGATAAGGTCACGCCCGCCGAGGTAAAAGCCATGATGAAGAATTACGAGTGCTCGTATACGATGGCGACGGAGGACGTCAAGGCAGTGGAAGAGCAGGCGAGATACGAAGTCGCGCTCAACAAGTTCATCGAGCGCGAGCGCGTTTCCGCGTTCACCGACACGTTCCAGGACCTCCACGGTCTGCGCCAGCTCCCCGGGCTCGCCGTGCAGGACATCATGGCGCGCGGCGTGGGGTTCGGCCCCGAAGGCGACTATAAGACGGCGGCGCTCATGGCGGTGCTCTGCCGCATGGCCGCTTCCCGCAAGGGCGCTACCGCGTTCCTTGAAGACTATACCTACGACCTGCCCGAGGGCAACGAGTTGGAGCTCGCCTCGCACATGCTGGAGGTGTCGCCCGTGTTCGCGGCGGAAAAGCCGCGCATCGAGGTGCATCCTCTCGGCATAGGCGGTAAGGAACCGCCCGCACGTCTGGTGTTCGGCGGCATATCGGGCAAGGGCATAGCCGTGTCCATGGTGGACATGGGCGACCGCTTCCGCCTGGTGTGCGGCAGGATAGAGCTCGTCGCTCAGCCCGAGCCCATGCCCAAGCTCCCCGTGGCGCGCGTCATGTGGCGCATCCTGCCCGATTTCGCGAGCGGCACGGAAGGCTGGATATACGCGGGCGGCGCGCACCACGCCGTGGTATCCACCGCGCTGACCGTGGACGACATCCGCCTCTTCGCGCGCCTCACGGATACCGAGCTGGTGATTGTCTGACGCGGCTTGCGTAATAACGCGCGTTTATCGCGCTGTTATGACAGACATATGACATATCCCGACGGGACTTCGCTCCTCCCGCCGTATGTGTAACGAAAAAAAGGGCAGCCTTCCGGCTGTCCTTTTTGCTGTCTGTTATGTTTCCGCCGTGGGCGGATTCGCGGTTGCGCGTCAGTCGAAGATCATCGTGGCGAAGTAGTCGTCGGGGGTCTCGGCGCGGCGGATGAGCTTTATCGAACCGTCCTTGCGGAGCAGCAGCTCGGCGCTGCGCAGGCGGCCGTTGTAGTTGTAGCCCATGGCGAAGCCGTGCGCGCCCGTGTCGTGGATGGCGAGGATATCGCCGATCTCCAGCTCGGGGAGCATGCGGTCGATGGCGAACTTGTCGTTGTTCTCGCACAGCCCGCCCACGACGTCGTACTTATGCGTGCAAGGCTCGTTTTCCTTGCCCAGTACGGTGATGTGATGATATGCTCCGTACATGGCGGGGCGCATGAGGTTGGCGGCGCAGGCGTCCACGCCGGCGTATTCCTTGTATATGTGCTTGAAGTGTATGACGGTGGTGATGAGGTTGCCGTACGGCCCCAGCATGTAGCGGCCGAGCTCGGTGCGCAGGGAAGGCTTCATGTCCGTTCCGCCGAACACGCGCTCGTACTCCGCCTTGACCTTGGAGGCGATGAGAGGGATGTCGGGCTTGTCGTCCTCGGGCAGATAGGGTATGCCCACGCCGCCCGAAAGGTTGATGAAGGCGAATTCCGCGCCCGTTTCCTCGTGCAGTTCCTTGGCGGTCTCGAAGAGTATGCCCGCGAGAGTGGGGTAGTAATCGTTGCCCAGGTTGTTGGACGCGAGGAAGGCGTGCAGGCCGAAGCGCTTGACGCCGTACGCTTTCAGTTTGTTGACCGCCTCGGTGAGCTGCGGGCGGGTCATGCCGTACTTGGCGTCCTGCGGGGTGCCCATGATGCGGTTGCCCACGGCGAAGTCCACGCCGTTGTTGTAGCGCAGGGACATGCATTCGGGCATGTTGTCGCCCGCGATGTCCTTGAAAAAGTCGACGTGCGTGAGGTCGTCCAGCGTGATGGTCGCGCCCAGCTTGAGCGCGTAAGCGTACTCTTCGGCGGGCGTTTCGTTGGAGGTGAACATGATGTCGTTCCCCGTGATGCCGCATTTCTCGCACAGCATCAGCTCGGTCATGGACGAGCAGTCCATGCCGCAGCCGAGCGAGTGCAGCAGCTTCATGATGGTGGGGTTGGGCGTGGCCTTGACGGCGAAATGCTCCTTGAAACCCTCGCACCACGAGAAGGACTTTATCAGCTCGCGCGCGTTGTCCTCGATGCCTTTTTCGTCATAGATGTGGAAGGGCGTGGGGTAGGTCTTTTTGATCTCCTCCGCCTGCTCTTTGGTAATGATCGGTCTCTTGATGTTCATACGCAGATTATAACAATTTTCGCGCGTTTAGTCAAGGACTTGACGGCATTGCGCGCGTCCCGAACGTCGCGCGTTGCCGCGTTCCATCCGCTCGTCGTCGCCCGCGCGGCTCTTTGCGAAATTTTTCTCGGGATAATGTGTATTCTCTTGCGAAAAACGCGCGATAAGTGGTATAATATAGAATGGTCCGACGGGGGAGCGGACCGGAGACGACGAAAATGATCAAATACATCAAGATACGCGGTGCGCGTGAAAACAACCTGAAGGATATCGACCTGGATATCCCGCACGACTCGCTCACGGTGTTTACCGGTCTGTCGGGCAGCGGCAAGAGCTCGCTGGCGTTCGACACCATTTACGCGGAGGGCAAGCGTCGTTACGTGGAAAGCCTGTCGTCGTATGCCCGAATGTTCCTCGGCCAGGTAAACAAGCCCGACGTGGACTCCATAGAAGGGCTTTCTCCCGCCATATCCATCGATCAGAAGACCACCTCGCACAACCCCCGTTCCACGGTCGGCACGGTCACGGAGATCTACGACTATCTCCGTCTGCTGTTTGCCAAGGCGGGAACGGTGTACTGCTACAAGTGCGGTCGTCCCGTCAGCCAGCAGACCGTCGACCAGATCATCGACGCGGTGCTCTCCATGGGCGAGGGCAGCCGTCTCACCATACTCGCGCCCATCGCCCGCGGCAAGAAAGGCGAATACAAGAAGGAGCTGGCGGCGTTGCGCAAGCAGGGCTTCGCCCGCGTCAAGATAGACGGCGAGATGAAGATGCTGGGCGAGGACGAGATCGAGCTGGACAAGCAGGTCAAGCACGACATCAGCGTCAGCGTGGACAGGCTGGTGCTCAAAGAGGGCGTGGAGAAGCGTCTGGCCGACTCGCTGGAGACCGCGCTCAAGCTGGCGGACGGCATAGTCGTCGTGGACAACGGCGGCGAGGAAACGCTGTACAACACAAAGTACGCCTGCGCTGAGTGCGGCATATCCATCCCCGAGATAGAGCCCAAACTGTTCTCCTTCAACTCGCCCTACGGCGCGTGCCCCGAGTGCGGCGGCCTGGGATTCAAACAGGTCATCGATCCCGCGCTCATATACGGCGACGGCAGCAAGACGCTGCGCGAGGGCGCGATAACGGTCACGGGCTGGAATTTCGATTCCGCGAAGACGACCTTGCAGATGTTCACGGCGCTGTCCGAGAAATACGGTTTCTCGCTGGACGTGCCTTTCAAGGACCTGCCCGAGAAGATAAAGAAGATACTGCTGTACGGCGACGATTCGGAGATCAAGCTGACGCTCACCAGCGACAACTACTCCTATTCCTACAAGCGCCGCTACGAGGGCGTCGTGACCAACCTCGAACGTCGGTACCACACGTCCACCAGCGAGTCCGCCAAGCGCGAGATAGAGAAGTACCTGCGCGACCTGCCGTGCAACTCCTGCGGCGGCAAGCGACTGCGTCCCGAGGCGCTCTCCGTGCGCATAGGCGGCAAGAACATCTGGGAGCTCTGCTCCATGCAGATAACCGATCTGGTCGCATTTTTCTCCGCGCTCGAGCTGGACCGCTCGCACGCCATGATCGCCGCGCCCATACTCAAAGAGGTCAACGCGCGCCTGAGCTTCCTCACCAACGTCGGTCTGGAATACCTCACGCTCGCGCGGGGCGCCAACACGCTGTCGGGCGGCGAGGCGCAGCGCATACGCCTTGCGACGCAGATAGGCAGCGGACTGACGGGCGTGGTGTACATCCTCGACGAGCCTTCCATCGGTCTGCACCAGCGCGACAACGAAAAGCTGATAGCGACGCTCAAAAAACTGCGCGATTTGGGCAACACGCTCATCGTCGTCGAGCACGACGAGGACACCATGCGCGCGGCCGACTACCTTGTGGATATCGGGCCGGGCGCAGGCGTGCACGGCGGACGGGTCATCGCGGCGGGTACGCCCGAAGAGGTCGCCGCCAACACCGATTCCGTGACGGGCGATTACCTGTCGGGCAGGAAAAAGATAGAAGTCCCCGCGTCGCGCCGCGACTGGGAAAAGTCCATCGTCATCAAGGGCGCGAAACAGAACAACCTCAAAAACATCGACGTGGAGATCCCTTTGGGCGTGCTGGTGGCGGTCACGGGCGTGTCCGGTTCGGGCAAGAGCTCCATAGTCAATCAGATACTATATCCCGCGGCAAGCAACCGTGTGAGCGGCACGCGGCTCATCGAGGGCAAATACGACGCCATACTCGGTCTGGAAAACATCGACAAGGTGATATGCATCGATCAGTCGCCCATAGGCCGCACGCCCCGTTCCAACCCCGCGACGTACACGGGCGCGTTCACGCAGATACGCGAGCTGTTCGCCAAGACGCCCGACGCCATGGAGCGCGGTTACGGGCCGGGACGCTTCTCATTCAATATCAAGGGCGGGCGTTGCGAGGCCTGCGAGGGCGACGGTATCAAGAAGATAGAGATGCACTTCCTTTCGGACGTGTACGTGCCCTGCGAGGTGTGCGGCGGCAAGCGTTACAACCGCGAGACGTTGCAGGTGACGTATAAGGGCAAGAACATATACGACGTGCTGGAAATGACCGTGGAGCAGGGCTGCGAGTTCTTCGAGAACCAGAGCGGGATATATCCCAAGCTCAAAACGCTGTACGACGTCGGTCTGGGGTACGTCAAGCTCGGTCAGTCCGCGACCACGCTGTCGGGCGGCGAGGCGCAGCGCGTCAAGCTCGCCACCGAGCTGGCCAAGCGCTCCACCTCCCGCACGCTGTACGTGCTGGACGAGCCGACCACCGGTCTGCACTCGCACGACGTCGCCAAGCTGATAGGCATACTCTCCCGACTGGTCGCGGGCGGTAACACCGTCGTGGTCATAGAGCACAATCTGGACGTGATAAAGACGGCGGACTGGATAATAGACGTCGGGCCGGAGGGCGGCGACAAGGGCGGCACGATAATCGCGGCGGGCACGCCCGAAGCGATAGCCGGGAACGAAAAGTCATACACGGGAATGTTCCTTAAAAAACTGCTGTAAAGAGAGGAGATCATCATGAAAAACACCATACTGTTCGATCTGGACGGCACTCTGCTGGACACGCTGACCGACCTTACCGCGGCGGTCAACCATGCCATGAGCACGCTGGGGCTGCGTAAGCACACCGTGGAAGAGGTGCGCTCCTACGTGGGCGACGGTTATATCCTGCTCATGGAGCGTGCGTGCGGGGGCGACAAGGAACGCGCCAAGGAAGGACTGCGCCTGTTCACCGAATACTATTCCGTCCACCTCGAGGACAACACCAAGCCGTACCCCGGCGTGCTCGACTCGATAAAAGCGCTGGCGGAAAAGGGGCGTAAGATGGCTATCGTGTCCAACAAGGGCGACGCGGCCGTCAAGGTACTGTGCGCGCGGTTCTTCGCGCCTTACATAACCGAATACTTCGGCGTGACGGAGACCATGCCCAAAAAGCCCGCGCCCGACATGCTCTACGCCGCCATGCGCGCGCTCGGCTCGGAAAAGTCCGACTGCGTGATGGTGGGCGACGGAGAGCCCGACATACGCATGGCGCGCGCGGCGGGCATAGACATCGTGTCCGTGACGTGGGGCTTCCGCGAGGAAGAGTATCTTCGCACGCAGGGCGGCACGCGCTTCCTGCACTCGCCCGAAGAGTTAAAGGAACTGTAAAAGGACACAACGCGAAAGGAGAGGGGGAAAGGACAAGAGCAAAAACGAGAACAGAGAGGATCTCTGAATGGTAAACGACAAGATAAGAAACGTAGCAATCATCGCGCACGTCGACCACGGCAAGACTACGCTGGTCGATCAGATGCTCAAACAGGGCGGAGCTTTCCGCGAGAACCAGACGGTCGCGGAGCGCGTCATGGACTCCAATGACCTCGAACGCGAGCGCGGCATAACCATACTCGCCAAGAACACGTCCATACATTACAACGGTTACAAGATAAACGTGGTGGACACCCCCGGCCACGCCGACTTCGGAGGCGAGGTGGAGCGCATACTCAAAATGGTGAACGGCGTCGTGCTGCTCGTGGACTCCTTCGAGGGGACCATGCCGCAGACGCGTTTCGTGCTGGAACACGCGCTCTCGCTCGGCCTGCCCGTCGTGGTGGTCATCAACAAGATGGACCGTCCCGACGCCCGTCCCAAGGAAGTGGTGGACGAGGTGCTCGAGCTGTTCATGGATCTGGACGCCACTCCCGAACAGCTCGACAGTCCCATCGTGTTCTGCTCCGCGCGTAACGGCATCGCGTCCATGGAAGCGGACAAACCGGGGCGCGACCTCACGCCGCTCTTCGACACCATCATCGCTCACATACCGCCTCCCGAAGGCGACGAGAACGGCCACGTGCGCATGCTGGTGTCCGCGCTGGACTACTCGGACTACGTGGGCAGCATAGGCATCGGCCGCGTGGAGAGCGGCACGCTGCGCCAGAACCAGCAGGTCGTGCTCGTCAACTACCACGAAACGCATGCGCCGCTCCGCGCCAAGGTGTCCAACATCTACCAGTTCGAAGGCCTCACCCGCAGGGCGGTGGAGAGCGCGACGGTGGGCGACATCGTGTGCGTGGCGGGCGTGGAAGGCGTGTCCATAGGCGACACGCTGTGCGATCCCGAGGACCCTCAGCCCATCGAATTCCCCAAGATAAGCGAACCGAGCGTGGAGATGACCTTCATAGTCAACGACTCGCCGTTCGCGGGCAAGGAAGGCAAGTTCGTGACGTCGCGGCACTTGCGCGCGCGTCTGTACAAAGAGGCGATCAAGGACGTGTCCCTGCGCGTTAGCGACGGCGACACCGCCGATTCCTTCGTGGTGTGCGGCAGGGGCGAGATGCACCTCTCCATACTTATCGAGAACATGCGGCGCGAGGGCTACGAGTTCCAGGTGTCCATGCCCAAGGTGCTGTTCAAGGAAATAGACGGCGTCAAGTGCGAGCCCATAGACAAGCTGGTCTGCGACGTGCCCGAGGAGAGCGTGGGCATCGTCATGGAGAAGATGGGCGTGCGCAAGGGCGAGCTGGTGTCCATGACGCCCAAAGGCTCGCGTATGCGTCTGGAATTCTCCGTGCCTTCCCGCGGGCTGTTCGGCTATAAATCCGAATTCATGACGGACACCAAGGGCGAGGGCATCATGACCTCGGTGTTCGACAAGTACGATACTTATCGCGGCGAGATAAACCGCCGTCCCACCGGCTCGCTCATCGCTCACGAAACGGGCGAAACGGTCACTTACGGTCTGTTCGGCGCGCAGGAGCGCGGCCCGCTGTTCGTAGGCCCGGGCGTGCCCGTGTATCAGGGCATGGTCGTGGGCGAGTCGCCCAAGGGCGACGACATAGTGGTCAACGTCTGCAAGCGCAAGCAGCTCACCAACACCCGCTCGTCCGCATCGGACGACGCGCTCAGGCTCGTGCCTTGCAAGCGGCTCTCGCTGGAGCAGGCGATCGAGTTCCTCGCGGACGACGAACTGCTGGAAGTCACGCCGAGCAACTACCGCATCAGAAAACGCATACTCGACACCGAAACGCGCATGAAGGAATGGGCGCGCAATCGTCGCGGCTGATGGACTGCCTGGTAGCGGACATCTACGACGCGTTCGCCTGCAAGTGCGGGGATTGCCGCACTTCCTGTTGCGAGGGCTGGCGCGTTTCCATATCCGAGAACGAATATTTCAGACTCGTGGGCATGGACTGTCCCGCCGCTCTGCGCGAGCGGCTGGACGGTTCTCTGCACGTCTACGAGAACGCCGAGCCCGCGCGTTACGCCGAGCTGGGCAAGGACTGGAAGGGCAGATGCCGCATGCACGGCACGGACGGCTTGTGCGAACTGCAAAAGGCGTGCGGCGCGGCCGCTCTGCCCGAGATATGCCGCATGTACCCCCGCAGCGTGGCGGGCGGCGACGCGGCAAGACTGACGTGCGCGCTCAGCTGTGAGCGCGTGACCGAGGCGGCGCTCGCGGCGGACGATCTGCGCGTGCGCCGCGAGGACAGGGAGGTGACGCCGGACGTCGCACTGCCGCTCACGTCCGGAATGCTGGACGTCATCGTGTCCCGCATGGACGCCTTCCGCGCCGCCAAGGGCGGCATGGGCGAGCGCATCGCCCGACTGGGCGGATCGTCGTTCGAGGGGCTCGAGCCGGCGCGCGACGCGCGCGGCGCTCTGCCTGTCCTTCTCGGCCTGTGCGACGCTTTCGGCAGGCTCAGCCCGTCCGTGCGCGACTACTGCGACTGCGCACGCGCGAGGTACGCGGAGGACGCGTCGCTGTACGAGTCGGACGCCGCCGCTTTCGACGCGGCTCATCCCGACGCGGAGCGGGGCGCCGCCAACGTGTTCCTCGCGCATATGCTGGACTCCTGCTATCCCTTCTCGCACGCGTCCGAGCGCGACGCGTTCGTGTCGCTGGCGGCGCACTACGCGTTCGTGCGGTTTTTGACGGTGGCGTGCGTGTCCGCGCGTATGCTGTTGCCGCTCACTTACATGGGCGCGCCCGAGCGCGAAGCGAAGGTGGCGGACGTGATAGCGGGCTGTTTCCGCATGATAGAACACTCGGGGTTCGGGCACAACGTGCTGCTGCTCCTGCGCCGCGACGGCGGGGAGGACATCGAGCGCGTAGCCGCGTTGCTCGCGGTTTGAACGGAGATCACAATGCTGTATAAGATAGTCAACGGCTCGGTGTCCTACGGCAGCGACGCCGTGCTGGAACAAGTGGACATCGAGATAAAAGACCGCGAGAAGATCGCCGTGGTGGGGCGCAACGGTTCGGGCAAGACCACGCTGCTCAAGGCGATAACGGGCGAGGTCGAGCTGGACGAGGGCGTGGGCGAAGAGCCGTTCTCCGTCACGCGCGTCGGTTCGCCCGTCGTGGGCTACCTGAAACAGATATCCTTTACGAGCGAGAGCGCCACGATGCGCGAGGAGATACTCGGCGTGTTCGCCCCGCTCATACGCGCCGAGCAGAAGATGGCGGAGCTGATGACCGACATGGAACAGGGCGACGTCGCCGCCGTGGAGAAGTACGACGCTTTGCGCGACAGGTACGAGTTGGACGGCGGCCTGACGTATAAGAAGGAATACCTGACCATGTCCCGCAAGTTCGGTTTTACGGACGCCGATCTGGACAAGCCGATATCCGAGTTCTCGGGCGGTCAGCGCACCAAGATAGCGTTCATAAAACTTCTGCTGGGCAAGCCGGACATACTGTTGCTGGACGAGCCCACCAACCACCTCGACATGCGCACGGTGCGCTGGCTGGAAACGTACCTCAAAAGCTACAAGTCCGCCGTGGTGCTGGTGTCGCACGACCGAATGTTCCTTGACCGCATAGTGGACAAGGTATACGAGATAGAGTACGGCGTGACCGAATGCTACCGCGGCAATTACACCGCGTTCGAAAAGCTCAAGAGCGAGCGCCGCGCCAAACAGCTCAAGGACCACGAGCGCCAGGCGGCGGAGATCGCGCGCCTCACGCGCCTGATCGAGCGTTTCCGTTACAAGGCGACTAAGGCGCGCATGGTGCAGTCCCGCATCGGTATGCTGGAACGCATGAAACGCATAGAAGCGCCCGCGCACGCGGACCTGCGTTCGTTCAGGGCGGACATCGCGCCCCGCCGCGAAAGCTCGCGCGAAGTGCTCGTGACCAACGCGCTGGAAGTGGGCTACGATAAGCCTCTCGCGTGCGTGACGTTCACCGTGGAACGCGGGGACAGGCTGGGCATCGTGGGCGACAACGGCTGCGGCAAGTCCACGCTGCTCAAAACGCTGATGGGCATCGTGCCCCGCCTTTCGGGGTCGTACGCCTTCGGTTTCGGCACGGAAGTGGGGTACTTCGACCAGCAGACCGCGCAGGCCACGGGCGGCAAAACGGTGTTCGAGTCCTTCGCGGACGAGTTCCCCTCGCTGGGCGAGCGGGAAGTGCGCACCGCGCTCGGCGCGTTCCGTTTCACGGGCGACGACGTGTTCAAGGACGTCGGCTCGCTGTCGGGCGGCGAGAAGGTCGCGCTCGCGCTGTGCAAGCTCTTCCGCCGCAGACCCAACGTGCTGGTGCTGGACGAGCCCACCAACCACATGGACATCGTGGGCAAACAGACACTGGAAAACATGCTGTCGTCCTATACGGGCACGGTGATATTCGTGTCGCACGACCGATATTTCGTGGATAAGCTGGCCAACAAACTGCTGGTGTTCGAGAAGGGCGGCGCGCGGTTCATGGAATGCCGATACTCCGAGTATGAGGAGCAGATGCGCGAAGCGGAGGACGCGGAAGACGCCGTCGCCGAACCGACCGCCCGTCCCGCGCAGCACGGCGAAAGATACGTTTCGCCCAAGAAAGCGCTCGAAAAGAAGCTGCGTTGCATGACCAAGCTGGAAGGTGAGATCGCCGAGCTGGAAAAGCGCATGACCGACCTCACCGCCCGCCTTTCCGATCCCGCCGTCTACGGCGACTACGTCAAGGTTACGGAGATACAGCACGACCTCGAGGAGCTGACCGCCTCGCGCGACGCGCTGACGGACGAGTGGGCGACGCTCGCCGAGGAAACGGAAGCGCTGTCCGCGCAGTGATCCAATGCGATATTGACGACGTAAAAAGGCAGACCGAGAGTCCGCCTTTTTTTCTGCGGACGCGCCAAAAATAATGCGCCCTATCACGCGTTTTTGCTTGACAAAAAATCGGAAATAAGGTAAAATAGCTTTCGGAGTCTGACCGAGGCGTAGTGAAAGACTCGGCAACGTCGAGGCGTAGCGCAGTCTGGTAGCGCGCATGGTTCGGGACCATGAGGTCGCGTGTTCGAGTCACGTCGCCTCGACCACTTATGAAGGTGTAGCTCAGTTGGTTAGAGCGCTACCTTGACATGGTAGAGGTCATAGGTTCGAATCCTATCATCTTCACCAAAACACACAATATATTGTGGTAAAACCGCGGTTGCATACTATATCTTGTGGTATGTAGCCGCGGTTTTTTTCGTTTTCAGGGGGGTTTGGGGAACATTTTGGGGAACATTTTGGGGAACGTATTTACAAAAATCTGAGCCCGTTTATCGCGCCCGATCGCTTTCAGAACGTCCGATCGATCTGCGGGGTATTCTTTTTTTTGCGGTAAAAGCCTGTTGGCGGTCGCACCTTTATGCGTCGGATCGTTCGATTCCATAACTTCCGAATATACGGCGGGGAATAGCGTGTGCGCGGTTCACGGACGCAGTATATCTTTTTTCGTTCGGATCGCGCTCCGCGCTTGACAAAACGGCGTTGTTTGTTTATACTATATGCAAGTAAGTACTTGCTTGCAGGAGGCGCGTATGGACAAGACGAGCGAAAGGATAGTCGACGCAACCATGGAGTTGATACTTGAATGCGGATATCCCGCGGCAACGACCAAAGACATAGCCGAGAGGGCGGGGGTGAACGAATGCACCGTGTTCCGCAAGTTCGGGGAGAAAAAGGACATCGTCGTCAGGGGAATGGAGTTGCCGAGGTGGCATCCGAACGTAACGGAAACTTCTTTCTCGGACATATCGTTCGATCTGCGAGCGGATCTGACCATGTTCATGGAAAACTATATGCGCGAAGTGACGCCCGAGTTCGTGAAACTGTCCGTGGGGCTGCGTTCGCCGCAGATATATCCGTACACGGCGCCGTTGATAATGGATACGCCGCGGATATTCCTCGACGCCGTAAAAAAATATCTCCGTGACATGCGCGCGCTCGGGAAGGTCGCGGATAAGGACGTCGATCGTATCGCCGAAGCGTTGTTGTCCGCGACGTTCGGATATATCTTTCTCGTCGCGTCGTTCGGGGACGACCTCGTGGGGAAGGACAAAGAAAGTTACATAGCAAGTACCGTGGATGCTTTGACGGGAGGTATATCGACATGATAACGGGTGCCGAATTGTTCGTGAAGGCGTTGAAAGCGGAGAACGTGGACGTGTTGTTCGCGTACCCGGGCGGACAGGCCATCGATCTGTTCGACGCGCTTTATGCCGCAGACGGCATTAACGTCATACTTCCGCGTCACGAACAGGGGTTGGCGCACGCGGCGGATGGTTATGCCCGCGCCACGGGGCGTCCTGGCGTTTGCCTGGTCACCAGCGGACCGGGCGCGACCAATCTCGTGACGGCGATCGCCACGGCGAATTACGACAGCGTTCCGTTCGTGTGTTTTACGGGTCAGGTGCCCAGGCATCTGATAGGCAACGACGCTTTTCAGGAGGCCGATATAGTCGGTATGGTGCGCGGTATCACCAAATACGCGGTGACCGTCCGCGACAGAGCGAGCCTCGCGACGACGATAAAAAATGCTTTCGTCATAGCCCGCAGCGGCCGACCGGGTGCGGTGCTGGTGGATATACCGAAAGACATTCAGCGTGAGTCGGGCGACGAAGAGTATCCCGAAACGGTGGAGATACGCGGTTACAGACCGACGACGAACGTACACGTGGGGCAGATAAAGAGAGCACTCTCCGCGCTTGCCCGCGCTCGAAGGCCATTGCTGTTGGCGGGCGGCGGCGTGCGCGTGGCGCGCGCGGAAGATGAGCTGACCGCTTTTGCCGAACTGACGGGTATACCCGTGGTAACGACGATAATGGGCAAGGGCGCGATAGATACCGAGCATCCGCTGTACTTCGGCAACGTGGGCATACACGGCGCGTTTGGCGCGAATACGGCGGTGAACGAGTGCGACCTGCTGTTTTCGGTAGGAACGCGTTTCAACGACCGAGTGGCCGGAGACAGGCAGAATTTCGCAAAGGACGCGGTCATAGTGCATATCGATGCCGACCCCGCGTCCATCTCGCGCAACGTGTCCGTGGACATTCCCATCGTGGGCGACGCGAAAAACGCGTTGAAGGAACTCGTTTTGCGCGCAAAGTCGCTTGCGTCGAGCGATTGGCTGAAAAGGCTGAACGAACTTAAAGCGGCGTATCCCGTCGGTAAAAATAGCGAAGAGCTGACTCCGCAGTACATCGTCGAGCGTATCAACACGTTGGCGGACGAACTTCTGGTAACGACGGACGTCGGGCAAAACCAGTTATGGACCACGCAGTTTCTGAGAGCGAACGCGCGCAGGCGCATGTTGACGTCGGGCGGGCTGGGTACAATGG
>ERZ1090863.243-NODE-243-length-34670-cov-66.461418_pt1 | contig 34670 bp, 48 predicted proteins | sample MGYA00478480_ERZ1090863 | MGnify/ENA primary metagenome ERZ1090863 (study PRJEB33644, sample SAMEA5815746) | chicken gut metagenome | biome: Chicken; feature: Gastrointestinal Tract; material: Caecum | place: Ireland | collected 2019-01-01 | study: A study of the...
CCGACCAGCACCACCACCCCCCGACCCACTCACCCACACCAAACAGCGAAAGGCCCATCGAGTTCAGCAAATGGGGCACGATCTTCGCCGACGACAAACTCGCCGCCTCGATCATCGACCGCATCGTTCACCACGGACGACTCATCGAGTTCACCGGACAAAGCCACCGCATCAGCCAGGCACTCATGTTCGGCAAACCCCAAAACCAATAAAACACACCCGGCCGGCACACCCACGCCCAAAACCGAAAAAAATACCTGACGAAAACCGAAACACCAACTTGACTAAAAACACCCCGGTCGAGCAGCAGCTCGAACCGTTCCGCGTCGAACGCGGCGCACTCGCTCGGCGACACGGCCAGGGGGAGGGGCACCTCGAGCTCGGCGAGCGCCCGGTCCGCGTTGTCCGTGACCTTCAATGTGATGGTGGGCGGCATCATGCACCTCCCCCCTAGATATGCGAAAACCCCGTCGTGTAGACGGGGTCATGTCATTGATGGAATCCGATGAGTTTTCGTAGCAGTTTCTCCCACCAGTGTCTTGCTGGTGGAATCGTCAGACGACAGTCATCCGAAGTGTGGTGCGTCTGGTTCAAATCATCTATGTCATCGACGATCGACAGAATCCTATTGTCTCGCTCCTGCTTCGATCTGAGACCCATTATCTTGAACACGATGCCGATAAACATCAGTGATATGCCGAAGAACATCTTGGTCTTAATTTCGAAATCGTCCGTTTTGCCGATAAATGAGTCGATAATCACAGGGACTCCCAAGCCCATAAAACACCAGAATGCATTGTCGAATCGGCCCTGTCCGTCTGGTATGTTCAGAACATCGCGTTTGATACGTTCTAAATCCGTCGTTCTTACCGGCACGAAATCCTCCTTGACCGTCAGATAGTTCGTGAGAACTGCGGGAGAGGAGTTGATTGAGGCTTTGACGTCCTTCTCGCTCACAGCGGCTCACCGTCCTGGCTGACGACCCCAGCCTTGATGGCGTTGATGAAGAACGTGTACCCGCATCTATCGCAGGTGAAGGGAACCACGGGTATCAATGAGCTGTTGGCCCCGAGCACAAGGTTCCCGCCTTCGAACTGTCGTATCTCGAAAACATCCCCGACGTTCCAGGCACGTCCTTCGCATATCGGGCATGTCTGCCGTTTCCACATCGGCTGGATCCATGAAACCGCTTTTTCTCGTTGCTTTTGCAGCCGTTGGGCGCGTTCTTCATTCGTTTCGTTGTCTACTGGCATGTCGCCAGTCTATCGCCTATATGGTGATGGCCGGCATCCTCGACGTGCCTCACGTTTTTTGAGCGCGAATTGCGTAGTGGTGCCTCAGTAAAAGTGAGCGCGAAACCGGGTTGGTTTGTTTGGCTGGTCTTATGGAAGACGGGATCAGCATGGCGGCGAAGAGGCAGGTTACCCTCAGGTTCAGGGACGAGTACGTGAGGGCGTCGAAGAAGCAGAAGGGCGTCATCCTGGACAGGATGTGCGAATCGCTCGGAATCGGCAGGAGCACCGCGAGGCGCCTGCTCGCCCAGGCCGGACGGCGAACACATAACGAGGCGGTCCCCGCGGAGCGTCCGAGGCGGTATTCGGACCGCTCGAGGGAGCTGCTGCGCGAGGTGTGGGTGATGATGGACATGCCGTGCGGCAAGTACCTGAAGACGATGCTGCCCCAGTGGCTGCCCATGCTGCGCGCGTGCGGGGAGCTCGACGCGTACGACGGGTCCACGTTCGACGAGCTCATGACGATGAGCGCGGCCACGGTCGACCGGTACCTCAGACCCGTGCGCGACGCGGCGCGTCCCAAGGGGATCGCGACCACGCGGCCGGCCGGCGAGCTGCTACGCAACTCGATCACCATCAGGAAGGCGGGCGACGAGCTCGACGGGCTGCCGGGCAACGTGGAGGCCGACACCGTCGCCCACTGCGGGCCCAGCGCACGCGGCGAGTTCTGCCGTACCCTGACCGTGGTCGATTTCGCGACCGGGTGGACCGAGAACGCGTCGGCGAGGAACAACGCGTACCGCAACCTCTCCCGGGCCGAGGCCATGATCGAGGAGCGCCTGCCGTTCGCGATCCGCTCCTACGACAACGACAACGGCAGCGAGTTCATCAACGCGGAGTTCATCGCCCACCTGCAGGCCCTCGACGTCGAACAGACCAGGAGCCGGCCCTACCGCAAGAACGACCAGGCCACCGTCGAGTCCCGCAACAACCACATCGTCCGCAGGCACGCGTTCTACTACCGGTACACCGTCGAGGAGCTCGACCTGCTCAACGAGCTCTGGGAGCTCGTGAGGATCAAGGCCAACCTGTTCACCCCCTCCAAGAAGCCCGTGGGACGCTCCAGCACCCGCGACGGCAGGCCCCGCCGCGTCTACGACCGGCCCATGACCCCGTGGGAGAGGCTCAAACGGTTCGACCGGGAGGACCGCGGCAACGGCGGAAGCGGGTTCATCCTGCCCGGCCGGCGCGAACAGATCGAGGAGACCATCGCCGCCACGAACCCCGCCGAACTCGTCCGCCGCATCCACGACATCCAGGACCGGCTCGAGGCGATGGCCGCGCCACGCACGCGCCGCCTCGAGAAGAGGCTCGGCCCCGACATGGCATACTTGGACAGGACACTCGCGCGAATCACGGGCGTCACACCGGAAAACCACAACGAAACACCAGCCGACACCGACTAGGATTTCGCGCTCACCCCCGGTGAGGCACCAGTCACAATTTCGCGCTCACTTTCAAATGAGGCACCTCGATCCTTTTGCCAGTAGATATGGGATGCCGGCCATGTGCGGATGGTGCAGGATTCGCACCTGCGGACCCGTCAAGGCCTCCCGCCTAGCGAGCGGGCGCGTTCGACTGCTCCGCCAACCATCCGTATACGAGTGCGGCCCCGACGGTTCATGCCCGTCGGGGCCGTCATCTCCGCGGCGTCCCGGACGGACACCGCTGGTTACAGCGTTAGCTTACCACGGGAATTGCTAGGCCTGCAATGCCGCCGTTCCCGGCATCGCGACGGGCCGGGAACGCGAGAGGGCGCCGCGGCGTGATGCCGGTGGCGCCCTCTCGTTTGCGATGCCTTATGTGTGTCGGGTGGTTAAGTCTAATGAGACGGTTCCATAGCGTACTTTTTCGAGGCCATGTTGTCAATCTCGGCGTGGGACAGCGCCCATCCGTTGCCGACCCTGAACCCGTTGACCGTGCCCTCGTGAATCATCTGCAGGACCCTCTGGCGGGTGACGCCGAGCGTGGCGGCGGCCTCGGTGACCGACACCAGCGGGGGAACGGGCGCGAACCCGTTCATCCTGTCGTATTCGTCCGAGCGCAGCACGTCGATGCGGCAGGGCGAGGGCAGGGATTCGTGCGCCGCGACAAGGGCGAGGGCCTGCAGGCAGGACTGGCGCATGGTTTCGGCGACGATGGACATGGTGACCTCGATGTGGCGGTTCGGCGCGGAGTCCACGACCGCGTGCCAGTCGGAGAAGGCGTCGAGGATGTCGTCGTCGACGCCGTCGTCCTGGTAGGGATGGTCGAATTCGATGATGACGTTCCAGTATTCCATTGCTGCCCCTCTGGTGTTTTGCGCGGATGGGGGCCGGGCACCCTTGCGGCAGCCCGGCCCGGCGTTCTACGGGCGGTACCCGTGTCTCTTGAGGACCGCGATGCAGTTCCTCAGCGAGCGCCGGTCGCTCGGGGTGCCCGGAAGCGTGGCGACGAGCCGTCCGTCCAGGAAGACCTTGTAGTGGTTCTTCCTGGTGCGTTCGACGTCGAAGCCCTGCCTCTCGAGGTCCCGGAGCAGACCCCGGATCTCATTAGATAACTTAATCACCTCCTTTACATAAGGCAAGTAAATTCTATCTTTTCGCTTGTCAGTTGAAAAATACGGTGTGTGTCATACCCGCACCGGCACCGGAACGCCAACGATTCTTCGGCGTGTCGACGTCATCGTACGCATTCCAGGAGCTCGCGCACGTCCCACTCCCAGTACCGGCCCTCCACGTGCCTGGGGTGCAGGCGGCCGGCCAGCCGCCAGTTGTCCAGCATCTTGCCGGTCACCCGCACGCCGGCCTGCTCCGACAGCCACCGGGCGGCGTCCGCCCGCGTGCGCGTGATGTGCAGCATGCCCAACGACTCCAGGTACGCGAGCCTCACCCGCCGCAGGTCCAGCCACGCGCCGCACGCGGGACACACCCCGTAGCGCTCGCCGGCGGCCGCGTACACCGGCGTACGCACCGGCTCCCCGTCCCCGCCGCACGCCATCAGGCACTCGGGGCACACGCCCACCAGACGCCGCTCCGCGGGACGCTCCACAAACCCGGCGACGCGCTCGCAGTCCCCGATCAGCATGCGCAGATCCTCGCCGGCCTCGTCGCACGCGCACAACACGGCCACCCGCACGATCAGCCGGGGCAGCAGCCACGACCACTCACGCAACACACGCGCACGCCCCAACCCGTCGCGTCCGACCGGCCCCAACCCGACCCGAGCCCCCAACACCTGCAGGTCACGCTCCACATCCCCATACGCCTGCTCCGCATCCATACGCAACGGCGCGACGGCGCTCGCGGGCCTGGCGCGGCCCGTGTGGGGTGTGATGGTGACCTGCCGGTAGGCGACCTGGCGGAGCGCGGGCATGCCGATGCGCAGCCATCGCAGGCGACGCTCGTATTCCTTGGCGCATGCGGCGCACAGGTTGCCCGTGTCGGCGGCGCGGCCGCAGTTGAGGCATTCGGCCATGAGGCTCCCTTCTATCGGTTACGGGTTTTCGCGGCGAGCGCGAAGCAGGTGGCGGATATGACGAGCAGGGTGATGCAGATGATGAGGTGGATGCCGAGCGTGTCCAGTTCGACGTGCTTGCGGAGCATGGTATTGAGGATGAGGAGGATGAGCATGTGGGGGACGGTCAGGACCAGTCCGATGGCGGAGCATTGGGCCGTCAGCCGTCCGATGTCTTCGAGGATGGCGTGCGGTTTCCGCATGATGATGCCCCTTTACATCAGGTCGGCGCCGTCGGCGTGCACCCAGTCGCAGTCGATGCCGGACCTTGACGCGACGACGCAATTGACGCGTCGGGTGTCGCGCAACGTGACCTGGCAGTCGTAGATGCCGTATCCGCCGATGTCGCCGGCATCGATGCACCCGGCCAGGGCATTGCCGTTGTCGTCCTGCACGGCGGTGTCGCAGGCGGCGAGCGCGAGTGTGATTGCGGTGATGGTGGCGAGCGCGAGTGTCTTTTTCATCGGTGGGGTCCTTTCTGGGTTTTGTGTTCGGGGCAGAGGGCTGTGCCGTCGTGGTGGGTTTGCCATCCGTGGGTTTCGGCGTCGGTGAGGGCTTGTGTGCAGGAGGTGGATGTGATGTGGATTGTGTGCGGGCAGTACCTGTGGTCGCAGCTGATGAGCCATATGATCGCGTCGCTGGTGATGCTCATGTCGTCTCCTTCGTGGCGAATTCGGCGAGTCGGTTGAGGATGTGTCGGTATTCGTTCAGGTCTCGGGTCAGGCAGTCACGGGTGCGGTGGGTGGTGTCGTGGCCGTGCTGGTAGGGGTTGTGTCCGAGGGCGAGGCTGGTGAGACGGAGGCTGGTGAGGTCGAGTTTGCGGTGGTTGAGTTGGTTCAGCCTGTTGGTGTAGGGCAGGTGGTGGGTGAGCCATGCCAGGTCGAAGTCGACGTTGGTGCCAGCGGGGTGGAGCCGGTGTCCGTCGGCCCATTCGCGGAGTTTGTCGTTGATCTCGAGGCCGGCGAGCGTGAGGGTGGAGGCGTTGCGGGCGGTGAGGCTTTCGACGAGCAGGTCGTTGCGGAAGTGCATGGCGATCGCGTTCAGTCCGCCATGGTCGATGCCGGTCTTGATGATGTCGGCGTCGTGCGCGATGACGTGGTGGACTCGGTCCAGCTTCTCTCCTTTGAGGTCGGTGAGGACGAGTTCGACCTCGAGCAGGTCGCCCTTGTCGGGGTCCAGGCCGGTGGTCTCCACGTCGATCCACACGAGCATGTCGGTCTTATCCTTGTCTGCGTTCATATCAGTGTTCTCCTTTCCTTGGATTCGTATGTGCGGTCGCCCTGGTCGTCGGGCGTCCACCGGTCGCCGCGCCAGTCGAGCACGGGCGTGGACTGCGGGCTCTCCCCCGCATACAGGTACAGGCCGAGCTCGTGCGCCCGGTCGGGATGCTTGTGCACCCATCCGTGGCATCCGGTGCTGCCCGACCCGCACAGCAGCACGAGGTTGGCCGGCGAATGCCGCCACTCCGGATCGGCGCGCAGACGGTTCATCCGGTGGTGCACGCTCAGCCCGGGCCATTGGCCGGCACGCACGTACACGCCGCAGCGCACGCACCGGTGCCCGTCCCGCCCGATCGCCAACAGTCTGGACTCGTGAAGGTCGAACATCACACCGCCCCCACCCCGTCGGCGAGCGCCGACCGTTCCTCGTCGGATATGGGATAGCCGGCGTCCTTGAGCAGTCGGTAGTAGGCGCGCATCATCGGGGTGGGAGTGGTCCAGTCGTTCCAGGTGATGCGCGCCTCCATGACGGCGCACATCAGGCAGCAGGTCTCCTGGTCGGACGCGCCGCACCGGTCCTCGAGCTCCTTGAGGTTCTCCTCAACGTCCAGATGCCAGATGTTCCGCGCACTGTCCGTGGCGGTGACCGGCAGCGGCGTGTTCGAGCGGATGCGGTTGTAGGACTGGATGCACAGGTCGCGTCCGTTCGCGTCGAGGCCGGATGCCAGCTGCCGGTAGTGGTGGTCGGTGAACAGGAGCAGGCCGGCCAGGTCGACGATCATGTCCTGCAGAGCGTCCAGACCGAGCCGGAACACGTTGGCGCCGATCCACCGCTCACGTAGACGCTGCGAGCGTTCATGCAGCTCGCGCACCGGCCTCTCACGCTCGCGACGCTCGGCCCGTTCGCGCCGCTGCCGTTCCTCGTACGATTCGGTGTCGGTCTTCGCGTCGTCACGCCGGTAGACGACCACGCAATCGTCGAACAGGCGCACGAACAACCCCGACATGTCATCGCGTTCCCCAGCCCACGCGTCCCACTGGTCACGGAACGACACGTCGCCGGCCTCGAACCGCTTCTCGCTCCGCCACCCAACGGGAGCCATCCACCAGCCGGGCACACTCACCGACTCGGGCAGTATCCCCACGTCAAGGTCGGCGAGCGCCCGCTCGGCCTCCCCGCACCACCGGCGGTCCCTGCGCCGCTCGCGCTGCCGGTCCAGATTCCACCGGAAGCTGTCCGTGCCCGCCACCTTGGCCAACGCCTGCTGCGCGTCCGGATCATCGTCGAACTCGGCCAACGCGGCCAGCTCCGAGAACGACAACTGTCCGAAATCATCACGCGACGTACGCACCTCATCACCGATGCGGGCGATGCGTTTGCGCTCGCGGACGTAGGTCTGGCTGCGGCCGAGTTGGCTGGCGATTCGTGGGATGGTGGCGCCGAGGTCGAGGAGTCCTTGGATGGCGTCGGATTCCTCGAGGACGGTGAGTTGTTCGCGTTGGGTGTTCTCGGTGATCATGGCCTCGAGCTGTTGGATCGGCGTCAGGTGGAGGACGAACGCGGGGATTTGGGTGAGGCCGGCCTGTTTGCATGCGGTGAGGCGTCGGTGTCCGGCGATGACACGGTAGCGGTCGCCGTATGGTACGACGCTCAGGGGTGTGAGCAGGCCGTTGGCTGTGATGCTGGCGGCGAGTTCGGTCACGTCGCCGATGGTTTTGCGTGGGTTGTCGGGGTGCGGGTCGAGCAGGTTGGTGTCGATTTGGGTGATCTGGTCGCTGGTGTAGGTGGTGTTGGTCATGGTTATTCCTCGGGGTGGTGTCGTGTGCTGAATGCGTGGGCGCCGGCCAGGCATAGGCCGTGGGACGCGTAGCTGGCCTGGTGTTCGGGGGCGGCGCAGCTGACGAGGGTGCGTCGGTCGTCGATGAGTTCGTCGAGTGGGGTGCTGTCCCAGACGAGCACGAACGGGGTGGGGCCGATGATGTCCTGGATCGCGTTGATGAGCTGCTGCTGCTCGTTCATGGCCTGTCCTTCCAATGCTGTTGGTGTTCGAGGCAGTCGGCGCAGGTGCGGCACATGATCTGCCAGCTAGTCAGGCACAGGCCGCCGCATACCTGGCATCGGGTGACGGTGCCCATGGTGGTTTCGGTCTCCTTTCGGTGTCGGTTGACGTGGCGGATGTGGTCGCGTCTGAGGCATCCGCATGACCGGGTTCGTCCGCTGGTCAGGCTGGTGGACGGTATGCGGGCGAGGTTGCCGCAGTCGCACCGGCATTCCCATTCGGCGCCGCCCTTGGCGTGCCGGCTGGGGCCGGCGTATCGGAGGGCGACGAGCCGGCCGAAGCGCTGGCCGGTCAGGTCGCGCACCTGGTGGCGGTGGCCGGCGACGGCGCGGGTCATGCCGTGGGGTTGGGGTTTGCGGTGGACGGTGATCCAGTCGCGCAGCATCACGTCGGTGTCGGTGGTGGTCATGCGGTCGCCTCCTCGCGGTTGAGCCGGTCGGCGCATTCCTGGCATGCGCTCATCCACGGGCTTGGCGCCCATCCCTGGCGTTGGTGGTCGTATTGGGTTTCCTTGGGGTGCATGATGGCCTGCACGTGCCGGCAGTTCCACGTGTGCTCGTGCCGGCGTGGTTTGGCGGTCGGGGCGTCGGGCAGCCATGGCTTGTATGCGCCGGTCTCCAGCCACTTGGCGAGGCGTGGTTCGCTTCCGGCCCGCAGGTCGCCGTTGTCGATGGCCCGGTTGTGGGCGAGCACGGCGGCGTACAGGCGTTTCGGGTCGACGCCCGCGTCGATGGTTTGGCGGACGGCCCGGCGGTTGTGGTCGGGGTCGCCGCCCGTGGGCCGGTAGGTCTCGGCGACCAGCAGGTCGGGTTCGCGGTCGATGCGCCGGTCGAGCGCCGCCACGGCGGCGTTCAGGTCCACGCGGACGCCGGCAGCCCGGCCGGGTGCTTGGCCGTGGCCTGCGGGAGGGGTCGGGGTAGGAATGGTCCCGGCCACTTGGGGCTTGGCCGGTGCTTGGCGTTCGCTTTGAGCATCGCTCGGCTTGTGCTCGGCTTCCGCTTGCATGCTGCTTGCCGGTGTGCTTGGGGCATCGCTTGCGTGCCGCTTCATGTTCTGCTTGTTGTCTGCTTGAAGCAGAATCGAAGCGGAACCGTTGTCCTGCTTGGGTTTTGCTTCATGGTTTTCGTTGTTTTCGCTTGAAGCGTCCGCCCATTCCCGCTCGGGGCGGGGGCCGTGGGAGGCGAGACCGCCCTTGCGTCCGGCTCGCACCTTGGCCGGGTCCTTGAACACGTCCATGCCGTAGCCGCCGGTTCGACGGCTCTCGACGATCCGCCACTGCCCGTCGCCGGCCGGTTCGACGAGCCCCGCCGTTTCGAGCTCCGCGAGCTGCTTGGCGGTGCCGCCGAGCATGCGGACGCGACGCCGGTCGAAGGTGATGCCGGCGCCGTCGGCCCCGCGCTCGTACGCCTCGCCGGCCGTCCAGCTCGCGAGCGTGACCCATAGGCCGCGCGCGGCCATGGACGTGTTCTCGACCTGCGGCGCGCGGTGGAAGCCGTCGCTCAGGCAGAAGCACGACATGATGGCTCACCCCCCGTCATGCGGGCGAGCCGTCTCGCCATGAACTCCACGTTGGCGACCGCCTCGCTTTTGAGGTTGTCGTCCTTGTCGTAGGCGAACCGCTGGCCGCACCTCAGGCACCAGCGGGGCTTCGGGTCGGCGAGCAGGATCGCGGCCGTCCCGGAGTCCGGAAGCCCGCGGGTCGCATGCGCCCATACCGCGTCCCCGCACCTGGGGCACACGCTGTACGGCGGCTCGCCCGTCACGCGTTTGACGCCGCCGAACGCCAGCCTGAGCGTCCTCTCCACGTTCACGCCGAACGCGTCCGGATGCCGTTCGATGATCGCCTGGATGTTGCCGCCCGCGTCGTCGCGCTGCAGGTCGTCCCTGAGCGACCTGAACTCGTCGGGATAGTACGCGCAACGGCCCGCCGCATACCAGGCGAGCGTGACGAGCTGCGGGTACGGGTAGACGGATCGCGGGTCGACGTCGAGACGGACGACCGGATTATCGATGTCGGCCAGTTCGCCGGTGTCGAGGTCGAGCGCGTCGCCCCGGACGGTGAATTCGATGGCGACGGTCGTGGTGCGTCCCTCGAGCATCGCCCTGACCTCGTCGACCTTGGCGTCGATGTCCTGTTCCATGGTGTCTCCTTAGAATTCGGGCTGGTCCGCGTCGCCGCCGAAATCGGACGCGGTCTGGGATGGGGGCGGCGCGCCCCACGGGTCGTCGTCGGGCGGCGACGCGGGCCGCCATCCGTCCGACGGGGCGGACGGTTGCATGGTTCCGGCGAAACCGGCGGGCTGCGCGCGGTTCTGCGTGGTACGGACCACGGCGGCCTTCGCATGGCGCAGGCTCGGGCCTATCTCGTCGGCCTGCAATTCCATGACGGTGCGGTTGGTGCCGTCGTTCGCCTGGTAGGAACGCTGGTGCAGGCGGCCCTGCACGATGACGCGCGTGCCCTTGGACAGGCTCGCGGCCACGTTCTCGGCCAGCTCGTTCCATGCGGAGCAGCGCAGGAACAGGGTCTGCCCGTCCTGCCACTGGCCCGATTGGCGGTCGAACGTGCGCGGCGTGGCCGCCACGGTGAAGTTCGCGACCCTCGACCCGGTGACGAGGTCGCGCAGCTCCGGGTCGGCGGTCAGGTTGCCGACGATCGTCAGCACGGTCTCGCCCGCCATCACTCGCCTTCCTGCATGGAGGGTTTGCGCTTCCACATGCACACCGCCGAGATGCTGCGCCTGTCCCGGTCGACGACGATGTCGCCGAAACGGGGCGGCAGCAGCGTCAGCGGCCACTCGCGCGTGCGGTTCAGCCGGCTGATGGTCTCCAGCAGGCTGTCGAGCAGTTCGCCCGCGCCCATGCGTTCGGCCTCACGGGTCAACGGCCACTCGAACAGGCTCACGCCCTCCTCGCGCCCGTCCGGATCCTCGGTCTTGGTCTGTTTCATAGGGACACTCCTTTCGTGTCGGAATCGTTGATGTGGCGTCGCGCTGGACGGGCCGGCCGGGAAGTACGCGGCCGTTTGCGTGCCCGCCATCGCTCCCCGCGCCCGCATGACTGGAACGGGCGGGGGCGGCGTTGACGCGACGCCGGTGGACGGCGCGGACTCGAACCGCATTCAGGCCCACGCCGCGCCACAGGGCAGCGGCCACGGCCCGTGCAAACCTGCACCGCCCGGAATGGTCAGGCCGTCTCGATCCAGTGCAGGACCGTGAACGGCGCGACCAGGAACACATGGATCGCGGCGACCGTGTTGCCGACCGGATGCGCGCACCCCTCATGCGTGAACAGCCACAGGACCGCCACCAGCACCGTCGCCAGCAGCAGCACGCCCGCCACGCGACGGGCCGTCACGCCATGGTGGCGGCGGGCCGGCTTCAGGTTCATGGCGCGTTCGGCATGGTCGGCGGCCATCAGCCGCTCGATCTCCTCCCAATGACGATCGAAACTCACAACGACCTCCTTTCGCGTGATGGGTGGGATCGGGAATCCCTGTACTGTTGGTTGACATGAAAGACCTCGTGGAAATCTGCCATCGCGCGTATCACGACATCGAGGGATGGCTTCATGACCTCGGCGAATGGGCCGGAGGACTCGTGGAGGGGATATCGTTCGATGACTGGAACACCGGCGATTGGCTGCTCGCGATCGTCACGGTCTTCTCGTTCGCGTTCCTGATATGGCAGGTGCTTCGAACCGAGGCCATGCTTCCCGTGCAGAACTTCAATATCGGAACCGGGGCTGTTCCCGGGCAGAACGTGCCGGACATCTTCCAGGAAGGCATCGTGACGGTTCGACCCAACGCCGATTTCACGATGCAGGTCGCCGAGCTCAGACCCATCGACGGATGCGTGAAGATCAAGGACGAAGCCCATACCGGTTATTCCGCATACGTCTCCAGAACGGAGGGCCAGGTCTCCCTGCACATCCGTCAGACAGCCGGCAAGGCGCGGCTCGTGCTCGTATGGCGCCGACCGGCGAAGCTCACCGGACGACCGGTAGCCGAGGCGAGACGCATCACCGTGGACTTTCATGTCCGCCCGGTTCCGATTGAACATGAAATCTGGAAATGGAAACGGTTCGCGTGGGCAATTCATCTAGCCAATACGCTGTTTCGCCGTCAATGGTCCGAAGGGTCGTGGATCCCGAGTAGCGAATACTGGAAGAGCTCGCTACCAGAAAACGCCGTCCGGTATCCCCGTCGACGTAAACGCACGGACGGAAAACCCAATCAATCTGCGCATACCCACGGTCCGAACACCCTGTATCTGTAAGACGACCGCGGATCGACGCGACCCACAGGGTCAGCACCACGATGCCCAGCGTCTGGAACAGGTCGGTAATGTTCTGAAGATCCATCACTCCACCCCCTCCGCCTGCCGTTTGATACGGACGGAGTCGGCGATGACCCTTGACGGGTCGGCCCCGACCGCATAGGCGGTGTCGATGAAGTCATCCAGCGTCATGCTGCGTTTGAATAAGCGCGACGCCACCGTCTGGCGCGTGACGCCGAGCTTGCTTGCGAGGCTCTCTTGAGTGAGGTCTTTCATCGCGGCGGTTTTCTCGATGATTCTGATGGCGATCTGTCCCGCCGTCATCTTGGTGTTAGCTGTTTCTAACATATCTGCAATGTTAGCCACGTCTAACATGTTGTCAATCATCGCATCATACGGCGTGTTAGAACTCTTTAACATGCCTACAATCCTTGTCATGCCGAGACTTGCAAGGGAATGGACCGAACTGGACAAAGAGCTCATGAACCGCGTCATCGACGCCTGGTACAGCATGGACGACCCGCCATCACTGCGAGCCCTCAGCCGCACGCTGGACGTCAGCGCCCCGCGAATCATGGACCTGCGCGACCAGAAGAACGGCAGACCACTCATCGGCGAATACATCGACTTCTGCGCCGCCGTCGGCCTCGACCCCGCGAAGACGCTCGACGAGGCGATCAAGGCAACAGGACGGTAGAACATCACACCACCCCCTCGAGCGTATTCGCGATCGACACGACAGCCCCGACAAGAATCACGCTGACCAGCAGGCCACAGGGAACGAGCCAGAGGACACCGGCCGCCCAACGCCGCTCAAGGAAGCAATCGAAAGCCCTGCATCCCCCGACGGCGCACAGGACGACGTATCCGACGGAAACGACAACGATCAACACCGCGCACACGTAATTCACCACCCGGCCCCCTCCATGTCGGACGGAACGTGCCGGGCGGCGTTAGGAGAACCGCCCGGCCCCCTCCTAAAGTTGGTGGCATCCCGCATGTCAGGAGTGCGGGCCGAACAGTTAGGAGAAGAATCATGAGCAAGAGAATCGCTCTCGGCACCGGTTTCGGGGATCCCGTCTACGTGGTGCTTGATGAAGGGCAGGATGTCGCGAGCCTTGAGGAGGACCTCATGGAGGCGGCCAAGACCGGCGCCGTGGTCCCCGTTTCCGGATCCGTCAAGGGCGGAGGCAAGGGAACCGTCCACATCAACCCGTCCCGCGCGTTGTGGTGGGAGATCGGCGACGCCACGAAACAGCGCGTCGGACCCCTCTACTGACCCGTCTCCATCGTCGGCGCCTTGTTCGACGGCGGAGATCATCTCTTCGAACCGGTCGCTGATCATACGTTTCCCGGCTCGCAGGGTGTCCGCGTCGCATGGTGTGAACACCACGAGCACGCAGAACGTTTCCTCCATCTCGTCCACGCAGCGCATCATGCTGCACCCACGATCCCGAGGAACAGCCAAGCAAATCTTCGAGTCCATCACTCCGCTCCTTCCGTATCGGACGGTGGAATATGCCGGGCGGCGTTAGGAGAACCGCCCGGCCCCCTCCTAAACTGGATGTCAACAAGGTCCGCGTGGTCCAGACGCGGACCGGCCAGGTTAGGAGAAGAATCGAAAATGCCCGATTGGATAGCGGGACACGAAATCGAACTTGCCGGATTCACGCTCACACTTTTGGTGACGATCATCGGCTGGATCACGGAGCATCGCAGCGCCAAGGCCGATGATGAAAAGCGCCGTGACGACATCGAACGCGTCAACAAACAGGTGGCCGTTTTGGAGAAACAAGCCAACGAAGCCGCCGAACGCAACCGTGTGGCCCGCGCCGCGTTGGATGTCTCCCAACAGCAGTTAGAGGTCATGCGCTCACGCCTAGAAATAGAGCGCGAGACCTCCGCACGACAACCGGTCGAGCCGCCGTATGTGCCGCCATGGCGGCTCTCATGGGTCAAAGGCGACACATACGCGCTCACCAACGGCGGAGCCGACACCGAATACGACGTGCAAGTGACCCCTCCGGAATACAGCGCCGCGCCGTTGCCCATGCGTTTCGAAAGCATCGGGCCCATGTCGTCCGTGACGTTCCTAATCGCGCTCACGATAGCCTCACCGAATCGGAACGTGACGGTGACATGGCGTCATGGCGACGAAGCCGAACATCGTTCGTGGACCGGCGTGCTACCAACCCGATGAGCGCTTCGCGCATCTCCCTGTTCCTACGCCTTGTCCGTTCCAGATTCCTTATCTGGAAGACGAGGCAGCACACGGAGCCGGTCAGGCAGACCGACGCCATCACAAGCGATACGATCGGCACAATCATGACAGCACCTCCGCGGCGATTCCGACGAATCCCATGAACAGGCCGGCAAGAAGGGCGATTAGGATGACCGACATGGGAAGCATCAGCATGACTGCCACGGCCTTGCGGCCGTCAAGCCACGCGAACAACCCCTTCCAGAAGCCGACCGACGCGGCGGCCACGTAGACGACGAACACAACGAACAGGAACGCGCCAAGAAGCCACTCCATGCTCACTCCACCACCTCGTGGTCGGTGCGTCCGGTGAGGTAATCCACACTCACTTGAAAGAAGTCGGCGAGCGCAACAAAATCCTTTGCCGTAAACGCTGTACGGTTATGCAGTTTGTCGCACAAAGACTGTTCGGATAGTCCGATGCTTTCTGCGAGGAATTTCTGAGTTATTCCGCGCTGTTTGATGAGTTTCTTTACTCGCTCAATCATGATTTTCCTTTCAGACTACATATTTTCCGTAGTGCTATGCATAAGGATTACCACGATTGATTCATCAACACGCCGAATAGTACGGATTATCCGTAGTAGAATAGTCGTATGACTACGGTGAATGTGATGCCGAGCGCAACAATGCGCAGGCAAGACGTCGTCGCCATGAACGTGCGGATGTTGCTTGCGAGCACAGGTTTCATGAAGAGGGACCTTGCCAAAGCGATGGGAATATCCCCTCAGTCCATGGCGTCGAGATTACAGAGCAAAGCAGATTGGACCATCGACGAGACATGCGCCGCCGCAGATTTTTTCGGGCTTCCACTTATGTCCTTGTTGGATCCGAATCTTTCTCCGGCGAAGGCGCTGTCCATCATCGGCGAGCGCCGCAACGATGACGACAATGGTGATGGAGGTCTGCTGGTCGGCGTTGATGCCGGCCGGCGACAACGTGGTAGCGGGGTGATATTCGCGCTAGCCGCGTGAAAACACGAACAGGGTGGAATCCGGCCGTCCGGGCTCATAACCCAGAGGTCCATGGTTCAAATCCATGCCCCGCTACTGGTAGACCGCCGTCCTCGGAATCGTCCGAGGCGGCGGTTTTGTTCATTCCCAACAGCTCCGCCGTCGTCAGATTCGGATTGAGCAATGTGGCAACATCCGTGTGCAGGAAGTCCGCCGCCGCCTGAGTCTCATTGATTGTCCAAGTTATTTCGCTGCGCAACTTCTTAGAGATGGTCTGCGGAGCGATGCCCAAGGCCTTCGCCAGATCCTTCTTCTGCAAACGCCTCACATTGATCATCAGGTTAACGTTCATAGCAACAATATCTTGTGCTTTTGCCGCCGATACCGGTTGGCTCATTACTGCTGTCATACTTCAATAATACAACGTGGTTTTACTATTTCATGCGCGTCGAATTGACATCGTGATGATCTATACGATATGACTATCGTATGGTTTTACTACAATCGTCATGCGATATAAGCGAAAGGCTTCGAAAGATGATGAAGACACACCGAGTGACTCAACGAGCCTTAGCAGATGCCATAGGAATCTCATTTCAGTTGATGAACGCAAAGCTTCACGGCCGATCGAATTTCACCCTTCGCGATGTGTCTCGCATTGCGGACTATTTCGGCGTGTCCACGGACGTGCTGCTCGGCCGCGAGCCACTGGAGGTGCAGTGATGGCCGGCATCAGTGTGCATGTGAGTCATTTGAGCCATATGCCGGAAACGTTTTTCGTCCAGTTCTATCGTGACGGCGATTGCTGTTGTTACACGTTCCCATTGCCCAGGGCCATCGCCGAAACCTTGAGGGACGAACTGGATTCAACGTTGTCCGGCAGGTTCGAGATACGGAGAGCGTGATGATGTCAGTCGACCGGCACTTTGATTTTTTTCGCATGCCTGTATCCGAGGGAATCTCTCCAGCTGATGTATATCGTCACGCTGCTGTGAGCCATACCATCGTATTCCGTCGTTCCGTCAAGGTAATGGGCCGTTTCGCATTGTCCACATTCGCGGAGAATTTTCAACGTGTCCGTGAAAAACTCATCATCGGTAAATTCGATGAGGTCTCCAGCTTCGCACTTTTTGCTCTCGCTGGCCGTTACATATTGACGCCAATCTATGGCATGCTCATCTGCCATGCTGACCGCGATGTCGTACGCCGTATCGATACCGACGTTGCGTATCCCAAATTTCAAGCGCTCATAGTCAGGCCACGCATACCAGTCAACGTTTTCCGTTTCCTTATCGTGCTTAATCACGTCTTTTGTGATTCCGTTGGATCGCGCCGCGGATACCGCGCTGCATATGGAGGCTGCGCCTCCGACGATTCCGACGATTCCGCCTATAAGTCCGACCCAAACAGATACGACTTCAAGCATGATTCTTCCTTTCTCCGTCGTGTTGGACGGGTTGTTGGTATTGCGTTTCCCAGCTTAACGCGGCGGAGAAAGGTGTCATTTGTCGCTTCCGGCTCGGTTGGAGGTGGACGATGAAGGTGTTTTCCGTCCCTGTTCCAAGCGGTTTCTTCGGGGATGAATCGGGAGACATGGCGGAAGCTACATCCCTTCAGATTGAGGGCAACAGACCTTATGCGTACTGCACCAAAGACGCCAGAGGGGGCATGCGCACGGATGCCACGGAAGTAGTTCGCCCGTTTCCTGAGGTTGGCCGCCGATCATTTGGATACGCGAAGGAGCGCGCTGTGATGCGGTTGGTTTACAAGCTGGTCATGTTCCTGTGTGGTTCGTTGTGTTCCCTCATCATGCTGGTGGTGGGCGAGCCGGAGATCGCCGCATTGCTGGCGGTGTGTGTGCTGTTGGTGGTGTTGGATGTGCCGGAGCGTATCGGCCGCCTGGTGAATCGGGGTGCCAATGACTGAGGTTGTTGCGTGGGTGTGCATGGTGTTGCTGGTGGTGATTCTGCTGGCGATGGCGGTGGTCCTGGTGGCCGGCGTGTTGGATATCTTCGGTTTCGTGGATCTGAAGGCCGTGCGTGAGCGTCGTCGGTTCAGGCGTCAGTTGCGTGAGTTCGGGAGGGATGATGGCTGAGTTGTTTCGTCAGCGTGATGACGGTGATTGGACGTTCTTGTCGTGTTTGGCTCCGGATGGGCGGGTGCAGTTGCTGATGCGTCCGCATGCGGTCGATCGTGATGGTTCCTTGTCGCGTGAGCGTGCGCATGTGTATCGGTTCTCGCCGGTGGAGGTGCGCGCGCTGATGGCCTGTCTGGACATTCTGCCGGATGATGCGGCGCCGTAGGCGCGTGTGTTTCTGGATAATTGAATGCCCTGTGACCTGGGATGTGCCGGGACCGGGTAGGGCGTGAACGGGTCCAACCCACGGCGGACGGCTGGCCGACCGTTACTAGCGAGACGAAACCTCGCGCGTGATTGCCTTGAGCGGCGCATTCGCGCGTGTTGACGGCCATTTCCCGACTGATGAGGCGTGTCGGTTAAGGCGTAATCGGGCGACCTTGCCCACCGGTGTGTGGGGCGCTTCTGAAGGACCATTCACGGCGGACGATTGGGTCCGCTCTCGATATGCGACGCCCCGGCTCCAGACCGAAAACGTCCATGGCGAGACCATTCCGAGTTTCCAAGAGCGTCCGTGGACGCTTTGGAGGCTCGGAGCTTAAGGTCTCGCCGCTCAACCCTCTCACCACCCAAAAATCTCAATCAATCACAGTAAGCCGAGGAGGTCATGATGGCAGGAACGAGGACCCGTGGGGCGGGCAGGCGCAGGTATGTGGAGGAGCGTAGGAGGAAGGTCCGGATCGCGTTGCCCCTGTTGCGTGAGAAGTGGGCCAAGGGCGCGGGCCAGTCGCGTATCGGTTACCGGCAGTGCATGAACGTGTTCGGGATGACGGACAACGAGATATGGCATCTGCGCGTGCTGGGCGTGCTTCCGGAGCCGGAGAAGCGCGAGTGGGACACGGAGAAGCATTTCGATCTGGAGAAGGCGATCAAGGGGTGCGAGGCGTATCTGAGGTGGAGCCGATGAGCGGGAACAGGTTGCTGAGCGCGAGGGAGACCGCGCGTCTGCTGCATCGGAGCGTGCGCACCCTGAAGCGGTGGCGCAACGACGGGCGCGGCCCGGAGTACGTGCGTACCGAGACCGGCGGCATCGCCTACTTGCTGAGTGACGTGAACAAGTGGCTGAACGCGAACAGGGGGCGGAGGTGAAACGGCACGGGGTCAAGCCGGAGCTGAAGGCGCAGGTGTGGACGGTGTTCGGCCGGGACTGCTGGCTGCGCATGCCGGGGTGCACGGGCTGGGCGGACACGGTGGACCACGTGATACCGGTGAACATCGGCGGCAGGAACACGCTGGCGAACCTGCGGCCCGCGTGCGGGTCGTGCAACCGGAAGCGGTGGGACCGCGTGATCAGCGGGTACGGGGCGGTGGTGCGCATGGTCATCGGCCCGCCGGCCGGCGGGAAGACCACGTACGTGGCCGAGCATCGCATGCCGGGCGATGTCGTGGTGGACTTCGACCAGCTGGCGCGCTGCCTGTGCCCGGGCGTGGAATCGTCCCATGATTTCGACCGGTATGTGAACATGGTGGCGCGTGGGGCGTGGCAGGGCGCGTACCGCGCGGCGGCCAGGCTGGGCGACCCGGTGGGCGTGTGGTGCGTCAAGACGGACTGGCTGAACCATCGCGGCGTGGACATCCTGGACGAGTGGCTGGCGTTGAACTACGAGGTGGTCGTGTGCGACCCGGGGTTGGAGGCGTGCATGTACCGTCTGGAGGCGCAGCATCGGAGCGAGGCCGCGAAACGGAAGGCGCGCGAGTGGTATCGTTTCGGCTTCTCGGCCGCGAAGGTGGAGGCCAGGCGTGCGGCGCGTCGGAACGGCCGGCCCGCGGTCGCGGAGGGGACGGATGTGGGCCGGGTCCGGTTCTGACCGTCGTTTTTTAAACGCTTCGATTCAAAGGGACACCCCGCGACTTTTTTGGGTCCCCCCGAACCCGGAATAAATAAAAAAGCGGGGAAACCGGGCGGGATTCCCCACTTTCCATCGGAAAACTGGCGGAAACAGGATAAATCCCACCACTGGACAGGATTGGAGGAGTCACATGCCTGCTTTGGACGGGTTGGAGGACGCCGGCCGCGTCGTCGGACGCCAGGAAAGGGCGACGAGGGAGTTCATCGAACGGTTCGAGGCCGAGCATCCGGGAGCGGACCCGATGCGCAGCTACATCTACGAGTCGATGATGAGCATCGCGCAGAACGTGGACGTGCAGAACATGAAGGGCCGGGAGGTCAGCCGCAACATGACGTCGCTGCTCGGGTTCATCCAGGAGCTGAGGGCGATGGTCGCGCCGGCCGGCGAATCCGTCGAGGCGGACGGCGCGGCCCGTGAGCTGCTGGAGCTGCTGGCGGGTGATCCGCGGTGATCGAGGTCCATGGTTCAAATCCATGCCCCGCTACCACTTGGCCGCCGTTCTCGGAATCATCCGAGAACGGCGGTTTTATTTATTCTCGACGGCGGAGGGAATGCATGTGGAGTCCCCCGTACTCCATCCGCACACGACAGCACGCCCCCGTACAGTCCACCGCGCTAAACAGCTAGGACGAATGGCATCAGGAGCGACGCCGGATGCTGGCGAGCATGACGGCTCCCACCGCCAAGGCCGCCACCGCCACGCCGAATACGGCCAGCAGATCGGATCCGGCCTGGGGCAGAGGATCGGCCTTCTCCGGAGTGACGGGCTCGACGGGCTCCTCCACGGTCACGACCTCGCCCTCGACACCGAGCTCATGGGTGGCCAGCACATCGCCCTCCCCGGATATCAGCGCGGCCCTCCAATACACCAATCCCGGCTCCTCCGATCGGACTTCGGGACTGGTGACCACCTGTTCGGGCAGGGTGTGGTCCACCGGCACGCGGTGCGCATCCATCAGCTTGCCGTTGCCTCCGGGCTCCTGTCCTTCCGGTATGGCCTCATAGGCATCGAACGACACGAACGAGCCTTCGGGGATGTCCCCGGTGATGCGTGCGGTGTCATGGAATGGATCGCCGACGTCGACGGTTTCCGGGTCCACCTGCGTGGTGATTACCGGCCGTTCCGGAGTGTCATACTCATTGACCCTGGTACGCTCCCAGCCGTCGTTGTAGGCGCTGGTCACCGGCATGGCCCGGTCATCGCCGGCAAAACTGTACACGAACACATACCAGCCGTGTTGTTCCGCGGTGATGTGCACCGGTTCGCCGTGCGCATCGGGCACGCCGCCGCCTACGCGGATCGTGCCGTTGACGGCCGGATAATCCCAGATACCCAGCAGACGATGGTTGTCGTCCTCACGCGGCTCCGCCACCGTGTCGGGGCGGTATGCCTCGTCGTTGTTGGGATCGTCCGGGTCGCCCGCCCACCAGACACGCACTTGGGCGTACGCGTTGTCCGCACCGAACCCGTACGAGTCATCGCCGTCGAATGATCCATGGTCGTCGGGGAATCCCGAGACCGTGATGGTGTCGCTCAATTCCGCGCCCACCGTGGCGGAGTGTTCGGTGACGGTGGATTCCACTGTCACTCGCGCGCGGTTCGCGTTGGTCTCCGGAATCTCCAGGAATGGGGTGACCACGTCGTGCGTCATGTATTCCCGGGCCTGCTCGCTCTGCCTGCCGCGCTCGAACGCCCACACCCAGGTGCCGAATCCGCCGGCGTCCGGCGCCAGATAGGGTTTACCGTCCGCGGTATGCGCCTGCACGGTCGCATGCTGATCAGGGCCGTCGAACACCGCCTCACCGTATCCGACGGGCTTGTAGCCGCGGGAGGCCAGGCCGTCCAGGAACGCCTCGGCGCTCTGTCCTTCGTCCGGGCTGATGCCACCGCCCGACGCCTCGGACAACGCTTCGGGATCAATCCGGTCGAAATACCAACCCGTGGCGTTGAGCTCCAATCCAGGCACCCAATGGTCACTCGCCCCGGCCACACCGGAGGTTACGGTGTCGGCCACCGGCTGCCCGGCATCGACCACATGCCGCTCCGCAACCGTGCCGAGGGCCGGCGTGAACGCCTTGCGCACCGAGAAGCGGACGCCGGATCCCGGCACGTCGGTGTTACCCGCGAAGCGCACGTAATCCTGGTTGCTGACCAGCTGCTGCAACGCCGGCCGCTGGTAGGTGGTGCTCACCGAAACCTCGCCCTCGCCGGTGGCACGCCACGCGTGGGTGATCGTCTTATCCGCCGAGACGCCCTGGACCCGCTGCCCGCCGCCGACGAACTCCGCCGGACCGGATAAGGTCACGCTATAGGGTACGCCGGCCACCATGACGCCGGACGAGTTCTTCACGCCCACGCTCACAGTACCGGAGCGCAGGCCCTCCTCATAAGCGTATGAAGCCTGTGTGGATGCAGGCATGGATTGGCCGGCCTGGTTCCACAGCTCGTCCGCGGTTCGGGCCAGGTCCGGATGCTGGGCTTGGATGGCCGCCCAATGGGACTGCCACGCGTTGGCGTCCAGATCGAAATACCGGTGGGCCAGCACGCCGATGCCCGCGTGAATCCGTGCGTCACGCGATTCGCGGTATTCCTCCGCCAGCCAGGCCACGCGCCGCGCCTGATCGGTGTCAGCGAGCGCGATCTCCTGGCTGTAGGACAGTTCCGAGGCCTTGCCTGCCTCGATGCAGTAGACGTGCCCTTGTTCCGATGTGCCGATCGCGCCGATGTAGAGCCGCTGCCCCGCGTACTGGTAGGTCAGGTATGTGCCGTCCGCCGGCGCCGTCAGCGGGCCGGCGTGTGCCGCGCCCATCAGCCCGCAGCAGATGGCCAGCGCCGCGATCACACCGACGATCAGCGCCATCGGCCTGCGTAGTTGTGCGTTCATCTTCGTCCTTTCGGTTGGCCTTCCCCCACGCCCCACGCGTCACTCTCGAGCCTGCCATGGTTGCGCGCGGCACGGCAGGGGTTCGTGCAAATGTGGTCGAACGATGCGTGCCGCCGGCGTGTTGTGGATAACTCGCCATCGGGATCGTGCACATTCCGAGGCTGCGGCGTCCGCAGGCCATCCACATATCCACAGTCACGTGATTCGCCGGCAGCATGGTTCGCCCGTGCGCGTCCATATGCCGCAGCCGCGTCAAGCGGTTGGGGCGTCGCCCCCTACAATGGGCTGTATGGCAACAAACAACAGCGCTTCCAAGCGCACCACCAGTGAGAAACCCGCTCCGAAGAGGAGCACGCGCAAGCGCACGACGAGGACCCAGACGGCCGCCACCGCGAATTCCACCGCGGCGAAGTCGATGGCCGCCGGCGAGGTCCCCGCCCCTACCATCCCCGTCACCTCGCCCGAGCAGTTCGGCCGCATCGTGGTCATGGACGTGACCCCGAGCGCCGAGCAGGGCATGTTCCCGGCCCGCGTCGAACTGGGCGAGCCGTTCGAGGTCACGGCGCAGGTGTTCATCGAGGGACGCACCAAGGTCGGTGCCACCGCCGTGCTGCGCAATCCGCGTGGCCGTGAGATGCAGCGCGCCGCCATGACCTGCGCGAACCCCGGTCTCGACCGTTGGACCGTCATGCTCCAGGCCGGCGAGCACAGCGATCTGAAGCCGTGGGATGAGGACTATGCCGCCGTCAAGCGCCAGCTGGGCGAGTGGACCGTCACCATCGAGGGTTGGGAGGATACCTACACCTCGTGGCTGCACGACGCCCGCATCAAGGTGCAGGTCGGCGACGACGTGGAGAACGCCCTGGAAACCGGCGCCGAGATGCTCAGCCGTTGGGCGCACACCGCGGACGCGCACCTGTCCGCCCGCGACCGCAAGCATCTGGAGCAGGCCGCCGAACGCATGTCGGACAAGGAACGTCCGGCCTCCGCCAGGCTTGCCGAGGCCGACAACCCGCGCATCGAGGCGCTGCACAAGACGCACCCGCTGCGCGACGGCATCTCCGAAAGCCGCCCGCAGCGTTTCAAGGTCGAGCGTCCGAAGTCCAGCTTCGCCGCCTGGTACCAGTTCTTCCCGCGTTCGGAAGGCGCGTACCGCGCCGAGGACGGCACAATCGTGCAGGGCAATTTCAAGACCGCGCTCACCGGTCTGGACCGTGCCGCCGAAGAGGGGTTCGACATCGTCTACCTGCCGCCGATCTTCCCGATCGGCGTGACCAACCGCAAGGGCCGCAACAATTCGCTTGTGGCCGGCCCGCACGACCCGGGCTCCCCGTTCGGCATCGGCTCCGAGCTCGGCGGCCATGACACGGTGGACCCGCTGCTGGGTACGATGGACGACTTCAAGGCGTTCGTGGCCCACGCCCACGAGCTGGGTCTGGAGATCGCGCTCGACTTCGCGCTGCAGTGCTCCCCCGACCATCCGTGGGTCAAGCAGCATCCGAACTGGTTCCGCATCAAGCCGGACGGCACGATCGCGTTCGCCGAGAACCCGCCGAAGAAGTACCAGGACATCTATCCGATCGACTTCAACGCGGACATGCCCGGCATCGAGCGCGAGGTCGAGCGCATCATGAACCTGTGGATCGAGGCGGGCGTGACGATCTTCCGCATCGACAACCCGCACACCAAGCCGGTGCGCTTCTGGCAGGACGTCATCGCCGCGGTGACCAAGAAGCACCCCGAGGTCCTGTTCCTGGCCGAGGCGTTCACCCGCCCGGGCATGATGCGTGCGTTGAGCTACGTGGGCTTCACACAGTCGCACTGCTACTTCCCGTGGCGCAACACCAAGGAGGAGCTGGCCGAGTACCTGCTCGAAACCAACGGCAACGACGGCTACTACCAGCACAACACCTTCTGGCCCACCACGCCGGATATCCTGACCGCCTACGTGCGCGACAACGGCATCGCCGGCCACGCCGTGCGCGCGGTGCTGGCCGCCATGGGATCGCCCTCGTGGGGCATCTACAACGGCTACGAGCTGATCGAGAACCGCCAGCGCCCGGGATTCGAGGAGCAGATCGACAACGAGAAGTACGAGATCAAGGTCCGCGACTGGAAGGAAGCCGACAAGTACGGCATCGCCGAACTGCTCGGTTCGCTCAACGAGATCCGCCGCAACCATCCGGCCACCCGCAGCTACCACAACCTCACGGTGCTGCCGACCTCGGATCCGAGCATCCTGGCGTTCGCCCGCCACACGCCGGCCGCGCTGACCGGCACCGGCCAGGCGGACACGCTGATCGTGGTCGTGAACCTGGACGGCTACAACGCCCACCAGTCCACCGTGCACATCGAACTGCCCGAGCTCGGCCTGCCGACCGACCGCGCCGTCACCGTGCGCGACGAGCTGACCGGCCGCGAGTTCCAGTGGGGCTGGGACAACTTCGTCTCGCTGGCCCCGTGGGCCGACGTGGCGCACATCCTCAGCGTGCAGGGCTGAGGTATCGTAGGTAACGGAATATCCGTCTGACCTTCCAAAGGAGAAGACAATGGCAGAAACCTTCAACGTGGTGGTGGAGATCCCGCGCGGTTCCAAGAACAAGTACGAGGTCGACCATGAGACCGGTCGCGTGTTCCTGGACCGTACGCTGTTCACCTCGATGGGCTACCCGGATGATTACGGCTACATCGACGGCACCCTCGGCGAGGACGGCGATCCGCTCGACGCCCTGGTCATGATCCCGAACTCGGTGTTCCCGGGCTGCGTGGTCGAGTGCCGCGCCGTGGGCCTGTACCACATGGTCGATGAGGCCGGCGGCGACGACAAGGTGCTGTGCGTGCCCGCCGATGTGCGCTTCGACGACATCAAGGACATCGACGACGTCTCCGAGTACCACAAGGCCGAGATCAAGCACTTCTTCGAGCAGTACAAGGCCCTGGAGCCCGGCAAGGAGGTCATGCCCGGCGACTACTGGGCCGGCGTGGCCGAGGCCGAGAAGGAGATCGTGGCCGCCAAGGAGCGTCTCGCCGCCCAGGGCGAGTGAGTCCGTCTCCTCGGTAACGTTTGCGGGGCGCATGGTATGAACCATGCGCCCCGTTCGTATAGGTGTCCGGAGAGGGAACCGACCGCTACACCAGCAGCGTCACGATCAGACTGGCCACGGCCACCACCGGCCCCAGGAACATCACCGGCATCAGCCCGATGCCGAGCCACGGGTGCGCGGCGCCCTCCACCGGGTTCGCGTCCCGCGCCCACAGGTACGAGGCAGCCGCCAGCAGCACCGCCAGCACCACAATCACCGCGCAGGCCACCAACGCCGCCGTCAGGGCCGGCCCACCATCCGCGGCACGGCAGGCGGCGAACAGGTCGGGCAGGAAGCACCAGCCGGGGGCGGCGATCATCGCCACCCCGCCGGTCACGCCATGGGACAGCGAACGAATCAGATGCGACCGGTCCTCACGCGCCATCTGCCGCGCGAACGAGACCAGCACCAGCGCCACCAGCAGCCCCACGACCCCGGCGGCCCACGTCTCCTGCGGGTAGAACCCCACCGATTCGCCCCCTTCGGCACCCGTGGCGCGCGGCGGGAAGAACAGCGCCCCCAACGACTGTCCCACGGCGCACGCCAGGGACAACGCACCGGCCACGGCCGCAATCACCCTGCCGGCCAGCCCGTCGCGCAACGACGAGCACCATGTGAACAACGCCATGGCCGCCACCACGGGAACCGTCGTATAGGCAACGTGCACGGCACCCTGCAGATCGCGCAGCGGCGAGCATGCCGACACCGCCACCAGCACCACGTACGCGCAGACCTGAACCGCCGCCACCCTGGGGAACGGAATCGCATCGGGCTGTTCCGCCGTCTGTGCCGACGACTGCGTCTGAATCATGGTCGCCCTCTTTTCTATCGGACAATCGAACCGTTCCTTGCCATTCCAATGTAGTCTACAGTGTCCACATACTGCGCCGCGTCCCCGCAATTGACTTATCCCAAACGTACAATCCAACCAAAAGGGGCGTTGCGTTCCATCAGCCCGTGTCGGGGAAACGATCGAAGGAGGAGCAGGTGACGGATCTGACGTTGATGACTGCGGCGGAAGACCCCGCCACCGTGCTGCCCTCGCTGGCGCTGCTGCCGCACCGCGTGCGCGTGCTCCCGCTGGATCTGGCGAGCATCGTGCGTCTGCCCGAGGACACCATCCTGTTCGTCGACGCCCGAGACGACCTGGCCACCGCCAAAACCGTGTGCCTGATGATGCACGCCTCAGGGCTGACCATACCGATCATCCTGATCCTGACCGACGGCGGATTCCCCGTGGTCACCGCCGAATGGGGGACCACGGACATGGTGCTGGCGTCCGCCTCGCCCGCCGAGGTGGAGGGACGGCTGCGGCTGGCCGGCGAACGCCAGCCGGTGCGCGCCGACGCCGTGCAGAAGCTCGACACGCCGGTCCTGAGCGATGGGCAGGACGGTCTGTTGCGCTGCGGCGATCTGGTGATGGATGTCAACGGCTATACGGCTAGCCTGCACGGCCACCCGCTCGATCTGGCCTACAAGGAGTTCGAGCTGCTCAAATACCTCATGCAGCACCCCGGTCATGTCTTCACGCGCGCCCAGCTCCTGCAGGAGGTATGGGGGTACGACTACTACGGCGGCACCCGCACCGTGGACGTGCATATCCGGCGGCTGCGCGCCAAACTCGGCGGCGAATACGAGCATATGATCGGCACCGTGCGCAATGTGGGATACCGGTTCGACCCGCCCGAGGACGCCATGGGGGATGAGTGAGCATGCCGCGCGAATCCAAACGCGCCCGGTTGCGGCGCATGCATGACGAATACGCGATCCTCTGCCGCGTCATTCCCGAGCCGGCGTGCGCGCTGGATTTCGATTCCCCGTTCCAGCTGCTGGTGGCCACCGTGCTGAGCGCCCAGACCACCGACAAGCGCGTGAACACGGTCACCCCCGCGCTGTTCGCCGCTTACCCCACACCCGCGGCGCTGGCGGCGGCCGACCCGCAGCGTGTGGAGGACATCATCCGCCCCATCGGCTTCTACCATGCCAAGACGCGCAACATCATCGCCCTGTCCGCCCAGATTGAATCCCGGTTCGCCGGCCGGGTGCCCGACACCATGGAGGAGCTGGTCATCCTGCCCGGCGTGGGCCGCAAAACCGCCAACGTGGTGCTCGGCAACGCGTTCGACATGCCCGGCTTCCCCGTGGATACGCATGTGATCCGCGTGACGGGCCGGCTGCGCTGGCGCGACGACTGGAACGACCCCACCCCCGACCCGGTGCGCATCGAACGGGAGATCACCGCCTGCTTCCCGCCCGAGGAGTGGACGGACCTGTCGCACCGGCTGATCCTGCACGGGCGCGCCACCTGCCACGCGCGCAAACCCGACTGCGGGGCGTGCCCCCTGAACGACACCTGTCCTTCCGCTCATTGACAGCCGTTATTCAGACGCAGCGGCTACACTCGGTACCATGCGTACTCAGAGGAACGATGCGTGGAAGCGTTGGGCCGTGTTCGTGGCGGTCGCCGCCTCGCTGTGCATGCTGCTGTGGGCGGGCTGGACGCTCCTGAAGGACAGTCACGTCATCGACCACGTCAGCTCGATCCAGTCCGACACGGCCGTCACCATCGGCGTTCCGGACGCACCGTCCTCGATCGACATCCGTACCGACGACAACCCCGCCATCGAGCAGGCGCTGCTCGGCAACGTGTACGAGACGCTCGTCTCCCGCAACCAGGACAATTCCCTGGCCGCCGGTTTAGCCAAGCAATGGGACGTCTCCGAGGATGGCCTGACCTACACCTTCACGCTGCAATCCGGGCTGCGGTTCTCCAACGGCCATGCGCTCGACTCCTCCGACGTGGTCTGGTCCCTCCAGCAGGCCGTGCAGCAGCAGTACGTCGGCTCCGAGGCGCTCGACCATCTCGCCGAGGTCGCCAATCCGGACAAGGACACCGTCACCATCACGCTGTCCTCCCCCGATCCGACGCTGTCCCGGACCCTGGCCGGACGCGCCGGCATCGTCTACGACGAGGACGCCTCCATCGACTACGCGCGCCAGGCCTTGGGCTCCGGGCCGTTCACCGTCTCCGAGTTCCGCCAGGGCGTGTCCATCGCGCTGCGCGGCAACGACTCCTACTGGGGGCAGGCCCCGGCCTCCTCGCAGATCACCCTCCGATATTTCGCCGACGAATCCTCGATGGTGGAGGCGCTGCGGAACGGCGAGATCGACATGGCGCTGCCGCTGAGCGCGGCCACGGCCCAATCGCTGAGCGAGGACCCCACACTGATGGTCGCCACCGGGGAGAGCCTGAACAAGACCACGCTGGTGTTCAACAACGACGCCGATTCCATCTTGTCCGATTCGCAGATGCGGCAGGCCATACGGTATCTGGTCGACACCGCCGTCATCACCCAGTCGCAGGCCGACGCCTCGCAGGAGCTGGGCGGCCCGATCGGCCCGCTCGACCCGGGGTACGAGGACCTGACCGGCCTGTTCCCGCACGACACGGACCAGGGTGCCGCCTTGGCCTCGTATTTCGGCACTTCGTACTACGGCGGGGGGCTCCGGTTCGTCGTCCAGCAGGAGTACGCGACGCTGGCCACCACCATCGCCTCGCAGATCGAGCAGGGGGGTGTGCCGGTCAACGTGGAGGCGCTGGCCGAGAACGACTACCAGGTGCGCATCGACTCGCGCCAGTTCGACCTGACGCTGCGGACCGAGGACGGGGACGATTCCGCGGCGCAGTACGCCGACCCGCAATCGCTCTCGCAGTACACCGATTCGCAGGCGCAGGACCAGTACAAGGCGGCCATGGCGGCCCCCAACGATGAGGAGTACCAGGACGGCCTGCGCGCCTTCGCCCGTACGGTCAGCCAGGATGCGGCCAGCGATTGGTTGTACTCCTGCCGGACGTTCGTGGCGGCCCAGCCCCGGTTGAGCGGCTACACCACGAATATGGTGGACCGGTGGCTGCCATTGTCCGATATCGCGCTGTCGTAACGGATTTCTAGACTGTCGTGTATGACAGAGAGCCACAACACCATCATCAATGCGCATCTGACGCCGCTGCCCGACCGGGTGGGCGTCGACGGACTTGAGGACAAGTGGCGCGGCGTCTGGGACGGCAACGACACGTACAAGTTCCAGGGCACCCGCGACCGCAAGGCCGTCTATTCGATCGACACCCCGCCGCCCACCGTCTCCGGTTCGCTGCATGTGGGGCATGTGTTCTCCTACACGCACACCGACGTGATCGCCCGGTTCAAGCGCATGCGCGGCTACGACGTGTTCTATCCGATGGGTTGGGACGACAACGGCCTGCCCACCGAGCGCCGTGTGCAGAACTACTACGGCGTGCGCGTGGACACCTCGCTGAAGTACGATCCGGATTTCAAGCCGCCGTTCGAGGGCACCGACGGCAAGAAGATCGACGCCAAGGACCAGGTGCCGATCAGCCGCCAGAACTTCATCGAGCTGTGCGAGAAACTCACCGCGCAGGACGAGAAGCTGTTCGAGGCACTGTGGCGCAAGCTGGGCCTGTCGATCGACTGGTCGCAGACCTACCACACCATCGGCGAGCATCCGCGGCGCGTGGCGCAGAAGGCGTTCCTGCGCAACCTGAAGCGCGGCGAGGCCTACCAGAAGGAGGCGCCGGGCCTGTGGGACGTGACGTTCCAGACCGCCGTGGCCCAGGCCGAGCTCGAATCGCGCGAGTACCCGGGCTTCTACCATAAGGTGGCGTTCCGCTTCGAGGACGGCACCCCGATCTACATCGAGACCACCCGCCCCGAGCTGCTGGCGGCCTGCACCTCGCTGATCGCCAACCCGGAGGACGAGCGCTACCAGCCGTATTTCGGCCAGACCGTGTATTCGCCGCTGTTCAAGGTCAAGGTGCCGATCCTGGCACACAAGGCCGCCGAGATGGACAAGGGCGCCGGCATCGCCATGTGCTGTACGTTCGGCGACGTGACCGACGTGGAGTGGTGGCGCGACCTGAACCTGCCGCTGCGGTCGATCATCCAGCGCAACGGCCGCATCATCATGGACACCCCGGACTGGATCGAGGACGAGGCCGGCCGCGAACTGTTCCAGAGAATCGCCGGCAAGACCACGTTCTCCGCACGCAAGGCGATCGTGGACGCGCTGCGCGAGTCCGGCGACCTGGACGGCGAGCCGACGCCGACCAAGCGTATGACGAACTTCTACGAGAAGGGCGACAAGCCGCTGGAGATCGTGACCTCCCGCCAGTGGTATCTGAAGAACGGCGGCACCGACCAGCAGTTGAACGCCGAGCTGATCGAGCGCGGCCGTGAGCTCAACTTCCACCCGGATTTCATGCGCGTGCGCTATGAGAACTGGGTCAATGGCCTCAACGGCGACTGGCTGATCTCCCGCCAGCGCTTCTTCGGCGTGCCGTTCCCGCTGTGGTACCCGGTCAAGGCCGACGGCACCGCGGATTACGAGCATCCGATCACGCCGAGCGAGGACGTGCTCCCGATCGACCCGACCACCGACGTGCCGGAGGGCTACGACGAGTCGCAGCGCGACGTGCCGGGCGGGTTCACGGCCGAGCCGGACATCATGGACACCTGGGCCACCTCGTCGCTGACCCCGCAGATCGTGACCCGCTGGGAGGAGCCGGGCGAGGAGAATCAGGCGATCTTCAACGCCACGTTCCCGATGGATCTGCGCCCGCAGGGCCAGGACATCATCCGCACCTGGTTGTTCTCCACCGTGGACCGCGCGCATCTGGAGAACAAGTGCCTGCCGTGGGCGCACGCCGCGCTCTCGGGCTGGATCCTGGACCCGGATCACAAGAAGATGTCGAAGTCCAAGGGCAACGTAGTGGTGCCGAACGAGCCGATCGACAAGTACGGCGCCGACGCGGTGCGCTACTGGGCCGCCGCCGCCCGCCTGGGCCTGGACGCCACCTATGACGAGGGCCAGATGAAGATCGGCCGCCGCCTGGCCATCAAGCTGCTCAACGCCACCAAGTTCGCGCTGGCCATCGGCCGCGAGGACGAGAACCATCATGTGGGCGCCGCCGCCACCGCCGCGTGGAATCCGGCCGACGTGACCGAGCCGCTGGACCGTGCCGCCATGGCCGCCATGGCCCGCGTGGTGCGCGAGGCCACCGAGTCGCTGGAGGCGTACGAGCATTCCAAGGCGCTGGAGGCCATCGAGACCTTCTTCTGGCAGTTCTGCGACGACTACATCGAGCTGGTGAAGAACCGCGCCTACGGCACCGCCGATTCGACCGGCGTGACGCCGAGCGAGACCGCCGTGCTCTCCGCGCGCACCACGCTGGGCCTGGGACTGGATGCGTTCGCGCGTCTGCTGGCCCCGTACCTGCCGTACGCCACCGAAGAGGTGTTCAGCTGGATGCATGAGGGTGAGGGCTCCGTGCACCGCGCCGCCTGGCCGGATGCGGCCGTGTACGAGGCGGCCGCCGGTTCGGTGTCCGCCGACGTGCTCGACTGGGCCGGCAAGGCCCTGGCCGAGCTGCGTGGCTTGAAGTCGCAGGCCAAGGTCTCAATGAAGACCCCGATCCGCTCCGCCACGCTGGCCGCGCCGACCGACGCCGTGGAGGCGATCACCAGCACGCTCAGCGACATCGCCGAGGCCGGCCGTGTGACCGGTCCGCTGACCGTGGTGGAGGCCGCCGCGGGCGAGGGCGAGGCGGATGCGACCGTTGCGGTGACCGCCAGCGAGCTGGGCGAGCCGCCGGCCAAGAAGCCGAAGGCCTGATCCAAGGCTCTATTTCCGCGCGGGGGCGTCCGATGGATATCGGACGCCCCCCGTGTTATTTCGGCATTCCTTCCCCAACACGCCCGGCCTGTGCGGACTCTGATCCATCATGACTCTGATGCAAGATACAAAACGTTGTAATTCCAACGATTCTCGAGATGGATCACGGTCACAAAGTATCAGAGTCCGCACAAGTCGAGCGTGTCGGACCGATACGAGACGTGCTACGACCGGGCGGCGATGCGTTCGTGGCGGGTCTTGGATTCGCTCACCACGAAGGTGTGGTAGGACTCGGCGATGTCCGGGTCCAATCCGGCCTGCTCCGCGAGCGTGCGCAAGCGTGCGATCTGGCGGTGTTCCCGTTCGTTGTCGGCGGGGGCGAACCCGGCCCGGGCCTTCCATTGGCCTATCTGGGCCGTGTATTTGAACCGTTCGGCCAGCAGTATGACGATGGCCGTGTCCACGTTGTCGATCGACCCGCGCAGCCGCTCGATGGCCTGCACGGCCTCGGCCGTCTCGGGATGTTCCCGTGCTTCGGCGGCATCGATTGTGGAATTGCGCCAATCACTCTGTTCGTTATCGCTCATACCCGTCAGCCTAGCGCATCATGATGATGGCGCGCGCCATGGTCGTTTGATGGTAGTCACCGCCAAGCCGTACCTCCATACCATCGCAACACGCCCGGCTTGTGCGGACTGTGACACTTCTGTGACCGTGACACAAGTGCAAAACCTTGATATTCCGCCGTTTTGTAACTTGGATCAGGGTCACGATGGATCAGAGTCCGCACAGACCGGGCGTGTTGGGAGGGGGCGCGATGCGTTCAGTGCCAGCGTCCGGCTGCGACTCAGTTGCCGTTGACGGCGCTGGAGTTGCTCTGCTGGACGATCGCGGCCAGGAAGTCGCGGTTGGTCGGCGTCTTCTTAAGCCTCGGCACGAGCGTCTGATAGGCCTGCTCCGGTTCCAGACCGCCCAGCAGGCGGCGCAGACGGTAGATGACCGGCAGCTCGTCGGGCGGGGTGATGAGCTCCTCGCGGCGGGTGCCGGACGAGTTCACGTCGATGGCCGGGAACAGGCGCTTGTCAGCCAGTTCGCGGCTGAGCTTGAGCTCCATGTTGCCGGTGCCCTTGAACTCCTCGAAGATCACCTCGTCCATCTTCGAGCCGGTCTCCACCAGCGCGGACGAGATGATGGTCAGCGAGCCGCCGTTCTCGATGTTGCGGGCCGCGCCGAAGAACTTCTTCGGCGGGTACAGCGCCTGCGCGTCCACACCGCCGGACAGGATGCGGCCGGAGGCCGGGGCCGCGATGTTGTAGGCACGGGCCAGACGGGTCATGGAGTCCAGCAGCACCACCACGTCCTGGCCGAGCTCGACCAGGCGCTTGGCGCGCTCGATCGCCAGTTCGGCCACGGTCGTGTGGTCGGAGGCCGGACGGTCGAAGGTGGAGGAGATGACCTCGCCCTGCACCGTGCGCTCCATGTCGGTGACCTCTTCGGGGCGCTCGTCCACCAGCACCACCATCAGATGCACCTCGGGGTTGTTGGTGGTGATCGCGTTGGCGATGTTCTGCAGCGTGATGGTCTTGCCGGCCTTCGGCGGGGAGACGATCAGGCCGCGCTGGCCCTTGCCGATCGGGGCCACGATGTCGATCAGACGACCGGTGAGCTTATTCGGCGTGGTCTCCTGCTTCAGCCGCTCCTGCGGATACAGCGGGGTGAGCTTGGCGAACTGCGGGCGGTTGGCCGCCTCCTCCACGCTCATGCCGTTGATCGAGTCGATCGCCTGCAGCGGCACGAACTTCTGACGCTGGTTGCGGCGCTCCCCCTCACGCGGCGGGCGGATCGTGCCGTGCACGGCGTCGCCCTTGCGCAGGCCGTACTTCTTGACCTGCCCCATCGACACGTACACGTCGTTCGGTCCCGGCAGGTAGCCGGAGGTGCGCACGAACGCGTAGGAGTCCAATACGTCCACAATGCCCGCGACCGGCACCAGCTCCTCCTGCGGACGCTGCTGCTCCTCGCGATCCTCGGTGTTCTCGCGGTCACGGCCGCGCATGCGGCGCTGGCGGCGATCATTGCCCGCGGCGTTGTTGTTCCGGTCGCCGCGGTTGCGGTTGCGGCGAGAGAACTCGTGGTCCGCGCCCTCGTCCTCGTGCTTCTGGTCGGGCAGCGCGGCGAGGATGTCGTCCAGCTCGTGATCCGGTTCGGACGCACGCTGACGGTCGGCGGGGGCATGCTTCTGGTCGCGCTCGCCGCGGCGGCGACGGCGCATCGGCTGTCCGGAGTCATCGACCTCATCCTGGTGACGATGCTCGTGGGATTCCGGCTTGGCGCCCAGATCCAGCTCGTCGAGCAGGGTGGAGGCGAATTCATCGGCGGACTGACGCTCATGGGCGGCGCGACGCGGCCTGCGTTCGGCCTGCTCCGCCGGCTCCGCGGCGGGGGCGGCGGGGGCGGGCGGGGGGGGGGGG
>ERZ1090863.244-NODE-244-length-34527-cov-14.218699_pt1 | contig 34527 bp, 32 predicted proteins | sample MGYA00478480_ERZ1090863 | MGnify/ENA primary metagenome ERZ1090863 (study PRJEB33644, sample SAMEA5815746) | chicken gut metagenome | biome: Chicken; feature: Gastrointestinal Tract; material: Caecum | place: Ireland | collected 2019-01-01 | study: A study of the...
CCCCCTCCTTGGGGGGGGCTTGGGCCCCCCAAACCCCCCCCCCCATGCCCCCGCGCGTTCTAAAACCGCAAAAAACCCGGCCCCCCGGGGGCGTTTGGCGGGGGGGCCCACAACATTCTGTGAAAATGGAAACAGCCGATCAGGCCTGCAAGGCCTGCGCAACAGAAACGACAAAGGTCATTGGAGAATGCGGATGATGACGCAGATGCCGTCTTTTTCGCTGAAGGTGCGCGATTCCGCGAGGGCATCAACGAGGAAGAGTCCTCTTCCGCGCTCCTCGGTCACCGACGAACAGACCGCCTGTTCGGGCGGGCGGGCGTTGTTGGCGCTGCGCACGCGGATGATGACTTCCCCGTCCTGTTTTTCCGCATGAAACTCGGCACAACCGCCGCCGTAGCGGAGAGCGTTGCTCAACAGCTCGCACGCCACCAGCTTGCAGTTAAAGACCGCGTTTTCCGGCACGGCATCCCGTTTCAGCGCCGCGCACATTTTTTCGAGCGCCGCTTTGAGCGCCCGAAGGTCGTCCACTTCGCAATTCATCCTTCCACCATCGATTTTTTCATCGTCTCCCGCAGTTTCTGCAACACTCTGCGTTCCATGCGCGAGACATTCATCTGTGACACGCCGAGGCGCTTTGCCGTCTCCATCTGGGAGAGCTCGCGTCCGAAGCGGCAGCGCACCAACTCGCGTTCCTGATCGGTGAGAACGCTGAGCGCCGATTCCAGCGCGTCGCGGTCTTCCACCTTTTCAAAGACGTCGTTGTCGGCGGGAAGCACTTCGTGCAGGCTCATGCCGTCCTCGCCGTCTTGTTCGGAAGCGGACGCGTCCAGCGAAAGCACGCCGCCCGCATCGGAGGAGCGCAGGACCTCTTCTTCGCTCACCCCCAGTTTTTCGGCGAGTTCTTTGGCCGTGGGCTTTCTGCCGTTTTCCGCAAAAAACGCCTCCGACGCGCGCTTGATGCCCACGCGCAGTTCACTGACCTTGCGCGGCAGATGCACGAGACGGGAACGATCGCGGAAATAGTTCTTGATCTCGCCTGTGATCGTGGGCGTGATGAAGGTGGAAAACTTCAACCCTTTGCGCTCGTCAAAGCGGTCGACCCCCTTGATGAGCGCAAGCGAGGCGACCTGATAGAGATCGTCGTAGTCCACTCCGCGGCCGACAAACTTCTTCGCGAGAACGGCGGCTATGTAGAGATACTTTTCCACGATCTCGTTGCGCAGAGCGACGTCGTGCGTTTCGCGGTATCTGCGGAACAGTTCTTCTTCGTTCATGCCTGTTGACCGAATGCGAAGGCGATCGCCCGAAGCGCGCCCCCGTCTTGATCCATCGTGACGTCCTCGGCAAGCGCATTGAGCAATGCGAGCGCGATCTCGTCCTCATCCGAATCGGTCTGCTCCGCCGCGCCCTCTTCTCCCGTGACGCAGACGCGGACGCCGCCCTCTGCGGGCGCGGTAAAGCACACGTCGGCGGCAAAATAGCCGCGGCGCATGAGCAGAAGCAGACTCTCCGTAACACACACCTTGCAGTCCTCGCCGCCGTCGTAGCTCAATCCTGCGGCCGAACAGACACCGCCCGTCGCAAGGCGGACGGTCGTCATCATCTCGCGGCGAAGAGGCACCCGCAGACAAAGATATTCCTTCATCCCTCTATCTCCATGATGGCATCGAGCGCGCAGATGACGAACAGCTTTTTCAGCCGCGGCTGCAGATGAATGAGCTTGAGATTGTGTCCGTCCTCGCGTACGCGCTTGAGGATCTTGACAAACGTACCGAGCGTCGTCGAATCGATGAACGAGAGCTGTGCGCAGTCGAACGTGACGTCCGAAGGCTGCGCTTCATACACCGTCTTGAATTCGGTATAAAATTCGTCCGCATTCTCCGCCGCGATCTCTCCCGAGAGCGCGACTACGATGACGGGGGCGGTTTCGAGCACCTTGACTTCCTGCATGATGTCCTCCGCCGCACGCTTGCGTGCGGTCTTTTTCCTATTTTTTATGTACCACCTTTCGGGGTACTTTCAAACAATTTTTTTCAAAGGTCTGCAACGCTTTCCAGAACGACGTCCGGGACGTCCGGAAATTCCGCCATCGCCCTGCGCGTCGTCTCGCCCGAGAGAACGAGTAGCGTATGCATCCCGTTCGCATTCCCGAAACGGATGTCCGTATGCATCCGATCGCCCGCCATGCAGGTTCGCGCGGCAGGCACGCCGAAGGCACGCGCGACGCACGCCCCCATGACGGTGAACGGCTTTCCGCAGATGACGTCGGGCCTCCGTCCGCAGGAGCGCTCGAACAGCGCAAGAAAGCTCCCCACATCGGGCATCGGAACGCCCGCCGTCGGACAGACGTCATCGGGGTGCGTTGCGATAAAAAGCTTACCCGCGGCAAGATATTCGTTGAATCGGCGCATTTTTTCAAAGGTCAGCGTCGTATCGTAGGCAAGCACGCACACATCGGGGTCCTCTTCGACAAGCCGTACGCCCGCAGCACGGAACGCCTGCGCAACGGGCGGGGTCGCAAGAAGATACACGCGCTTTCCCGCCGCATGCGCATTCAGATACTCCGCGGTGGCGTCGGCAGACGTGTACACGCTGTCCCCCGCCCCCCAGAGCCCGAGCGCGCGCAGTTTGTTCTCGTACTCCGCGTGCGTCTTGGAGGAATTGTTGGTCAGATACACGATGCGCTTGCCCGCACCGCGCAGCCGTCCGAGCGCCTCCGCCGCGCCCGCAACGGGGGTCTCCCCCAAATAGACGGTACCGTCCAGATCAAAGAGAAAGAGATCGCACGCGTCGAGCAATTCCTGTTTTGTCATATGTTCTCCAGAAGCCCGAAGTCCCGCAGCACGGCACACAGGCCGCCGGGCACCCGTTCGGGCAGACAGTTGAGTTCATGAAGGTCGGGTGTGAAGGGCAAAAGCCGCACCTGTGTGCGGATTTCACGCAGTTGCGCGGGGTGTTCCCGCCGCAGATGCACGATCTCCGTGAGCAGTTCTCCGCGCGCACGCTCCAGCGCCATTGCGCGTGCGGCGTATTCGGACGGCGCGGGGACAGCCTGATCGGCGTACTTTATCCCAGCGGCCGCCGCGCGCGCCCGATAGTCGGGGACAAAATAGCGGCGCGGCACGCCCTTTTTCAAGGCGGCATAGTAGAGCGCCGAGAGCGCACGCTGGGCATACAGCGCAGGGATCGGCACGCCCGCATATCGTTCGCGCAACACCGTTCCCTCGCCGATCGGCGCGCCCTGTTCTTCCAAAACCCGTACCCGTGCGTTGATTTTGACAATCTCCTCCGCCCGAAGCGCATGAACGCCGTCCGTGAGGAAAAACGCCTCCTCGTAGGCTGCGCCGCCGAACGGACGGCGGCAGATGCGGCCGAGCATTTTCGCTTCAAAGAGCGCGAGGCGGGTGAGGAGAATGCGCGCGTATCCCTCCGCCATGGAATTGTGCATGAGGGTGAGATCGCACACGACGTCCGCATCGGCAAGGCGCACCTGCATTTCCTGTCCGGAAAGCCGCACCCGCGCGGACGTTTCAAAGGCGCCGTCGCAGGCGGCCTGCGTCGGGAACAGGGCGCAGGGCAAGCGGCGCACCTCTGCGAAAAAGCGGGCGGCGCGCAGGACGTCCGCCCCGCCCGAGGCGAGCACGCATCCGACATCGGAAAGTGCAAACGGCGCAAGCGCGTCGCCGTCATAGATGAGCGAGACGGCACGCGACAGCCGCGATGCGGGCAGAAGTGCCGAAAAGGCGGCGCTGTCCGCCATGAGAAGCGCCTTGCCCGCCGTACGGGAGAGAAACGCTTCCGCCCCCTCCTTCACCGAGGACAAGATCGGCCCGCCCCCTCCGTCCGCGCCCGCTCTGGCGTTCATCTTCGGTACGGAAAGGCCGAGCCGCATAAGCTCTCCTCCTATGAGAGAATCTCTTTGAGTTGTCTGAGCAGGGCGTCGTTTTGTTCCGCCGTCCCCACCGTGATTCGGACAAAATCCCGCAGAACGGGCTTGTCCCAGAAGCGAACGAGCACGCCCGCCTCTTTAAGCCGCGTATAAATTTCCTTGCCGCCCGCCTTCGCCCTTCCCGCAAACAGGAAGTTCGAGGCGCTTTCGGGAACGGTAAAACCCATGTCCCGCAGGGCGTTTTGCACCCTTTTCCGCTCGGAGACGACGTTCTGCGTCACGGCGGAATAGTAGGCGGTGTCCTGCACGGCAGCCGTGCAGACGGCCTGCGCCACGCCGTCCACGGGATAGGAGTTGAAGCAGTCCTTCATGCGCAGGAGCGCGGCGATCAGCGCGCGATCGCCGATCGCGTACCCGCAGCGGATACCCGCAAGCGCGTAGCTCTTGGAGAACGTCTTGACGACCAGCACATTGGGACAGCGCCCGATGAGCGAAACACAGCTCTCGCCGAAGAAGTCCATGTATGCCTCGTCCAGAATGACGATGCGGTCGGGGACGGATACGGCGAACTGCTCCAGCGTCTCTCTGCCGATCCCGATTCCCGTCGGAGCGTTGGGATTGGCAATGTAATAGCCCTGGCAGTCGGTACGGCGGAGCGCGTCGAGGTCAAAGGTAAAGTCCGCAAGAAGCGGCACGATCCTGGTCGGAATGCCGAAGAACGCCGCAAAGACCTCGTAAAAGGAATAGGTGATGTCGGCAAAACACGCCCCCGCCCCGTCCGGATCGAAGAACGCGGGAAAGCTGAGCGCAAGCACCTCGTCCGACCCGTTTCCGCAGAACACGTTTTCGGGAGACACCCCCTCGCGTTCGGCGATCGCCTGCCGCAGCAAATCGGCATCGGGACGCGGGTAGAGGCGCAGATCCTCCGCAGGAAAGCGCTCAAGCACTTCCTTGACGCGCGGGGAAGGCGGATAGGGATTTTCGTTGGTATTGAGCTTGATGTATGTCTTGTCGCGCAGCTGTTCGCCCGCCGTATAGGGCGCGATCCCGCGCGCTTTTTTGCTGAAAAAGTCCATGTTCAGCCTCCGTAACAGATTATATCACACCCTGCCCGCGCTGTCAAATTCAGAAGGCCATGGGTGGAAGCGCAAGCGCGACGGCATTGACCGCATACCCCGCCGCAATGCCGAGCACCACCATAAAGGCACAGATGAGGAGCGTCCGTTTCCATGCGCGCACGTTTCGGAAGAGAACCAGATATCCGAGCCCCGCATTGACGATGAGCCCCGCAAGACAGCTCCCGAAGGAGATTCCGCCCATCGCATACACTTCCGCAAGAATGACGGACGCGGCACAGTTCGGGACAAACCCGAGCACCGAACAGATGAGCGGCTGATACCAGTACCCGCCCTCCTGCAAAAAGGCGATCACCTTGTCCTCGCCGATGAAGAAGAACAAAAAACCGAAGACCAGATTGACGGCGAGCACGAACGCCGCCACCTGCAGCGAATGCAACAGCGGCGTAACCAAATAGACGGACAAATTCCCCCACTTCCCGTGCTTGTGTTCGCACGCGGTGAACTCGCCGTGCGCTTCTGCGTTCTCCTCGCCTTCCCGTGCGTGTGTATGTCCGCAGGAAACCTCATCCTGCGCATGGTGTCCGCCGTCCTCCCTTTCGCCATGCTCCGCATGCCCGAAGGATTCCTCGTCGTGCATATGCGTAATCTCGCAAGCCTCTGCCTCGTCATGCTCCGCATGCCAGACGGAATGCTCGTCCGCGTCGCATATGTCCTCCGACGCACAGGCGCGGCCGTATTCATAGTCATGTGCATGGTCGTGTTCATGGCCGTGGTCATGCGCATGGGCATGCCCGTGGCAGGAATGTTCCGAGAGTGTCTCGGGCATGGGCACGAGCGCCGTGCGGCGACGGCTGACGAGGTCGGCGGCATAGCCGATCCCTGCGCCGAGGAGCAGTTTGAGACCGCACATGGCGAGAATGGAGACGAGCTTGTTCAGCCAGCTCATATCGGAGACGAGCATGACGAGAAAGGCCTCGTCGCTCGTGGCGATGAATACGGCGAGCAGGGTCCCGAGGGTGACGTACTTCTTTTCGTAGAGCTTTGCCGCCATGACGGAGAACCCGCACATGGGAACAAGTCCCGTGGCGCTGCCGATCAGAGGAGCCCATTTCCCCGCAAGCGCACGGTTCGCCCTGCCCATGCGGGTGTTGTGCTCCATCAGCTCAATGAGAATATACAGAAGGAGCAGGAAGGGAAAGAGTTTCAGCGTATCCAACAGGGCATCCAGTATGACATCCCACATAAATTCCCGACCTCCTTTCGTGATTGTTTCATATTACTCTTTTTGCCCCGATTTGTCAACGATTTGGGGCAGCGCTTCCCGAGAAACCTGCTTCACGGCCGCCGCAGGACGCTCCGCGCAAATAAAGTCCGTCTTTTTGCCAAGCCTTGGGGGGCGCGCGCCGTACTCCCGTTTTTCCCCACCCGACGCCCCCGCGGGGCGCCGCTCACCGCGCACGGCGGCGCGCTCGTCATGCAAAAGCGCCCGTCTTGCGACGGGCGCTTTGTCTTTCGTAAATCCATTATTCCTTGGGCGTGTTGTCCTCGTCCTCGGAAGCGTCTTTGGCCTCTTCGGCTGCCTTCTCGGCCTCTGCCTTGGCCTCGGCGGCCTTGCGGTGTGCCTCGATTCTGGCATCGCGCTTTGCCTGCTTCTTCATTTCCTTGGTGACGACGCGGGCGGCATCGATCTGTGCCTGCATCTCCTGAGGTGTAGGAGGTACGAACGCAGCGCCTTCGGCGTTCTCGGGAATGACCTCGTAGTGCTCATCACGCTCGAGCATCGTGGACTCGGTGTAGCCGTCGAACAGGTGGATGTGCTTTGCATCAAAGGCAAGCTCGACGATCTCGCCCAGCTCGACCGACGCACGCGAGGAGATCTTTGCGATCATCTGTGCCGCGTTGTCGACGATGGTGTTCTTGTCGTTCTCGTAGTCGAGGTCGCAGTAGATCTGCGTCTCGGCGCCCAGCTTTTCGATGACATCCACGCGTGCCTTGACGACGGTGTCGGGCGACGTGGAGATGAACGCCTGATCCTCGTGGATATCCTCGGGACGGACGCCCAGCGTGACGGCCTTGCCCGTGTTCTTATACTCGTCGAGGTTTTTGATCTTGACGACCATCGACTTGGGCAGAAGGATGCGGTTGCCGCCGATGAAGTTGACGTAGACCTTGCCGTTCTCCTCGGTGATGGTGGAGTTCTTGAAGAAGTTCATCTGAGGCGTTCCGATGAAGCCTGCGACGAACAGGTTGATGGGATAATCGTAGAGGTTCTGAGGGGTATCGACCTGCTGCATGAAGCCGTCCTTCATGACGACGATACGCGTACCCATCGTCATCGCCTCGATCTGGTCGTGCGTGACGTAGATGAACGTCGTGGCAAGACGGACGTGCAGCTTGGAGATCTCCGTTCTCATCTGAGCGCGGAGCTTTGCATCGAGGTTGGACAGAGGCTCGTCCAGAAGGAAGACCTTGGGCTCACGGACGATGGTTCTGCCGAGCGCAACACGCTGACGCTGACCGCCGGAGAGCGCCTTGGGCTTACGGGACAGGTAATCGGTGATGCCGAGGATCTCGGCCGCCGCCTTGACCTTTTCGTCGATGACGTCCTTGGGCACCTTTCTGAGTTTCAGACCGAATGCCATGTTGTCATAGACGGACATGTGCGGATAGAGTGCATAGTTCTGGAAGACCATCGCGATGTCTCTGTCCTTGGGGACGACGTCGTTGACGAGCTTGCCGTCGATGTACAGTTCGCCCGAGGAGATCTCCTCGAGACCTGCGATCATACGCAGCGTCGTGGACTTACCGCAGCCGGAAGGGCCGACGAAGACGATGAATTCCTTATCGCGGATGTCAAGGGTGAAGTTGAACACCGCCTGGTTTCCGCCTGGATAGATCTTGTTGATGCCTTTGAGCAACAGACCGGACATAAGTTCCTCCCTACCAATTCAAATGATTTTCTCTATTATACAAAATCCGCGCATAAATTGCAATAGTAAAATGATACAAAGTTGTCCCGTCTTCTTGTAAACTTTGCCCAAATTTTTCCGCGCAGTTCTTGACCGCCCCGCACGCCCGTGATAAAATAGAGGAAAAGGAGCCCCTATGTACGATTTCCGCGCACAACTCACTTACACCGACACCCGCCGCCTCGCCCCCTTCGGCGAAGGCTGTGCGCTCTTCTCCGCGCTCTGCGCGTGCGTCTTTGTCTTTCTGATCGGATTCACCGACCGACGCGGTCTCCCCATATCTCTTCTTGACGCCTTCGGACAGAATACGCCCGGCTCCGCCTTTTCCGTCTGCGCCGCCCTGCTCGGGCTCGCCGCGGTGTGCGTGCTCTTCGGGCTCACCGTCCTGCGCTATGTGCGCTTTTGGCTGAAAAAAACGCAGAAGGACTCCCTCTACTTCAGCTATGCGACCGCGGGCGCCTACCTTGCGGCGATCCTGCTCTTTTCCGCCTGCAACGCCGACGGAGAACGCCGCCTGAACACCGCCACCGTCGTCGGGCTTATCCTCGTCGCCGTCGGCATCGCCGCCTCCGTCGTGCTCTTTCTCCTCGCCAAGGGGAGACAGCGCGGACGCGAGACCGCCGTGCGCTATGTCGCCGCCGTCATCGCGCTCCTCCAGCTGCTCACCCTCTCCGCCCTCTTTTCGACGGGCGTCATGGCCGAGGACGACAGACAGGGTCTCGCCCTCCTCTTCTCCGACGAGAACGCCGTCGGCAGCCGCACGGCAGCCGCCTTCTTCTTTGTCTTTCTCGTCGGCTATGCGGCGTGCAACGTCTTGCTCCTGGAGCGCCTGCTCGGAAACATCGCCCAGCGCAGAAAACCGACTGCCCTGCGCGCGGCCCTGACCGCCGTCTGCGCGATCCTCGCCGCAGCCTGCGAGGGCTCGATCGCCTCCGTCTCCGACGAACTGCTCCTTCTCTTCTTCTGGGGCATCCCCGGCTTTGCCGTCCTCGCCGCCCTCCTCCTCTTTCTGACCGTCCTCGCCGATACCCTCTGCGCACGCGCCGCCCAGACCGCATTGCAATGACCTCTGCACGCGCCGCCAAACTCTCTGTCATTTGCACGCCGCCCAGCCCCGCGCCGACCTTTCCCTCTGCACGCCGCCCGAGCGGCTTTTTTGTTCTTCGGATACGCGATCTGCGGTGACAGCGCGCCGTCCTTCCGCCGCGTTGAACGCGGTGACAGCGCGCCGCCCTTCCGCCACGTTGAACTTTGATGCAAAGTTTCGGAAAGGGGATTGACCGCTCCCCTTTTCCGTGTTATAATCGATTTATTCTTTTCATATGGGGGAATTTATGAAAATCTGCAGGTTCTGCGGCGCAGAAAACGCCGACGACGCCCTCTTCTGCAACCAGTGCGGAAAGCGCATGGAGAACGTCTGCCCTGTCTGCGGGGCAAATCTCGCGGAAAACGCGCGCTTTTGCAGTCATTGCGGAACGCCCGTTCTGACGCCCGCCGCTTCCGCGACTGCACCGAACGGGACGTCTGCCCTCGGCGATGCGACAAGCAGACCGTTTGCTCCCGACGGTGCGCCCGTCCGACAGGGGGCGTCCGACGATGCCCGAAAGCGCACGGCGGCTGCCGCGCAGAGAGCGCTCGGCCTTACGGGAAACGCGCTTACACTGCTCGCCGCGCTCACCGTCTTTATTTTCGTCTTTTTCATCGGTTCGACGGTGACGGGCAACGCAGGCCTGAGCGGCGTCGTCTCCTCCGCCTTGACCGATCTTCCGGCGAACAATCTCTGGTACTACTTCAAAGACGCCTACGCGGATGTCGAAGATCTGCTCGCGCAGAGCAGTTTTTATCCGGGGTACTACCCCACGACGCTCTATCTGGCAACCGTCATCGGAACGGTGGCCGGCGCCGTCGCGCTCGTCGCAACGACCGTGTTTTTCATCCTGGCTGTAGTACGATATCTGCGCAACGTAGCCGGCAAAACGGAAAAATCGCCCGTCGCATTTGCCCTGTCGGCCTTCTTCTCCTTCCTGCTCGGGGCTTTGCTCTTTTTGTCGGCAGAGCGCTTCCTGCTCGACGCTTCGGGCAGCGCAGGCATGAGCATCGACATCTCCGCCGAAAACGTGCTCAACCAGGCGACCGTCGCGGGCATTTGCCTGGGCAGTATTTTCCTCTTCTTCGCGCTCGCCTGTCTGCTCGTGCGCAATCTCCTCGGCGGACGCATCCCCGTCACGGGAACCGCGCTCTCCGCGCTTGGCGGCGCCCTTGCCGTCGCCGTCTTTGCCATGCTCGCGTACGGGACCGTCTCCGTCGGATTTAAGGATCTCTCCTCCAGAATGGCGATCACCACGGGCTTTGCCCCCATCCTGCAGCTTGCGGGACAGATCAGCAGCTCTTTCGGCTCCGACTACATTCCGACGCAATACGCCGAAATCCTCAACGAGGTCCTCGTCGGCTCCGCCGTCGGTGCCGCGGCACAGCTCGCCGCCAGCATTGCGGGAATCTTCCTGCTCACTTCGCTCTTCCATGCGCTGAGCGGAAAACGCACCAATCCCCTTCCCGCCGCCATCGTCACGTTCGTCCTGGTCATTCTCGCCGCCGCCTTTTCCATCTACGCGACCGAACGGACACAGGAACTCATGGAACTGTACGGTTCTTTCGGCCCCAATGCCGATGCAAACCTGACCGTCCCCATTCTCGTGTGCGTCTTTGCCTTTTTGTCGCTCGCCCTCTCCGTTGCGGTCATCGTCATTGCCGCCGTCCGTGCCAAAAACGCGACGCCCGCCCAAGCGGCCGCCTGACCGCCCGCGGCATTGTCAAGCGTGAAACAGCGGCATTGTTCCGCGTGAGCTTGCGGCGTTTCCCGCGTAAAACCGCGGCATTGTCCCGCGTAAAACCGCCCGTACAAACGATATTCCGAACAAAGAAAAAAGCCTCGCGGCAACTGCCGCGAGGCTTTGTTTTTGCGGATACGTCACGCCGATTTCTTGAACACAAGGCGCGGTTTTTCGCCCTTGGTCACGCAATCGCGCGTGATGATGACTTCCTCCACGTCCTTTTCGGAGGGGATATCGTACATGACGTCGGTCATGAGGCCTTCGATGATGGTACGCAGGCCGCGCGCACCCGTCTTGAGGCGGATGGCGGTGTTGGCGATCTCGCGCACGGCGCCGTCCTCGACGGTGAGCTTCACGCCGTCCATGCCGACCAGTTTCTGGTACTGCTTGATGATGGCGTTCCGCGGCTTGGTGAGGATATTGACGAGCGCGTCCTCGTCGAGGGGCTGCAACGCGACCACGATGGGAATACGTCCGACAAATTCGGGGATGAGTCCGAACTTGGTGAGATCCTGCGGCTTGACGTCATCGAGAAGGGAGTAATCCACTTCGTGCTCTCCCATCTTGACCTTGCCGCCGAAGCCGAGTCCGGAATCGTCCTTGCGGGCGCCGACGATCTTATCCAATCCGACGAACGCGCCGCCGCAGATGAAGAGGATGTTGGTCGTATCGATGCGCATGCAGTCCTGCTGCGGGTGCTTTCTGCCCCCCTGCGGCGGGACGTTGGCGACCGTCGACTCGATGATCTTCAGGAGTGCCTGCTGCACGCCTTCGCCCGAGACGTCGCGCGTGATGGAGACGTTCTCGCCCTTGCGCGCGATCTTATCGATCTCGTCGATATAGATGATGCCGCGCTGAGCGCGTTCGATGTCGTAGTCGGCGTTCTGAATGAGCTTGAGCAGGATATTTTCGACGTCCTCGCCGACGTAGCCCGCCTCGGTGAGCGTGGTGGCGTCGCTCGTAGCGAAGGGAACGTTGAGAATGCGCGCGAGCGTGCGGGCAAGCAGCGTCTTGCCGCTGCCCGTAGGGCCGAGCAGAAGGATGTTGCTCTTTTCGATCTCGACGCCGTCATCCTGTTTTTCACCCGAGAGCAGGGCGTTGATGCGCTTGTAGTGATTGTACACCGCGACGGAGAGAACGCGCTTTGCCTTGTCCTGTCCGATGATGTACTGATCGAGCTCCGCCTTGATCTCAGCGGGCTTTTTGAGCTCCACCTTTTCCTGCTCGGTGTTGGAAGGCATTTTCGCCATCATGTCGCGGCACAGATCGACGCATTCGTCGCAGATGAACACGCCGTCCGGTCCGGCAATCAGTTTCTTTACCTTGGATTTATCCTTCCCGCAGAAGGAACATTTTTGTTCATATTTCGGCATAAAACCTCCTCTGTCCGCCGACCCCTTCAAAGAGCCGGTGACGGAAAAGGGAGCAACGGTCCGACCGCACTCCCCTTTTGCAACAACGAATCAGATCAACGCTTCTCGTAGACCTTGTCGATGAGGCCGTATGCAAGCGCTTCGTCCGCCGTGAGATAGTTGTCGCGGTCGGTGTCGCGCTCGATGACGTCCACGGGTTTGCCCGTGTTCTCCGCGAGGATCCGCGTCATCTTGGACTTGATGCGCAGGATGTGCTCGGCCTGGATCTTGATGTCGCTGGCCTGGCCCTGCGCGCCGCCCAAGGGCTGATGGATCATGATTTCGCTGTTTTTGAGTGCATAGCGCTTTCCCTTCGCGCCTGCCGCCAGAAGGAACGCGCCCATCGATGCGGCAAGCCCGATGCAGATGGTGGAGACGTCGCACTTGATGTAGTTCATCGTATCGTAGATCGCCATACCCGCGGAGACCGATCCGCCGGGGCTGTTGATGTAGAGGCTGATGTCCTTTGTCGGATCCTTGCCCTCAAGATAGATGAGCTGGGCCACGACGGTGTTCGCCACGGCGTCGTCGATCTCTCCGCTCAGGAAGATGATGCGATCCTCCAACAGGCGGGAGTACAGATCGTAGCTGCGCTCGCCGCTCGAGGTGCGCTCCACAACGTAGGGAATGAGCACGTTCTTTTCCATGTTACTTGTTCTCCTCGTTCTCCGCTGCCTTGGTCTCGATCGCCTCGGGCGCGACCATTTCGTTGTTCGCCTCGAGGTAGTCGAAGAGCTTGGTCACCTTGATGTCCCCCTCGATGTACTCGAGCTGTCTGGGATCCATCGACTTGCGGTATTCCTCCGCTTCCTTGCCGACGCTGGCAGCCTGCTCGGCGACCTTCTCGGCGATCTCTTCCTCGCTCGCCGTGATGTTCAGCTCCTTGATGAGCTTCTCGACGATGAGCTGGTGCAGCACCGTGCGGCGGGCTTCCTCTTCAAAGTTCTTCTTGTACTCTTCGCGCGTCTGGCCGACGTACTTGAGATAGTCGTCGAGACGGATGCCCTGATACATGAGCGAGTACTCCATGCGCTGCATGGCGTAGTCCTCCTGCTTTTCGACCATGGCGTCGGGGATCTCCGCCTTGGCGCCCTGTGCGATCGCGGTCACGATGGCGTTCTCCGTCTCGTTGCGCGAACGGGACGCGGCGCTCTTTTCCAGGCGCTCGCGCACCTTGGCACGATAGGCCTCCACCGAGTCGGAACCGACCTTCTTCGCAAACTCCTCGTTGAGTTCGGGCAGCACTTTCTCGGTGATCTTGTTGACGACCACGTTGAACACCGCGGGCTTGCCCTTGAGCGACTCCGCCTGATAGTCCGCGGGGAAGGTGACGTTGACGTCCTTGGACTCGCCGACGTTCATGCCGACGACCTGATCTTCAAAGCCGGGGATGAACTGTCCGGAACCGAGCGTCAGGTCATAGCCCTTTGCGCTGCCGCCCTCGAAGAGTTCGCCCTCGCACTTGCCGACAAAGTCGATGTTGACGGTATCGGTGAGCTTGGCGGGACGGTCGGTGACGTCGCGGCTCTCGGCGAGACGCTCGCGCGTTGCCTCGATGTCCTTGTCCACGTCGGCATCCGTAACAGTATACTCATATTTCGCGATCTTTATACCCGTGTACTTCTCGATGGCGACATCGGGCTTGACGGGCGTGGTGGCGGTGAGCGTCACCTTCTTTTCCGAGATCTCCTCGACGGCGAGCGCGGGATCGCCGACTGCCGTGAAGTTGTCCTTCTCCTTTTCGAGGATGGCGGGATAGTGCTCGACAAACAGATCGTTGAGCGCATCTTCATAGAAGAGGCCCTTGCCGTAATAGAGCTCCAGGACGTGCTTGGGGACCTTGCCCTTGCGGAAGCCGTTGACGGCAAACTTCTTGCGGTTATCCTGATAAGCCTTGTCGTTCGCCGCCGCCCACTCTTCGGGGGTGAAGGTGATCGCGATCTTGACGGTGCTCTTCTCTGCAGGTGTAACAGTATACTTCATTTCGATACTCCGTTTATCATGTGATATTTTTCAGCAAAGTACATTTTACCATATCGGCGCGAGAAAGGAAAGCATTTTCATTTACAAATTTGTATTTTTCGGGTATAATTGCGGGGTAGGACACCCGATCGGGAGGAAGAGAATGCCACAGGACGCTTTCACGCTCCGACTCAACGCACTGGAACTGAACGAGACGCTCGCCGGCGGACGCATCAACCGCATCAATCAGCCCGCCCGCGAAGAAATCTCCGTTGTTATATACACCGGAAAACGCACGATTAAACTCTCTCTGAACGCAAATGCGTCCGATTGCGGCGTTTATTTTACGGAAGAGGAGCAGGAAAATCCCCTCGTCGCGCCCAATTTCTGCATGCTCCTGCGCAAACACCTGCAGGGCGCGCAGATCACGGATGTGACGACCCTCGGCTTTGAACGCATTCTCGCCATCCGCCTGCACTGTATTTCCGATTTTTCCGAATGCGAGCGCATTTTATACGCCGAGATCATGGGAAAATACTCCAATCTCCTGCTCGTGGAGAACGGGATCATCCTCGGCGCGCTCAAGACGACGGCCGCCGACGAGAACTGCAAACGGCTCATCCTGCCCGGCGCGAAGTACGTCCCGCCGACGCCCCAGGACAAGGTGAATCCCTCCGACCGCACGGTGCTTTCGCGCCTGTGCACCGCGCCCGAGGGCGATCTCGCGCACTTCCTCTTCACGCGCGTGGCGGGGCTTGCCCCCTGCACGGCCGAGGAGATCGCCGCCGCCTACCCGGGAGGCGACCTCGCCGCCTTTGTGCACGATTACATCTTCTCCGACGAAATTTCCCCCTGCGTGGCGGAAAATCACGGGAACGTCACCGACTTTTTCGCGCGCCGTCATGCGGGGTGCCTCCCCTTTGACACGCTCTCCGCCGCGCAGGCGTACTTCTATCGGAAAAAGCGCGCCAAGGCCGCGCTCGAGGGCGCGCGCAGAAGATTGCTCGCCGCGGTCGCGCAGGCGAAGAAGAAACAGGAAAAACGGCTCGCGCAGATTCTTGAAAAACAGCGCTCCGCCGCCGACGCCGAGACGGTACGCCTGAAGGGCGAACTCCTGACGGCCAATCTCTACGCGCTCACGCGCGGCATGAAGGCGTGCGAACTGGTCAACTACTACGACGAGGCGGGCGGCACCGTGAAGATCGCTCTCGACGAACGGCTTACGCCCGCACAGAACGCCCAGGCATATTTCAGGCGCTATCAGAAGCAAAAGCGCACGCTGGAAGCGCTCGCCCCCCAGGAGACGGAGGTACGGCGGGAGCTTGACTACCTGCAGAGCCTTGTCCCGCTTCTCAACGAGGCGGAAGTCCCCGACGACCTCAAGGCCGCCGAGGAAGAGCTGACGGGCGAGGGGCTTCTCCGCGCCCAGCAGCCCGAGCGGCGCGGCAAGAAAAAGGCGGAGATCCCCTTCCGCACCTTTGAAAAGGAGGGGTTCACCGTCTATGCGGGACGCAGCAACGTGCAGAACGACCGTCTGGTGCGCGCCGCCGCCCCCGACGACCTCTGGCTGCACGCACGCAATCTGCACTCCGCCCACGTCGTCATCCGCACGCAGGGAAGAAAGGTCCCGCAGAGCGTGCTCGCCTTCGCGGCGGGCGTATGCGCCCGATACTCGGAGGGCAACGGCAGCAAGATCCCCGTCGACTGCTGCCCCGTCCGCAACGTCAGAAAGCCAAAGGGCGGCAAGGCGGGATTTGTCACCTATTCGGGCTTTGAAACGGTGCTCGGCGACCCCGCCCTTGCGGAAAACGGCTGACACGTTCCCGTAAAACCGTGCCACGCAGGCGTGTCCCGCGAAAATTTACGGCGCACCGCTTTGCCGACGTCGGTTTGCGGCGGAGCGGTGCGCAACATCTTTCTCGTTCGGAAAAAATAAAACTGTGCGCCGCGGCGGATGCCGCGGCGCACAGCGTTTTTCAATCGATCGCACGATGCTCCGTTTTTTATCCCGCGGAGCGCGGGGACGCAGTTCGGGGCAGATCGGAGCGCGTACTCACTTCTTGCAGCAGCCCTTCCCCTGCGGATAGAGCGGAAGCTCAAAGAAGCCCGAGCAGACTTCCTGCGAGTACTCCTGTGCGGGCGGAATGGCGCAATAGCCGTAGGCGGGAATGAGCAATTCCACCTGCATGGCGACCTTGAGGATACAGGTGACGCACGCGCTAACCGTGAAGGAGTTGTTCTGCGCGTTGAACGTCCCCTCCGGCACGACGCAGCTTGCGACCGCGGTCACCGTGGAGGGCATGACGGACATGGGCGGCACATACAGGAGGACGTCCTCGTTGAGGACGACCGAGGCCGTTGCCTTGCCCTCCGTGCCGTTGGCGTCCGTGTAGACGACTTCGACGGGGATGGTGACGGCTGCCTGGACGCGGGCGCAGTTGGAATCGGGCTGACGGTCCACCGTGACATTCGAGACGACGCCCGTTCCCGTGAGCGAGCGCGCGCTCACGAAGGTCAGAGGATATGTAGGATTTTCGGGCGTCAGGTCGATGAGCGTGAGCGTATAATTTTCAAGGCGGGTCTGAATGATGCCCGCATCAAAGATCTTTTCCGCCTGAATGCACACTTTTTCGCACAGCCCCGTCATGGGATTCCCCGTGATGGGACCGGGACAGTGATCGGAAGAAAAGTTGGAAAAAAACGACATGGGTTACCTCCGTAAAAAAGAACGTATGCGTTCTACTCCATGCTATGCGCCTCGCACAAAATATGACACGCCCCGTCTGCAAAGCGCCGATCGAAGGGCGCATCGCCCGCCCGCAGCCGTCAAAACCCGGCCGACGGACAAAAAGACGGCGCCGTGAGCGATGCGGACGCTTTTACCAGATCCTCCGCAGGCGAAGGTGGCTATAACACGACAATATGGTACGCTATAACACGACGATCTGGCCGGGGTAGAGCGCCTGCGTCGCGTTGCGCGCGCAAAACGCCGCGGGCGAGCCGCACAGGAGGGATTTGCTCTCTCCTCCGCGCACGGCGTAGCGATTTCCCGCGGGGGGAAGGAGGAGCAGTTCCCCTTCCTCGGGCGGCGCGGTGAGATGGTTGCACGCGGCGAGCAGGCGGGGCGTGGTGCCGAACACCTCGGCGATCTGCTCCAGCGTCTGCCCCCGCCTGACGCGATAGCGCTCCGGGCGCACAAGCAAAAGTTCCATGTCTCAATGTATGCCGCCGCTCATAAAAGCGTGCTTCGGACGAATAGGATACAATATGAATTTGTACCGCACGGCCGCCGTCGTCACGCTCTTTTCGGCGGCGGAGCATTGTCTCGGCTTTTTGTACCGCATCATCCTCTCGCGCACCATCGGCCCGGAGGGCCTCGGCGTCTACCAGGCGGCTTACACCGTGTTTGCCGTCTTTCTCACCGTCTCGGCGAGCGGCCTGCCCGTCACGCTTTCGCGCGTCATCTCCCGCCACCGCGCGCACGGAAACCGCGTCCGCGAACAGTCCGCCGTCTCGGGCGCCGTCCTCATCACGCTCGCGTTCAGTCTCCCCATCACCCTCGCGCTCTTTCTTCTGCGCAAGCCCTTTTCCGCCGTCTTTGCGGACCCCCGCTGTGCCGACCTCTTCTACATCCTCATCGCGGGCCTTGCCTGCACCTCCGTCTACTCCGTCATCCGCGGGAGCTTTTGGGGAAACAAGCGCTTCTTTGCCTATTCCTTCATCGAACTCGTCGAAGAGATGATCCGCATCGGCGCGGGCGTCGCGCTCCTGCTCACCGTCACGACGGGCGTCTACGGCGCCAACCTCGCCGCCGTCGCCGTGCTCGTCTCCTATTTCTGCTCCTTCGCCATCGCCCTCGTCTGGTTCTTCCTCACGGGCGGAAAATTCCGCTCCCCCCGCGGCGAACTGCGCCCCCTGCTCGCCTCTGCCCTGCCCGTCACCGCTATGCGGACCTCTTCCTCCCTGCTCTCCTCGCTCATCTCCGTCCTCTTTCCCCTGCGCATGCAGGCGGCGGGCGCGACCGCCGCACACGCCATGAGCGAATACGGCGTCGTCTACGGCATGGTCATGCCCGTCATGGCCATCCCCTGCGCCTTTATCGGCTCCATCGCCCTCGTCCTGGTGCCGGAGCTCTCCGAGGCGTTCTACCGCGGCAAACGCGAGCAGGTCACCGCCCTCACCGAACGCGCCCTCAACGCCACCATGCTCATCGCGTGCGCGCTCATCCCCTTCTACCTCGTCTGCGGAAAGGACGTGGGCATTCTCCTCTACTCCAACGCCGACAGCGGACAGATGCTTTCCGCCTGTGCGTTCCTGCTCCTCCCCATGAGCCTGACGATGATCGCCTCCTCCCTGCTCAACTCGCTGGGCTGCGAAAAACACACCCTCGGAATCTTTCTGGCCGGCTCCGTCGCCATGCTCTTGTGCACCTTCTTCCTTCCGTCCCTGCTGGGCGGCGGCGCGCTGCTCGTCGGCATGGCGTGCGACGCGTGCATCACGACCCTTCTCTCCCTGCTCCTGCTGCGTAAAAAGACGGGAAAACTGCGCGCGGGCGGGACGCTCCTGCGCCTCTTTGCCGCCCTGCTGCCCGTCACCGTGCTCGGCGCGCTGCTGCACGGCGTGTTCATGCGCTGGCTGGGATTTCTGCCCGCGCTCACGCTCACCGTGCTTTCCCTGCTCGCGGGAGAAGCCGCCATGCTCTCCGCCTTCCGCCTCCTCGATCTCAAGGCGCTCTTTCGGCGTTTTTTCGCGAAAAACCGCAAAAAAATCGCCGTACAGTCTTGAAATCGTCCTGCGAGTGTGATACAATAAATAAAAAAATTTTGGCGGAGGATTCATAGATGAAACTGACCGAAGATATGCGCAAAGCCTTGCGCATCCGTGTGGATTACACGAACATGACGGACAAGTATATCGCGAAGGGGATCTCGGACAAGACCCTCGATGCCCATAAAAAACTTGCCAAAGCGGCGCACGCCTATGTCACCGAAAACCGCGGCAAAGACGAACTGTTCATGGGTTGGACGGAACTGCCCTACAATCAGAACGAGATCGTCGCCGACATCCTTGCGACGGCGAAACTGGTACGCAGAAAGTTCGAGAACTTTGTCGTACTCGGCATCGGCGGTTCGGCGCTCGGCCCCATCATGGCGTTCAACGCCCTCTGCCACCTGCACTATAACGACCTGCCCAAGAGCAAGCGCCGCGGCCCGCGTTTCTTTGTCGAGGACAACGTCGATCCCGTCCGCATGAAGGACCTGCTCGACATCATCGACGTCAAAAAGACTTGCTTCAACGTCATCTCCAAGTCGGGCGCGACGAGCGAGACGATGGCGCAGTACCTCATCATCTCCGACCTTCTCAAAAAGGCGGGCGTCAGCATCAAGGAGAACGTCATCTTCACCACGGACGCCAAGAAGGGCAACCTCGTGAAGATCTCCAAGTCGCTCGGCGGCGTCAAGAGCTATGTGCTGCCCGACGGCGTGGGCGGAAGATTCTCCGAGCTCTCCCCCGTCGGCCTTCTGCCCGCGGCGGTGCTCGGCATCGACATCAAGGCGCTTCTTAAGGGCGCGGCCTACATGGACAAGCTCTGCAAGACCGCTGACCTCAGGAAAAATCCCGCCCTGCTCTGCGCGACGCTGCAGTACATCGCCATGAACGACGGCAAGAACATCGGCGTGCTCATGCCCTATTCGGACAACCTCAAGTACGTCTCCGACTGGTATGCACAGCTCTGGGCGGAGTCGCTCGGCAAGAACGAGACGCTGGACGGCAACCCCTGCAACGTGGGCCAGACGCCCGTCAAGGCGCTGGGCGTGACCGATCAGCACTCGCAGGTACAGCTCTATACCGAGGGCCCCGACGACAAGGTCATCACCTTCCTCTCGGTGGACAAATATCAGGAAGCGATGCCCATTCCCCACGGCTGCAAGGACATTCCCGACGTCTCCTTCCTCGGCGGACATACGATGGAGGAGCTCATTCAGGCGGAGAACAAGGCGACCGCGCACGCGCTGACGATGGCGGGACGGCTCAACTATACCCTGCACCTTCCCGAGATCAACGCCTTCACGCTGGGCGAACTGCTCTTCCTGTTTGAGCTGCAGACGGCATACACCGGAGCGATGTTCAACATCAACACCTTCAACCAGCCCGGCGTCGAAGCGGGCAAGAAGGCGACCTTCGCCCTTCTGGGCAAGCCCGGCTATGCGGACAAGAAGGCAGAGCTCGACGCCGCCGCACCCGACGAGGCGTATATCGTATGACCCTCCGTCTTGATCGGAGCAACAGCGTTTTTTCATCGTGAATGCGCAGGCGGAGCAAATGGCCATTTGCTCCGCCTGTATTCGGTTCGGGAAGGATTATGAGGGATACGTCTATGGGATTTTTGAAAAAGTTGTTCGGAAAAAAGGACGGCGGCGACGGCGAGGACAAGTGGAGCGCCATGTGGGAGATGTGGGAGGCGGGCGAGATCGACTCGCCCTACAACGAGCTGCTCACCTATGACAACGAAATGCAGGAGGGCGGACATCTTCAGTTTTTTCTCAACCGCGCACTGCGCAAAGAAAATATCTTTGCCGTGATGGCGGCCTTGCGCGAGACGCTTCCCGCCGATCATGCCGACAACGTCGCGCAGGCCTATCGGCAGTACTGCATGCTGGACATCGACCCCGAGGACGACGCGTCCGTCATGCAGGCGCTTGAGGACGACCCCCTCTCGGTCTTCGATACCTTCTACGACGAGCATGAGGAGGAACTCCTGGACGTGCTGGAAGCGTACGCAAACTCGCTCTGACCGTCGCCCGCCGCCGAGTTGTTCTCGCCCGCGCAAATCCCCTTGCGTCCCGACCGTCTGCCCGCGCAAATGTCCTTCGTCGGCGCTCGCAATCTCCGTCGCGGCAATGTGGGAAAACAGGCATATGTCTTGCCCTGCAATTCGGGCGAAAAAAGTACATGATGTGCGCGGCGGTGCAAATGCACCGCCGCCCCCAAGCTTTTTGGCAGCAAAAAAAACAGGCGTCACGCCTGCTTTTTCAACATAAAATCGTGTTTTTTTCCCCAAAGGCAGCCGTTTCGGATGCCCCCGACGAGATATACGGACTTGGCGGATATCGCTCCGCCTACTGCACATAATGTACGGTTTGACGGTTCCTGTACCGCCCAGCCGCGTTTTCGGGCGTTACTCCGCCGATTCCTCGGGCTGCTCGGTCTGGGCCGAGCGCTCCTTGATCTCGACGTTGTACTTCTTGGAATCCTTGGGCGTGGCGGCGCGCACGAGCGTGCGGAGCGCCTTGGCGATCTTGCCCTGCTTGCCGATGACCTTGCCCATGTCCGAATCGGACAGGACGACGGTCACGTTGATGGCGTCCTCCGTCTCCTCGACTTCATAGGAGACGTTCTCCTTGTCCTCGGCAAACTGGCCGACGATATACTTGATGAGTTCCAGCATGATGTTTCCTCCTTATGATTACGGTGTGTTTGGAAAAGAGGGAAAGATTGTGCGAATGCCGTCAGAACGGAACGACCTCGTTATGAGCGAACACCTTGCGGTATGCCTCGGAAGCGCGCATGACTTCATACGCGTCTTTCTCGACGAAGAACACCTTTCCGCGCACGCGTTCAAGCTCCTGCAAGGAGAGCTCCACGGACGGAAGAAAGACGGCGCAGGCCGCATAGAATGCCTGTGCGCGATCTTCGGACATCGAACCGGCGAGAAAACTCTGCAACGTCTCTCTGTCCTCCGTCCGATAGGCCTCAAACGTGAAACTGTCCCGCGAAGTGGGCGCATTCAGCCGTTTTGACTTCCCGAGGTAGAGAAGATGCACATACCTGGCGCGCGCAAAGATCGCGCGCTGTTCTCCGCTGTCCCGCGTATTCGCAGACCGATTCGCCTGCCGCTCCTTCTTTGCGGCAAAGAGCAGGCCCGCAACGCCCAGGACGAGGAGCACCAGCCCCACGATCCACAAGACGATCGTCGCAGTCCCCTCCGTTACGGAGGCCACTACGCTGCAGACCGCCCCGCCGACCGCAAGAGCCGTACTTGCCCATGTCAAAATCCGATCGTTCATGGCACCTTCTCCGTAGAAAACGCGTTCTCATGCCGCAGGCCGCATCGGCGGAAATGCTCTTTCGCGGACGGCGCACCGATGCGTCTGTCCGCACATCTCCCCGACGATCGCCGCCAAAACAAGAACGTGTTTCTTCCTGCATTCATCCGCAGCCGAAACGGCCGCGGGTCGATCCGCATACGGCGGCACACACAAGTGCAAAAAGCCGATTACTTCTTTTTCTTCGCCTTGGTCTTGGAAGGAGAGAGCTTCGCGGGCTTCTCCATGGCGCCCGAACGGATGAGAAGGCTTCTCACGGTCTCGGTGGGCTGAACTCCCTTTGCGAGCCATTCCTTTGCCTTTTCCACGTCGACGGTGAGCGTCACGGGCTCGGACTTGGGATCATAGAATCCGATTTTCTCGATGTACTCACCCGTTGCCGCCTTGCGCGCGTCCACGACGACGATACGGTACACGGGGGACTTCTTGTCGCCCATGCGCACCAATCTCATTTTGACCATAATAGTTGACCTCCGAAATTTGTTTTTCTTGTTTTATGTCTGCCGCACAGATCTGTGCGGAAAACTGCTTTGTCAGATTTTTCAGAAGGGAAGGCGCATCCTGCCCTTGCCGCTCTTCATCTGTTTCATCAACAGCTTGGTCTGATCGAACTGCTTCAGAAGCTGGTTGATCTCCTGGACGGTCGTCCCCGAGCCGAGCGCGATGCGCCGTTTGCGGGACGAGTTGATGATCTGCGGGTTGTCGCGTTCCTTGGGCGTCATGGAGAGGATGATGGCGCGCGTGCGCTCGATGCGCTTTTCGTCCAGATCCCCCTCTTTGATCTTGAGTTTGCTGCCGGGCAGCATGCTCATGAGCGCCGACGCGCCGCCCATCTTTTTGAGTGCTTCAAACTGATCGAGATAGTCGGTGAGCGTGAAGGAATTTTCGCGCATCTTGCGCTCCAGGTCCTTCGCCTGCTGCTCGGTGACCGCCTCCTGCGCCTTTTCGATGAGGGAAAGCACGTCCCCCATGCCCAGAATGCGCGACGCCATGCGGTCGGGATAGAAGGGCTCGAGATCGGTGAGTTTTTCGCCCACGCCGATGAACTTGATGGGCTTGCCCGTGACCGCCTTGATGGAGAGGCAGGCACCGCCGCGGGTGTCGCCGTCCAGCTTGGTGAGAATGACGCCCGTCACGCCCAGCCGGGCATTGAACGTCTCGGCAACCGTGACGGCGTCCTGACCCGTCATGGCGTCCACCGTGAGCAAAATCTCGGTGACGCTGACCGCTTTTTCGATCTCTTCCAGCTCTTTCATGAGCGCGTCGTCGATGTGAAGACGGCCTGCCGTATCGATGATGACGGTGTCGTATCCCATGCGCAGCGCGTATTCGACGGCCTGTCTGGACGTCTTTGCGGGCGTCTGCGTCCCCTTTTCAAAGACTTCGGTGTCCGCCCGCTGCCCCACGACTTTCAGCTGTTCGATGGCGGCGGGACGGTAGATGTCGCACGCGACCAGAAGGGGTTTTTTGCCCTGCTTTTTGAGGAGCAGAGCGAGCTTTCCGCACAGCGTCGTCTTGCCGGCACCCTGCAGACCGCACATCATGATGACGGTGGGCGGCTTGGGAACGACTTCCAGCTTGGCATTGCCCGGCCCCATCAGGGCGATGAGCTCGTCATTGACGATTTTGATGACCTGCTGGGCGGGATTGAGCGATTGCAGCACTTCCTGCCCCACCGCCTTCTCGGAGACGTCGGCAATGAACTGCTTGGCGACCTTGATGTTGACGTCCGCTTCCAGAAGGGCGATGCGCACTTCGCGCATGGCCGTGCGGATCTCCAGCTCGGTGAGCTTTCCGCGCTTGGTGAGTTTGCTGAAGATGTGATTGAGCCGCTCGGAGAGCGATGCGAATAACGCCATGATTCCCTCCTATGAGAGTTTCCCGCGGTTCTTCTCGAAGAGCGCCGAGGCCTCTTGGGAATAGTCGCGGTCGATCAGCGCCTGAACGTGCGCGCTCTGTTCTGCCGAAAGGTTCGCCTGCGCCCACGTTGCGATCTCCGTCATCATGAGAGACTGCGCCAACGACGTCTCCGTCAGAAGCCGTGAAAAATGCAGCTTTTCCTCGTACTCCTCGAGCTGACGGCGCACCTTGGCAAGCGTATCGGAGACGCTCTGCCGCGAACACCCCTTTTGCTCGGCGATCTCCGCAAGAGACAGATCGCAGTTGAAGTACAGATCGGTCACTTCGCGCTGATGGTCGGTGAGAAGCGGATTGTAGATGTCCCACAGCCGCAGAAAATGCAGATCCATTTCTCCCCTCCTCTTCCACCATTATAGTGGATAACAATGCGCCTGTCAAGCATTTTCGCTTGACAGGCGCAATTTCTTTTCTCGTTTTAAGTTCCTTTTTTTCTGTCCCCCGCTCCGACATTTCACGCTTGCGCCGCGGCCGCGGAAAAAAGCGGAGGCGCGGGCGATCAAAGGAAGCCTTCGACAAACTGCTCGGCGTCGAAGCGCTCGAGGTCGTCGATCTTCTCGCCGACGCCGACAAAGACGACGGGGATTTTGAGTTCTCCGCACAGGGAGAACACAAACCCGCCCTTTGCGGTGCCGTCCAGCTTGGTGAGCACGATGCCGTCCAGCTCCACCGCCTCGTCGAAGATCTTGGCCTGACTCATGGCGTTCTGGCCCGTGGTGGCGTCGAGGACGAGATATTTGAGGAACTGCGCCTCGGGGTACTCGCGCGTGACGACGCGGTCCATCTTCTGCAGTTCCTTCATGAGGTTTTCCTTGACGTGAAGGCGGCCCGCCGTATCGATGAGCACGACGTCCGTCCCACGCGCCTTGGCGGAGGAGACGGCGTCGAAGATGACGGCGGCGGGGTCGCTGCCGTCCTCGTGCTTGACGATACGCACCTTGGCGCGGTTCGCCCAGATCTCAAGCTGATCGATCGCCGCGGCGCGGAAGGTATCCGCCGCCGCGATGGTCACGCTTTTGCCCTGACGTACGAACCAATTTGCGACCTTTCCGATGGTGGTCGTCTTGCCGACGCCGTTGACGCCGACAAACATGATGACGCAGGGATATTGAAGTTCGGGGACAGGCGCCTCGTTCAGCGTGTCCTCGAGGATGTCCTTCAAGAGGTCGGTGACGAACTCCTCATCCTTGAGCTTTTGCCCGATCGCCTCCTCGCGGACCTGTTCGATGACGTCCTCGGCCGTGCGCACGGAGACGTCGGCGGAAATGAGGATCTCCTCCAGCTCGTCATAGAACGCCTCGCCGATCTTGTCCTTCAGAAAGAGCTGGCGCATTTTGAGCGCGACGGAATCCTTGGTCTTTTTCAGGGCGTCGCGGATCTTACCGAATAATCCCAATGCTGTACTCCTTTTCCCGCAGGCGGGGAGAATGTATGCAGACTGCCGCAGGCGTTACGCCACGACGGTGTCGCCGCCCAGTTTTTCCTCCACTTCGGAGAGCTTGACGGAGACGACTTTGGAGACGCCTTTTTCCTCCATCGTCACGCCGAAGAGGATATCCGCCTGGTTCATGGTGGGCTTGCGGTGCGTGATGACGATGAACTGCGTGTCCTTGGAGAATTTTTTGAGATAGCGCGCAAAGCGGTCGACGTTCGCCTCGTCGAGCGCCGCCTCGATCTCGTCCAGAATACAAAAAGGCATGGGCCGCGACTTCAGAATGGCGAACAGAATGGCGATGGCGGTGAAGGCGCGCTCGCCGCCCGAGAGCAGAGAGATCTTGGAGAGCTTCTTTCCGGGGGGCGAGACGACGATCTCGATGCCCGCATTGAGCGGATCGTCGCAGTCGGTGTAGTCGAGCTGCATCTCCGCCTTGCCGCCGCCGAAGAGTTCGCGGAAGATCTGCGAGAAGTTCGCGTTGATCTCGTTGAACCCGTCGTCGAACTTCTTCTGCATCTCCCCTTTGAGCTGTTCGAGAACGCCCGTGAGGTCGGAAATGCCCTTGTCGAGGTCTTCTTTCTGCGTCTGCATCTCGGTATAGCGCGCGAGCAGGTTGTCGTAGTCCTCCTCCGCGTTCTGGTTGATGGCGCCCAGCGCGCCGATCTGCCGCTTGAGCGAGTTGATGCGCGTGGACGCCTGCGCGATGTCGAAATTCTCGTCCCGCAGTTCCTGCGCGCTCTCATAGGTCAGGCCGTACGCCTCGTCGATGCGCTGTTTCATGTTCTCGAGGCTCGCCTCTGCGCGGGAGATCTCCAGTTCGCACGCGTGCTTTTCCTCCGAGAGCGTCATCTGCTGCGTCAGAAGCCCGCGCTTTTCCTCGGCGAGCTTCGCCTGCTGCCCGGAAATGCCGCGCTTTTGCTCCTCCACGCCCGCAAGCCGCTCGCGCAGCTTGTTGACGGTCGCCTGTTCCTCTTCGGTGAGCGCGGCGCGCTCTTCCTCGTGCTTGAGCTGTTCGATGCGCTTTTGCGTCTCGGCAATGGCCGCGCGCGTCTCGTCCACCTTGCGAAGCAGGGAATCCCGCTCCTCGCGCAGACGCTGCATGGTCTCGGCATCCGACTCGCGGGCAGAGGCAAGCGATGCGCCCTCGATGCGCAGGGCGCCCAGCTTTTCCTGCAGGGCGTCGCGCTCTTTGCGGAGCTTCTCCCCCTCCGCCTGGCGCGCGGAGGCGTCTGCCGCCGCTTCGGAGCGGATCTTTTTGAGGAGTTCCTCGTTCTCCTCGGCGGAGAGCGCCTCGCTCTTCAGGTCGTCCGCCGTACGGCTGAGCTTTTCGAGCAGTGCCTCGTATTCGGAGATGTCGCGCCCCGCGTCCGCGAGCAGGCCTTCAAGCGTGGCCGCGCGCTGGGAAAGCGCCGCGAAGTTCGCCGCCTCCTCCTGCACCTTCTGGCGGAATGCCTCGTAGGCGGAACGCTCCGCCGCGAGCTGCGCGTTTGCCTCTTCGAGCTGTGCGCGGTATTTTTCCAGCGCGGCCTTCTTCGCCGCGATGCCCTCCTCGCACTCCTTGATGCGGCGTTCGCCCGCGAGCAGGTTTCCGCTCTCGCGGCGGCGGGAGCCGCCCGTCATGGCGCCCGACGAGGCGATGGTGTCGCCGTCCAGCGTGACGAGTTTGAAGGAACGCGGGTATTTGCGCGCGATGCGCGTCGCGTTGCCGATGGTGTCGCAGATGAGGGTGTTGTCGAGCAGGTAGCGCACGATGTTGGCATAGTACGGATCGTACTGCACCAGTTCGTCCGCAAGCCCCATGGCGCCCTCTTCCCGCAGCGCCGCCTGAACCTCGCGCGAGTTGCCGCGCGGGCGCATGGCGTCCACGGGCAGGAAGGTGACGATGCCGCCGTTCGTGCGCTTGAGGTATTCGATGAGCCAGCGCGCGTCCTCCTGCGTGGCGGTGACGAGGTTCTGCATCGCCCCGCCGACGGCCGTCTCGATGGCGACTTCGTACTGCTTGTCCGTATGCACGATGTCGGCGATGGCGCCGCGGATGCGCCTGCCGATCTCGGGGTCCTTCTGCGCGCTGAGCTGCAGCTTGCGCACCGAGTCACGGTAGCCGTCAAAGCGGTTTTTCAGGTTGACGTACATCTCCAGATTGTTCTGGAGGTTGAGCACGGAGGTATTGCAGTCGGCGATGTCCTGCGCGAGCTTCTTGCCCGCGCCTTCGAGCGCGGCGATCTTGCCGCGGAGCGCCGTCTCGCGCTCCGGTTTTTCGTCGAGAAATTTTTCGCACGTCGCGCGTTCGGAACGGCACGCCGCAAGCTGACGGGAATACTCCTCCTGTCGCGCGCGCGCCTTCCCGAGCGCCGTGTTCACTTCGCCGATGCGCTCGCCCACGGCGTCCTGCCGCGCGGAAAGACTTCCCGCATTGGCGCGGACGTCGGCGAGATTTTCCACCGACGAGAGCTCGCTTGCGCGTTTTTCGTCGGAGAGCCGTTCAAAGGCCGTAACGCGCGCCGTCAGCTCGGCAAGCTGCTTTTCGAGCGACGCACACCCCCGCTCGATCTCGCCCGCACGCGCGGCGTTTTCGCCCGCGCGTTTCTTGCCCGCCGCCTCCAGGCGGTCGATCTCGGCAGAGCGCCGCAGCGAATATTCCACGTCGTCCGAGGCCGTGCGGAGCTGGCGGTTGTACGACTGAATGCGCTCGCTCAGCACCTTCGCCTCGCCCGTCTTGTGCTCCATGCTGACCTCGAAGAGGCGGAGCTTTTCGTTGAGCGACCGCAGATCGTCGTCCGCCTTCGCGATCGCCTCGCGGGCGGCCGTCTCCTCCCCGTCAAGGGCATTGAGACGCTCCTCCACGGAGGTAAGACGATCGTTCGCCTTTTCGATCTTCTCCCGCTGTCTGCCCGTCTCATAGGCGAAATTGTCATAGCGCGCGAGATAGGCATTGACCTCTTCATGTTTGAGCTGTTCGGAATAGGCGCGGAATTTCTTGGCGGTCTCCGCCTGCTTTTCAAGCGGCCGAAGCTGATTTTCCGCCTCGTCCATGCGCTGGACGAATACCGTCAGGTTGTCCTTGGCGTTCTCCAGCTTGCGCTCGATCTCGCCCTTCTGCGCCTTGAACTTCATGACGCCCGTCGCCTCTTCAAAGATGGCGCGGCGGTCTTCGGGCTTGGCGTTCATGATCTGCTCCACCTTGCCCTGTCCGATGATGGAGTACCCCTCTTTGCCGATGCCAACGCCGTGCAGCAGCGCCACGATGTCTTTGAGACGGCAGGACTGCCCGTTGAGCAGGTATTCGCTCTCGCCCGAACGGTACAGACGGCGGGTCATGGCGACTTCGTCATAGGCGATGTCGAACATGCGGTTCGCGTTGTCAAAGACGAGCGTCACCTCGCAAAAGGAGAGCTGACGGCGCGTCTGCGTCCCGCCGAAGATGACGTCCTGCATGGACGAACCGCGCAGCGTCTTGGCCGACTGCTCGCCGAGCACCCAGCGCACCGCATCGGCAACGTTGCTCTTGCCGCAGCCGTTGGGCCCGACGATACACGTCACGCCGTCCTCGAATTTGATGGTCGTCTTGTCCGCAAAGGACTTGAACCCGACAAGTTGTATCTCTTTGAAATTCATTGCTCTGTCAGTTTCCCGAATAGAAGTTTGGCAGCCGCCTGTTCGGCGAGCTTCTTGGTCGTCCCGCGGCCCTGCGCGCACTGTCCCATCGCGCACACCTCGCTGACGAAGCCGGTCTCATCCTCCCGCGTGTCGTACACGGGCATCTTCTGAATGCGGAGCTGCACAAACTCCTGCAAGGCACTCTTGTAATTTTCCCTGTCCCGCGCCACCAGCGTGCGCGCGAGAAACTCCGCCGCCGCCCGATAGCCGCCGTCCAGATAGATGGCGCCCACCGCCGCCTCATAGAGATTGGACGACGTCTTGCCGCGCAGATTTTCCTCGTTTCCCGCATAGCGCAGATAGCGCATGAGTCCCAGCCGCGCTTCGGATGCGGCAAGCGCTTCCCGCGCGACGAAGTCCTTCCTGCGCTCCGTAAGCGCGCCCTCGGCCGCGTCGCTCGAACGGAAGAGCATCTCCGTCACATACAGTTCCAGCACGGCGTCGCCGAGAAATTCCAGCCGTTCGTTGTTTCGCGCGCCCGTCACCGAGGCGTGCGTAAAACAGGCCGTCAGCAGCGCCCTGTCGCGGAACGTGTAGCCGAGCGCCGCCTCCTCCGGCGTACGCTCAGGCATTCTCCGCTCCCGTCCCGGAAGCGGGCTCGGCCGCACCGAGCATCTCTTCCATCATGCCGATGAGCCCGCCGCGGCAGGCGTCGAGCGCCTGATAGACGGAGGGCTTGATGCTCTTCGCCTTGGAAGAGCCGTGCGATTTGACGACCACCTTCTTCAGTCCCAGAAAGACAGACCCGCCGAATCGGGAATAGTCGAGCGCCCGCGTCAGGCCCTTGATGGGCTTTTTCGCAAAGAGGTAGCTGATCTTGGAGCCGAGCGACGACGTGAACTCCTTTCTGAGCATCTCGCCCACCGTCTTTCCGCACCCCTCGATCGCCTTTAACGCGATGTTTCCGGAGAACCCGTCCGAAACGGCGACGTCCACGTCCCCGTACATGATGTCGCGGCCCTCGATGTTGCCCACGAAGTGAATGCCGGGCGTGTTCTTGAGCAGCTGATGCGCCTCCTGATGAAGCGGGTCGCCCTTGTGCTCCTCCGTGCCGTTGGTGAGAAGCCCGACACGGGGATCTTGGATGCCGAACGCCGCGCGCGCATACGCCGACGCCATCACGCCGAACTGCGCAAGATAGGCAGGCTTGCACTCCGCATTGGCGCCGCAGTCGCAAAGAAGGGTCTGCGAGCCGCGCACGTTGGGGATCCCGGGGCAGAGCGCGGGGCGCAGAACGCCCTTGATGCGCCCGATGAACATGACCCCGCCCGTCAGGACGGCGCCCGTCGAACCAGCCGAGACAAACCCGCCCGCGGAGATATCGTTTTTCAGGATATTGAGCCCGACGACGAGCGAACTGTCGCGCTTGGAGCGCACGGCAGACGTGGGAACGTCGTCGTTGGTGATGACCTGTGCGCAGTGGACGATCTCCACGCGGGCAGCGTCGTAGGTGTATTTATCGAGCTCGTGTTTGATGAGCGATTCGTCTCCCGTAAGAATGACCTTGAAATCACCGCGGTCGGCGAGCGCCTCGACGGCGCCCTTGACGATCTCGGCGGGAGCGTTGTCCCCGCCCATGGCGTCCACGATAATTTTGAGCATATTTTCCCCTCCGAAAAGAAAAAGACACTTTTCGGTTATTATAACATTTTTCCCCGCAAATGACAAGGGGATAAGGCGTCTTTTGTAAAAAAAGCAAAAACCGCGCGCCCCTGCCCGCAGGCAGGGGCGCGCGGTTTTTTCATGCTCACGAAACACAATTTATGCCCTTCCCTTTCCGTCGCACGAGGCGCCTCAGGCGGGCGGACGGCCGCGCACGGAAAGGACGTGTCCGAAAAAACAGATCGGTTACTCCCGTTCCACCGTCACGACGGGGTCGTAGTCGCCGAGAACGCACACGGCACGCTCGACGATCTTTTGCACCGCGTCGTTGCTCATGGGGCAGACGAACGGAATACCCACTTCAAAGACGGCCTTCTTGGTCGACCCGCGCACCAGGCGGAAGTCGTGGATATTGATGCCCTCCACGGTCCCCTCGACGGCGGCGCGCAGACGGCTTTCGAGCTCCTTTGCCTCCTCGTCTCCGAGGACGACGGGATCGAGGTGCAGCGTCATCGTGACGCCCGTCTCGGCGAACACCTTTTTCTCCAGCGCGTCGAGCACGGCATGGGAGGAAAGGGCGGGAAGGCGCGCGTCCATTTCGGCATGCGCGGTGGCGAATGTCACGCCTTTGCCGTACCCGTACACGCGAAGATCGTGAACACCGAGAATGCCCTCTCCCGCAAGGAGAATGGCGCGCAGCTTCTCCACGAGCGCCGCGTCGGGCGCCTGTCCGAGCAGTTTGGAGCCCGCTTCCAGCAGCAGTTTTACCCCCTGCCAGCCGATGAAGATCGCGACGAGGATTCCCGCCCAGCCATCGGCGGAGAAATTCGCGAACTGCGTCACAAGGGCGCCCGCGAGGACGGCGAACGTTGCGATGCAGTCGCACGCGGAGTCGGTCGCCGCCGCCCGCAGAGGATCGCAGTCCGTCTTTTTCGCGACGATGCGGTAGCCGACGAACATCCCCGCCTTGACGATCACGGACACGCCGAGCAGGATATATACCCACCAGACGGCGACATCCTGCGCGCCGGAGAGCAGTTTTTCAAAGGATTCGCGCGCCAGTTCCACGGCAAGGACGAGGACGAGAAAGGCGATGCACATGGACGCGATATATTCGGCGCGGCGATGTCCGTAGGGGTGTTCCTTGTCGGCGGGTTTGCGCGCCACGCGGAACGAGACGAGCGCAACGGCGCCCGAGCCGCAGTCGCTCAGGTTATTGACGCCGTCCGCCATCACGGACAGCAGTCCCGTCAGTGCGCCCGCGGCGATCTTGGCCGCCGCAAGCAGGAAATTACAGATCATGCCGATGACGCTTGCCAGCGTCTCGGCAGAAAACGATTTTTTCATACTTTCATTATATCGGCAACCGCCCGCGCTGTCAATCACAGCTATGCGGAGAAAATGCGTATATTTTTCGCAAAATCGGACAATCATCTCCCTGCGGCGCACGGGAAGACGCTCCGTTACATATACTGATAGCGGAACCCCCTGCACCGAAGAGGAAATTATGGTCATCAAACGCGGAGAACTCTATTATGCCGATCTCTCCCCCGTCGTCGGGAGCGAACAGGGCGGCGTGCGCCCCGTTCTCATCGTCCAGAACGACACGGGAAACAAATATTCCCCCACCATCATCGCGGCGGCCGTGACGAGCAGAATCGGAAAAGCCCGCCTTCCCACGCACATCGAACTCCCCCACGCCTTCGGGCTCGCCAAGGATTCCGTCATCCTGCTCGAACAGATCCGCACGCTGGACAAACGGCGGCTGCTCTCGCGCATCGGCGCGCTTCCGCCCGCCACCATGTCCCGCGTCGACCGCGCCATCCTCATCAGTCTCGGCTTTGAAAATACGCGCATCCTGCGTTCGGACGATCCGAAAGCCCATCGCGAATGACACTCCTTCTCCATAAAACGCAGTCCCGCCGCAATATTTGCGGCGGGACTGCGTATGTTCGTTTCATTTACGGTCTTTCATGGGAAGGTAGGTGCGGCGCTTGGCGACGCTCTCATAGGCGGGGCGAATGATCTTGCCCGCATTGACGAGCTCCTCCATGCGATGGGCGCTCCAGCCCGCCATGCGCGCGACGGCGAAGATGGGCGTATAGAGCTCGACGGGGATATTCAGCATCCGATAGGCGAACCCGCTGTAAAAATCGACGTTCGCCGAGACGCCCTTGTAGATCTTGCGCTTGCGGGCGATGATATCGGGCGCGAGCTGTTCGACGCAGCGATAGAGTTCGTACTCCTCGTGCAGGCCCTTTTCATAGGAGAGCTTTTCCACAAATTCCTTAAAGATCTTAGCGCGCGGATCGGAAATGCTGTACACGGCGTGTCCGATGCCGTAGATGAGTCCCGCGCCGTCGAACGCCTTTCCTTCCACGAGCGCGGTCAGGTACTCGGCGACCTGTTTTTCGTCGCGGGTGTCGATGTTCTTTTTCATGTCGTCGAACATCTGCATGACGCGGATGTTTGCGCCGCCGTGGCGGGGGCCTTTGAGCGAGGCGAGCGCCGCGGCGATCGCCGAATAGGTATCCGTTCCCGACGAGGTGACGACGTGCGTCGTGAAGGAGGAATTGTTGCCGCCGCCGTGTTCGGCATGGAGCACGAGCGCCATGTCGAGGACGCGCGCTTCGAGTTCGGAATATTTGCAGTCCTGGCGCAGCATATAGAGGATATTTTCCGCCATGGAGAGCGCGGGCTGCGGGCGGTGAATGACGAGCGAGTCGTTGTTGTTGTAAAAACTCGCCGCCGCGTAGGAGTAGACCGCGAAGATGGGGACCTCGGCGATGAGCTGCAGGCACTGGCGCATGACGTTTTCGGGCGACGTGTTGTTGGCGTCCGCGTCATACGGGAAGAGCGCGAGCACGCACCGCATGAGAGTGTTCATCATGTCCGACGAGGGCGACTTCATGATGATGTCGCGCACGAAGTTCTTGGGCAGCGTGTAAAATTCGCCGAGCAGCGCGCAGAAAGACGCCAGCTCGCGCGCATTGGGCAGTTTGCCCGTCAGCAAAAGATAGGTCGTCTCTTCAAAGCCGAAGCGCTTGTCTTTGAGCGCCCCGCGCACGAGTTCATTGACGTCGTACCCGCGATAATAGAGCTCGCCTTCGATGGGAACGCGTTTGCCGTCCTCCTCTTTCATGGAGCGGATCTCGGAAATTTCCGTCAGCCCCGCAAGAACGCCGCGTCCGTCCAGATCCCGGAGCCCCTTCTTGACGTCGTATTGCGCATAGTACTTCGGATCGATGCGGCACGCATCCGCACACTGGCGCGTGAGATCGCCGATCTTCATCCATTCATCCTTGGTGAGAAAGCCGTCTTCCCGTTCATTGACAGCCATATTTTTGCCTCCTTTGCCGCGTGAAGCGATCCCGCGACTGTTTCCACCTTACCATATTTTGTCACGTTTGTCAAATCGCCTGCAGGAAGAGCGGCGCGTTCCGCCGTTTTTTCACGCACTTTTCCCCTTCCCGTCCCGTTTTACGCCGAACACGCGCCGCGCTTTTTATTTCCCCGTCCCATTCTGCGCCGAACGCAAAACATACTTTTCGCCATAAATATACGAAAGCGCGCCCCTGCACTTCCATGCGGGGGGGGGCCCGGGATAAACCCGTGAGGGCCCCCCGCCGGGGTTTTTGTGGGCAGTGACCCGGTTGTTTTCGGTGT
>ERZ1090863.248-NODE-248-length-34083-cov-22.749941_pt1 | contig 34083 bp, 24 predicted proteins | sample MGYA00478480_ERZ1090863 | MGnify/ENA primary metagenome ERZ1090863 (study PRJEB33644, sample SAMEA5815746) | chicken gut metagenome | biome: Chicken; feature: Gastrointestinal Tract; material: Caecum | place: Ireland | collected 2019-01-01 | study: A study of the...
TTCATTAAAAATTGTCCGAAAAAGTGTCTTAATTTATGAGACCATTATAGTCGCCGGTTGCATATTGGATAAGTGCTGCGATGATTGGATTATTCCGAAATGAATTACCGGTAAAAAAGATTGGAAAATCATTACAGGGAACCGTAACAGGTGACAATGACAGATTTATGCGTCTTTGGTATGAAGTAAATAGCGAAAAATGTGTTTTTAATGCAGCAGGATTAAATGATACTTATAACTATAAATGGATACCTTATTGCAAAGGAGGAGAATTTCGTAGATGGTATGGCAATGTTCTTCATATCATCAACTGGGAAAATAATGGATTTGAAATCCGAAATTTTCGAGATACAACTGGAAAACTTCGATCAAGACCACAAAATACAGATTTTTTCTTTAAAGAGGGAATTACTTGGTCTAGTTTGACCTCTGGATTATTTGGTGGTAGATATTTGCCAGCAGGCTGCTCGTTCAGCGACATTGGTCCAATGATTTTATTAAATAATAATAATAGGTTACCATATGTTCTTGGGTATGTGAATTCTAAAGTGTTTCAAGAAATATTGAATATTTGCTGCGCAGGATTGCACTATCAAAACGGCATAATAGCAAATCTTCCTTGCTTTAGTGGTGATAAATCACATGAAAATATAAAAGAAATAGTGGGGGAATGTATTAGAATTTCAAAAGATGATTGGAATGCTTATGAAATTTCATGGGATTTTTTTGTACATCCGGTTATATTATCTTCCTTTGCATCGAGGGACAATAATGGGTATAAAACAACGATAGCAGAAGCCTATAAAAAATGGAAAAAAGTATGTGAATCCCGATTCCTTCAACTTAAAGCCAATGAGGAGGAACTCAACCGTATTTTCATTGACATCTACGGTTTGCAAAACGAATTAACCCCAGAAATTGAAGACAAAAATGTGACGGTTCATCGAATTTTTGATATCAAAGACGATATACCAGAATATATGAAAGGCAATAATTATGTGCTGACCTGTCGGGACGTGATTGTATCCTTGATTTCTTACGCTGTTGGCTGTATGTTTGGCCGCTATTCTCTGGATGCGGAAGGTCTGGCTTATGCCGGTGGTGACTGGGATTCTTCCAAATACACCACCTATATCCCGGATGCGGACAATATTCTTCCTATTACCGATGAGGAATATTTTAAGGATGATATTGTAGGTATGTTCTGTGCATGGGTGAAAAAGGTGTATGGTCCAGATACACTGGAGGAAAATCTGGATTTCATTGCCAAAGCATTAGGAAACAAAGGCAATTCCAGCCGGGAAGTGATCCGTAATTATTTCCTGAAAGATTTCTTTAAGGATCACTGTAAGACTTATCAAAAACGCCCCATTTACTGGCTTTTTGACAGTGGTAAGCAGAATGGATTCAAGGCTCTTGTTTACTTGCACCGTTACAATGCAGATACCATTGGAAATCTGCGGGTGGATTATCTTCATCGGATGCAGCGGGTATATGAGTCTGAGATAAATCGGATGCAGGATATGATCGATAACAGTACCAATGCCCGTGAAGTAGCAGCTTCTACGAAACGGAAAGATAAGCTTCAAAAGCAGTTAAAAGAGTGCCGGGAGTATGATGAGAAGATCGGACATCTGGCGTTAAGTCGGATTGAACTGGATCTGGATGACGGCGTGAAAGTAAATTATCGGAAAGTACAGACTGCGAGAGATGGAAAATTCTATGAGGTGCTGGCGGATTCTAAGAATATTATGGGAAAACGGCGTAAAAAATAATATGATAATGCCGGGGAAAAAAGGTCGCGCTTTTCATGCTGGCATGAAAAAGCACGATTTTGAGACCCATAAAACATGAGAAAGAGCCATTTTCCGTAGAAAATGAGCGATTTTGAATGTTTTTAGAATTTCGGGAGCACGAAGTGCGGAGAAATCCGTAGGCATTATAACGTTTGAGTTTGTTCTGCAGACAAGGAGTGATCGTATGACAATCGAAGAAATTCTGGCCGGGGAATCTAAGAATGTTGAGTTTAAGGTTCAGAGACCGAAAGATAGTGTGAAATATATGAAAACGGTCGTTGCTTTCTCCAATGGCGGGGGCGGGCGCATTATTTTTGGCGTTGATGATGTAACCCGCGAAGTGGTCGGCATCCCGAAAGACATTGTTTTTTCAGAGATTGACGCCATCACAGCGGCAATTTCTGATAGCTGTGAGCCGGTTGTCATTCCAGACGTTTATTTGCAGACCATTGATGATAAAACCATTATTATTGCAGAGATCAGTGCGGGAAAGCAGCGGCCCTATTATATCAAGTCTTTGGGAATCAAGGACGGTACCTATATCAGGGTCTCTGGTACATCTCGTCCTGCCGGGCGTGATTTAGCGGCAGAAATGTACTATGAGGATGAAGGCCGCTCCTATGATAAGGTGATTCGTAGAGATTTGACGGTAACGGATGAGGAAATCGAGGCGCTGTGCCGTCAGATGAAAGAAGTAGCTGTCGCCAATGCCAAATCTGAAGCGCAGAAAGAAGCAGTCAAAGATGTGACCAGGAATGTACTGCTCAGCTGGGGACTGCTGGCTGAAGCGGAGGACGGCAGTATCCACCCTACTAATGGATATGTCTTTTTGCTTGGGAAAGATGATTTTCTTTCCTATATTCAATGTGGAATGTTCAAAGGGAAAACCCGTGCCGTGTTTGTGGATAAACGTGAGTACGGCGGGCCGTTGTGGAAGCAGGTTGATGATGCGTTCCAATTTGTGCTGCGTAACATTCATCTTGGGGCTAAACTGGAAGGTATCTATCGTAAGGACATTTATGAGTTGCCGCCGGACAGTATCCGGGAGCTTATTATCAATGCCGTTATGAATTGCAGTTATTTGCAAAATTCGCATATTCAGGTTGCCATTTATGATGATCGGCTGGAAATCACCTCCCCTGGCGGTCTTATGCCCGGCGTGACGCTGGACAAGATGAAAGAGGGATATTCCAAGATCCGAAATCGTGCGCTTGCCCATGCGTTCTCCTATATGAATTTGATTGAGGCATGGGGCAGCGGAATTCCGAAGCTTATGGAATCCATGAGGGAATATGGTCTGCGTGAGCCGGAATTCCGTGATATGGAGATCGGATTCCGCATCAACCTTTATCGTAATACAGAGGATGCACTGGCGGATACTACCCAAGGTGCCGAAAATGCTACTCAAGGTGCCGGGAATACTACCCAAGCTGCTCAAGACACTACCCAAGTCACCCAAGGTACTACCCAAGTTAGGCTGACGGAAGAAGATAAGGCCGTTTTGGCGGCAATCAAAGAGCAACACAATATCACTCAGAAAGAAATAGCGGCTAAATTAGGCTGGAAAGTTGACCGCGTGAAGTATTATCTCAACAAAATGAAGCGCCGGAATCTTGTTAAGCGCGTGGGAACAAGCCAAAAAGGGTATTGGGAGATTTTAATCGAGGATAACATATGGCAAAATTGAATTTAAAACAAATTATAGATCGTCTCAATATGGAATTTACCGGAGATACCCGGAAGCTGGTTTTCTGGTATGACGATAATGGTGAATTTGCAGAAGATATGAAGGATATAGAGCTGGAAAATGCCAGAGTCTACTATCTGGAACAGGATAATCAGTTTTATACTAAGTATTTTCTGGAACGGGTGGATACCACCACCAATTATCTGATTTACGCTCCATTTCCGAAACCGGATGTGCGAGAGAACCATCTGGAGGATACACTGCTGTATTCCCGGCGTTTCTTTGCAGATCGTGCCTCGCTGTTGTCATTGGATTTAGGCATAGAGGAGAAGTACAAGCCGGTGATTGAAAAACATATTAAGTTTTTCAAAAATAAAGAGCGCACCCAGAGATTTTATGATCTGGAAATAGAGAATTTTAACCGGGAAAATATTTTGGTTGGTCTGCTCAGCGCTGTCTGCCGTACTCGGACCTGCTCTTTTGAAGAAGTTGTCCGGGTGATGCTGACAGAAGGGGATCTTACAGACAATAAATTTCTGGAAGAAATGGGAAAATATGATCTTCTGGAAGATTTTTGGAAGCTCTGCGAGCAGTATTTTGGTTATATAGATATGAAACCGACTTTGGAAAAACTGTTGGTGACCATGTTTGTTACTTATACCGGACGATATCTTCACGGAGAACTTCCCAAGGCATGGAAGAGTTTTCAGTCTTATAAAGGCGGAACGATCATTGCGTTTCTGGACAGTTTGATGAATAATGTCCTTTACCGGGACGCTTATGATCGCCTTTCCCTTCATGTGGAAACTGGGCTGAATGTCGAAGCCGCTCTACAGAGTTATGCCCCGGAAGAATTACTGGATTGCGATGCGTTTCTGTGTGTGGATCAGATTCTGGTCAAGTGGCTGACAGAACGATTGCTGTCAGGAGATATCGGCGCCAAATTAGACCAGCTTTTTATACCGGATATCTGTGAGAAGCGGATGAAGATGCATTTTGGAAGAAGAACCGAAAATGAATATCGGGTGATCAGAAGTGCCTATGTGTTGGCGACGGCGGCAAATTATCAATGCCCGGACGACTTTGAAAAAATCATTGGACAATATCAGGAAAAAGACTGGATGATCGATCAGGAATATCGAAGATTCTACACGGCTTTTGACGCAATGGAAAACGGAGACGGATTTGAGGCACTAAAAAATATGGTGGAGAATATTTATACCAACCGAGTGTTGGCTGTTCAGCTCCCTAAATGGAATGCGGCCCTTCATGAGGAAGATGCTTTTCTGACTTTACCATTACAGCACAATTTTTATAATCGATACATAAAAAATAGTAAAGAACGTACAGTTGTTATTATTTCTGACGCCATGCGTTATGAAGTTGGCCGGCAGCTATTTTTGCAGATGCAGGATGATCCCAAGTGTACAGCTAGCATGGAAACAATGCTGGGAATTCTGCCATCCTATACAAGACTGGGAATGGCAGCGCTGCTTCCTCATAGCACTCTTTCTATGAAGGATGATTATACTGTGCTGGTGGATGAGAAAAACTGTGATAATCTGACGGAGAGACAAACAATTCTTCAAATGTATCAGCCGGATGCATTATGTCTTCAGTTTGATGATATAAAGAACCGAAAGATAGCGGAACTTCGGGAAATTTTTACCGGCAGACAGTTGCTTTATGTGTATCATAATCAGATTGACGCCCGGGGAGATAAAGCAAATACAGAGGATGAAGTATTTGTAGCCTGCGAAGAGGCGGTCAGAGAAATCACGGATTTTATCCATAGGATTTCTACCAGTGCCAATACATATCACTTTATTGTTACTTCGGATCACGGCTTTCTGTATAAACGAGATAAGATTACAGAAAGTGAAAAGATCAGTGGCGTCAGTGGAAAAAAGGCTTTTGTAAATCGACGTTTTATTGTCGCTGATTCAGCAGTAACAGGAGATGGTATTGACTGTTTATCCTTGGGAAAAATTCTTGGAAATGAAGACACCAGAATGGTTTCTTTCCCGGTCAGCAGTCATGTATTTAAAGTATCAGGCGGAGGTCAGAATTATGTCCATGGTGGATCTTCACCTCAGGAAATGCTGATCCCTGTGCTGGATGTAAAAATGGAACGTGGTCATATGGAAACCAGACCGGTACAGATTGCGCTGGTATCTATGGTACAGAAGATTACGAATCTGATTACAACTATGGATTTTATACAGTCTGATCCGGTCAGCGATATAATGAAAGAAACAACATATCGTATTTATTTCCTCTCAGAAGAAAATGAAAAAATTTCCAATGAGAATATTTTAGTTGCAGACAGCAGAGAAAGTGATCCATTGAAGCGAATATCACGGCTGCGGTTTACCTTTAAAAATAAAAAATATGATAAAGAGAAGAAATATTTTCTTGTAGTTTATGATGAGACTACCGGCCTTGAGGTCTTCCGCCATCCTGTAACCATGGATCTTGCATTTGCGGATGACTATGGATTCGGGTTTTAAGATTGGATGAGGAGGCGTTATTCATTGACAGATTTCATGGAAACCGAAGATAGGAGAGAGATCATCAAACAGAAATTGCGCCAGAATTTTGACGGCAAGATTGTCCGCAAGGATCTGACCAAGAAAATCAAGGAAGGTGCAAATGTTCCGGTTTATGTGCTGGAATTTTTGCTGGGACAGTATTGCAGTTCTGATGATCCGGAAATTATTGAGCAGGGGGTGGAAAATGTGAAGCACATTCTGGCAGATAACTTTGTCCGCCCAGATGAAGCACAAAAAATCCTGTCTGTTCTCCGGCAAAGAGGAAGTTATACAGTAATTGATAAGATTACGGTAAGCTTGAATATCCGCTATGATATGTATGAAGCGGAATTCTCTAACCTTGGTCTGAAGAATATTCCGATCAGCGAAGAATATCCGACTAAGTATGATCGGTTGCTCTGCGGCGGAATCTGGTGTATTGTGCAGTTGGATTATGAGACAGAAAATGAATTTGCTCCGGAAATTATTTCCGCTTCCGGGGATTACATCCAGTCCAAAAAGAAACGCCAGAAAGATGCAACGCCGATCAGTATCAGGAAACTGACTCCGATCCAGATGCCTCATGTAGATATAGAAGAATTGAAGCAGGGACGTAAAGCGTTTACTAAAGAAGAGTGGATGGATGTAATGCTTCGTTCCATTGGTATGGAGCCGGATACCTTGACAGAGCGGGAAAAGTGGCTGCTTCTTGCCCGTATGCTTCCACTTGTGGAGAATAACTTTAATCTTTGCGAACTGGGACCGAGAAGTACCGGAAAATCCCATCTCTATAAGGAAATTTCTCCGAATAGCATTCTGGTATCAGGCGGACAAACCACAGTTGCCAATCTGTTTTACAATATGGGAAGAAAGACGGTTGGTCTTGTGGGGCTTTGGGACTGTGTAGCCTTTGACGAAGTAGCAGGCATTCATTTCAAGGATAAAGATGGCATCCAGATTATGAAGGACTATATGGCATCTGGTTCCTTTGCCCGTGGCAAGGAGGAAAAGGCAGCTTCCGCTTCTATGGTTTTCGTGGGAAATATCAATCAGAGCGTGGACGTGCTTTTGAAGACCTCCAGCTTGTTTGATCCTTTCCCGCCTGAAATGGGAACAGATACAGCTTTTCTTGACCGTATCCATTGTTATATCCCCGGCTGGGAAATACCTAAATTCCGTCCGGAACATTTTACGGATGATTATGGATTTATCACAGATTATTTGGCGGAGTTTTTACGGGAACTGCGGAAAGAGCAGTATGGCGATGCACTGGATAAGTATTTCCGCTTGGGTAAGAATTTAAATCAGCGTGACACCATTGCCGTTCGTAAGATGGTGGGCGGTTTTGTAAAGTTACTTTATCCGGATGGAGAATTTACCAAAGAACAGTTGGAAGAAATTCTTCAGATTTCTTTGGAGATGCGCCGCCGTGTTAAGGAACAGTTAAAGAAATTGGGCGGTATGGAATTTTATGATGTGAATTTTTCCTACATAGACAACGAGACTTTTGAAGAGCACTATGTCTCTGTGCCGGAGCAGGGCGGCGGAAAGCTTATTCCAGAGGGAATATGCAATCCTGGACAAGTTTATACTGTATCACGCGGGAAATCAGGAATGATCGGCGTTTTCCGGCTGGAGTCACAAATGCTTCCCGGAAACGGAAAATTCGATCGAACCGGTCTTGGCAGCGACCGGGATGCAAAGGAAGCGGCGGATACAGCTTTCAAATATCTGAAAGCCAATGGCAGCCGGATCAGCGGCACACTTAGTACGACTATGAAGGATTATATTATCAATTATCAGGATTTGCAGGGAATTGGAATGACCAGCAAACTGGCACTCCCGACATTGATCGCTCTGTGTTCCATTGCATTAGGGAAACCTACAGTCAGTACACTGGCTATTTTGGGAGAGATCAGTATCAGCGGAACCATGATTAAAGTAGATGATCTTGCAAATGTATTGCAGGTGTGTCTGGACAGCGGAGCAAAAAAGATTTTACTGCCAATTACTTCTGCCGGAGATTTGGGAAGTGTTCCGGCAGAGCTGATGGGAAGTTTTAATATTATCTTTTATAACAGTGCAGAAGATGCGGTGTTTAAGGCACTGGGGGTAGAGTGAAATGGGTGAAAAAGCTAAATATTATAAATGTGCATTACAAGTCAATTCTTTTTCTTATGCTAAGTATAGAGGAAATATTCCTCAGGATGAGCTGGAATATAATCGGCAAATATTAGAGCGGTGCCAGGCTAATGATATTTCAGTTGTGGGGCTTGCGGATCATGGTTCTGTCGATTCGTCTGCTTCATTGAGAACTTGTCTCCAAAATGCGGGAATAATGGTTTTTCCGGGCTTTGAAATATCAAGCGCTGAAAAAATTCATATGGTCTGTATTTTCCCGCCAGAATATGATACTTCAAAGCTTAATAGAATAATTGGCGGCTTGGGACTTGCGAATGTTGAAAAAGGAACAGAAGCAAGTGAGAAAACATGTTTAGACATTGCTGCTAAAATTGAAGAAAACGGCGGATTTTGGTATGCTGCACATATCACTGGAGATAATGGTATTTTAAAACTTGGAAAGATGCAGCATATATGGAAAGACAAACGTCTTGTAGCAGCACAGATTCCAGCCTCCAGAGAGGAAATTGATCCATCATATGTTAATATTATAAATAATACAGATTTAAGCTATAAGCGGGAGCATATGCCAGCATATATTAATGCAAGGGATGTAGAAACCCCAGAGGACTTGGACAAGGAAACGGCTTCTGTATTGGTTAAAATGTCCTCTCCGAATTTTAAAAATTTCTGTATGGCTTTTAAGGATCCGGAATCAAGAATTCGCCTAAATTCAGAACGTGAAAATAATTATCAAAGTAGTATAAATAAGGTAAAAGTATCAGGTGGATATTTGGATGGATTATCACTTGAGCTATCTGAAAATCTTGCTACTATTATTGGAGGAAGAGGAACTGGAAAATCAACATTAATTGGCGTAATAAGATATGCATTAGGAAAGACACCTGCAAGTAAAGATTCTGCTAAAGATTTTGAAAGTATGCTCGCGCAGAATCTTGCAAGTGGAGGTATTATCGAGCTTACTGTAACTTCAAATGTACAGCATGGTCAGCAATTTGTAATAAAACGTAGATATAAACAAGAGCCTGTTATTACAACTACGGATGGTACCGTGTCGCCACTTACGGTCAGTGACATTCTTCCATCAATAGAAATTTATGGACAGAATGAAATTATGGAAATTGCCCGGGATGAGTTAAAAATCCACAATGTTGCAGAAAGATTATTTTCGATTCCAAAGAAATTATTAGAAAATATGGGTGCAGCCCACGAGGCGCTTGTAGAAAATAGTTCCATGATATCGGGGATTGAACAACAATTAAAGGCTGCAGATACCTCTTTAGAGGAATTACCGTCAATTCAGGCTAAATTAAAGTATTATACAGAAGCAGGTTTAGATGATAAATTAGCAATATTTAGGAGACTATCTTCTGAAGAAGGACAATTTAATGCAATTCAAAATTCTTTGAACTTAAAGACAACTCATTATCAAAAGATAACTGTTGGAGAATATCAAAATTTTGAATTAATAGCAATTTCACAGGAGATTGAAGACTTTAATAGTAAAGTGGATGAGCTGAATTCTCAATATGATGGATTGCTTAAAAAATTGAAGCAATCATTTAGTGATCATAAGAAAAAATGGGAAGACGGAAAATCAGAATATGATGATCAGCTAAAACAATCACTTAAATCTATGGAAGGCGTTCAAGATATGTCAAGCCAAGATATTGTTGATGAATATAGTGATTTAGTAAAAAAAGCTGAAGAATGTAAGCCTCTTGCCGAAAAACAGAATAGATTAAAAGCAGAGCTTTCCAGTGCAGAGGAGAGCAGGGCTACTTTAATTGAAAATTATAAAACCATTTGTGATGAACGGGATCGTTGTTTAAAACAGAATGTTAAAAGAATTAATAGAAAAAAGTTATGTGGAACAGTTCGACTTGATATTAAATTCCGACAAAATAAAAAGAAGTTGTTAGATTATTTGACGTCACATCTGATAGGGGTTGGGGAAAAAAGTATCAGTGGAATTGCAGAGTATGATGATTTTGATGTCTTCACTTTCGCAAATAATTGTAGACAAGGAGCTGATAAACTAATAGAGAACTATGGATTGACAAAGAGAGTTGCTGATACAATTGTATCAACATTGACGGGAGAAAATCTAAGGATTATCGAGGAAATGGAGCTTGAAGATATCGTAGAAATAGAGCTAAATGTTAATGGTAAATTTAAAAAATTAAAAGATTTATCAAAAGGACAGCAGTGTACAGCAATATTAAATCTTCTTCTGCTTGATAACAAAGATCCTTTGATAATCGATCAGCCAGAAGATAATCTTGATAATTCATTTATTGCCGAAAATTTAGTAAAAACATTAAGAAGTAACAAAATTAAACGGCAATATATTTTGGCTACTCATAATGCTAATATTCCAGTCTTTGGTGATGCTGAACAAATAATCACTATGGAAGAGGAAGAGGGGAATGGCCGAATAGCCATTGACGGACTGGGTTCGATTGATGACCAAGGGGTTAAAGAAAAAGTAATTGGCATACTTGAAGGTGGTCCTGATGCCTTTAGAATGCGCGAAGAAAAATATGGAATATAACGATAGCTTTATAGGATTATTTTCTATTTCACTAACGTAAGTCATTTTTGAAGCAAATTAAAAAGTTGCAAATGCTCAGAAAGCCCATAAAATCAAGCTTTTCGTAGGCTTCAAAAAAATTTTAAAAAATTAGCACTCACCTCTTGACAGTGCTAACAATAAGTGCTATAGTACAACTAGAACAAAGGAAGAGAAAAAGAAATCTTCCGGAGTTATGAAAATGCAGATAAAATCAGAGATAGAGAATGGAGGAATGACCTATGTTAATGCCCAGTATTTTTGGAGAGAACCTGTTTGATGATTTTATGTTCAGTCCCTGGAGAAGCGAATTTTTCTCCGCGCCCAAGACCACAAAGCATGTAATGAACACCGATGTGAGAGAGAATGAGGATTCCTACGAGCTGGATATTGAGCTGCCCGGCTACAGGAAAGAAGATGTCAGCGCCAAGCTGGAAAACGGTTATCTGACCATCCAGGCCAGCAGAAAGTCCAATGAAGACGAGAAGGATCAGAAAGGCAATTACATCCGCAGAGAGCGCTATGCGGGTACCTGCAGCAGAAGCTTCTATGTGGGCGAGGATGTCCAGCAGAACGAAATTCATGCTAAATTCGAGGACGGCATTCTGAAGCTGACAGTGCCGAAGGTAGATCAGAAGAAAGTGGAAGAGAAGAAATACATTTCCATTGAGGGATAAAGATCCATGCGGCAAGGCGGCCGCTTCATATAGATAATAAAAGGAGCGGCTGCGCTCCCCATTCAAAGAGTTTTCCCCGGAATCAGACTTTACAGGTTTGATTCCGGGGGTTTTCTGTTGAGAGAAAAGAGGTCTGACTTCGCGGGAGACACAGGATCGTCGGGGAGAGAAAATTTCTTTGACCGAAAAATCAACCTGTATTATAATCAGAAATTAAGATGAGGGCGTGCAGGGAGAAAGCCCCTGCGCTTTGGTGAAAAGAATGGAACGAAGGAGAATAGTTGTATGCGGAAAGAGGAAATGGAGAGGCTGGCCCAGGATGCCGGTTTTACCAATATGGGAGTGATCCCGGCGGATCACCTGGTTTTTGAACCCTCCCTGCGGAAGTACTGCGAGGACAACCTCTGCGGAAATTTTGGAAAGAATCTTTCCTGTCCGCCGGCCTGCGGTACTCCGGAGGAGATGAAAAAGCGGACGGAGGCTTATGAGACGGCCTGGATTTTTCAGACTATCGCAGAGGTGGACTGGCACGACGCGAAAGCCCTGAAAGCGGTTCGGGACAGTCACAATGCCAGAAGCCGGAAGCTGCTGAACCGGCTCCGTGAGGAGGGGACGGCTGGTCTGGCTATGCTGGCAGGGCCCTGCGCGGCCTGTGAAATCTGCGCGGGGGCGGAGGGAAAGCCCTGCCGTTTTCCGGAGCAGCAGATTTCCTGCATCTCCGCTTACTGTATGAGCGCGGAGAAAATGGCGGAAGAGGCCGGACTTCCCTACTGGTGCGGGGAGGGAAGGGTAGGCTTTTTCAGCTTATACTTAACCGGAAGAAAGGAAGGATAAAAAACTGGATTTATGGAATCAAAACTGCTGACGAAAAAATATTTTTTGTATGCTACGGAATTTTTCGCGGGCATGTCGGTGATGGCGGTGGAATTGGGAGCCAGCAGACTGATGGCCCCTTACTTCAGTTCTTCCCAGATCGTGTGGACCGTGATCATCGGCGTGATCATGATCGCCATGGCCATCGGCAATGTCTGGGGCGGCCGCTCCGCGGATAAGTTCCGCAATCCCGGCAAGCTTTACGGCAGGATCCTCATAGCGGCTATCTGGATCGCCCTGATCCCCTTTGTGGGACGGTACCTGATCGCCGGCATTTCCCTGCTGCTTGCGGCTTTTGTGAACCATAATTTTCTGGTGTGGGCGGCTCTGGTCACCTGCCTGGTGATCTTCGCCTTTCCCTGTGTGCTGCTGGGAACGGTGACGCCCTCTCTGGTAAAATATACCATGCACAGTCTGGACAATAACGGCAAGACCATGGGAGAACTGGGGGCGCTGAACACCATCGGCAGCATTATCGGTACCTTCCTGCCTACCTTTGTCACTATCCCGGCAGTGGGCACGGCGGCCACTTTTCTGATCTTTTCCGGAGTGCTGGGAGTGATCGCCATTCTGTATTTTGTTTCTGTGAAGCAGAAACGGATCCTCTGCGGAGTCCTGGTGGCGCTGCTGGTGGTTCTGGGATGCCTGACGCCCCGGTTCAGCTTTGCCTTCTGGGAGCGGGAGCAGCTGACGCTGGAGGATGAGTCTATCTACAATTATCTGCAGGTCCGGGATACACCGGAGAGTACCATTCTTTCCACCAACGTGCTGTTTGGAGTCCAGTCCATTAAGATGAAGGAAGAAGGGCTTACCGGCCTGTACTATGATTATGCCCTGGCGGCGCCTGTCATGGCCGGCATGAACGAAAAAGCGGACAGTCAGGTGATGATCCTGGGCCTTGGGTCCGGTACCTTTGCCGATTACTGCAGCCGGTATTTCCCGGAAGCGGGGATCCAGGGGGCGGAGATCGATGAGAAGATCGTGAACATCGCCCGGGACTATTTTCAGCTGCCGGAGAAGGTAGAGGTGGCCGTGGAGGACGGCCGTGCCTATCTTCACGCTTCGGAAGAACAGTTTGACGTGATCATGGTGGATGCCTACCAGGATATTACCATTCCCTTTCAGATGTCCTCCATTGAGTTTTTTACGGAGGTCAGCAATCATCTGAAGGAAGACGGGGTCATGGTGGTCAATATGAACATGAAATCTCAGGCGGAAGATTCCATCAACGACTATCTCTGCGACACCATTGACGCGGTCTTTGAATACGTGTACCGGGTGCCGGTGGAGGGCAGCACCAACATGGAGGTTTATGCCACCAATTCCCATACCCTGCCGGAGGATTTTGAAACCCATCTTCAGGCCCTGGAACCGGGGGAACTGAAGGATATGATGGAAATGGTATCGGAGAATATGACGGAATACCAGGGGGAGGATCGGATCCTTACCGATGACAAGGCGCCGGTGGAACTGCTGGGCATGAAGGTTTTGGACGAGATCATTCAGGACGAACTGGATTACTACCGGGATTTATATTTGTAAGAGGCAGAGACGGCTGAAAATCAGCCGTCCTGTTTTTTTTCCGCGACCCTTCGGGCAATTTTGTCGTTCTATTTATTTAGAGGGATCTGAAAACAGAACAGTAGAAGGGGGGATGTACATGGAAGACCAGCAGATTGTAGCTCTGTACTGGGAAAGAGACGGGAGAGCCATCCGGGAGACTGCTTTTTACTATGGGATCAGTGAATCGAAAGTCAAGAGCATGCTGCAGCGGATGCGGACCGCTCTGGCGGAAGGACTGCCAAATAGTAACCAGGTAAGAAAAAAGTTTCCGCCGGCGGCTCAAAAAATTTGATAAAATCATGGGAATCCTGTATACTGGTTACGAACGAAAGGGATTATTTGGAATCAGCAGGGAGGAGAAACCATTGAAATATGATTACCTGATTGTAGGGGCCGGCCTGTTCGGAGCGGTTTTCGCCCGGGAGGCAGTGCGCAGAGGAAAAAAGGTGCTGGTGCTGGACCGCCGGGACCATATCGGAGGCAACATCTATACCAAAGAGACAGAAGGGATCCAGGTGCACCAGTACGGCGCCCACATTTTCCACACTTCTGATAAGAAAATCTGGGAGTACGTGAACCAGTTCGCGGAGTTTAACAATTATATCAATTCGCCCATCGCTATTTACAAGGACGAGCTGTACAATCTGCCTTTTAACATGAATACCTTCAGCAAAATGTGGAACATCCGCACGCCTCGGGAAGCGCAGGAGAAAATTCAGGAGCAGATCCGGGAGCTGAACATCACGGAGCCGAAAAATCTGGAGGAGCAGGCCCTGTCTCTGGCGGGCCGGGATGTTTATGAGAAGCTCATCAAGGGCTATACGGAGAAGCAGTGGGGCAGAGACTGCCGGGAACTGCCTTCTTTTATTATCAAGCGTCTGCCCTTCCGTTTTACCTACGACAACAATTATTTTAACGACCGTTTCCAGGGGATCCCCATGGGAGGCTACACCCGGATTGTAGAAAAAATGCTGGAGGGCTGCGAAGTCCGGACAGGAACAGATTATTTCAAGTTCCGGAAGGAACATTCGGAGATTGCGGAAAAAATCGTGTTCACCGGCATGATCGATGAATATTTTGATTACCGCCTGGGGGCGCTGGAATACCGCAGTGTCCGCTTCGAGACGGAGGTTCTGGACTGTGAAAATTACCAGGGCAATGCGGTAGTGAACTACACAGACCGGGAGGTGCCTTATACCCGGATCATCGAACATAAGCATTTTGAGTTTGGCAAACAGCCCAAAACCGTTATTTCCCGGGAGTACTCTTCCGAGTGGAAGGTGGGTATGGAGCCTTATTATCCGGTAAATGATGAGAAAAACAACGAGCTCTACAGCCGGTACAGAGCCCTGGCGGAAAAGGAAAATAACGTAATTTTCGGGGGCCGGCTGGGCCAGTACAAATATTACGATATGGATAAGGTGATCGCCGCGGCTCTGGAAGCCGCGGAACATGAGTTTGCCGGAACAGGGGAGAAAAAATGATGAACACCATGGAAGGCATGAATCCTCAGCAGCAGGAGGCGGTGGAATACACGGAGGGGCCTCTGCTGATCCTGGCGGGGGCGGGCTCCGGCAAGACCCGGGTTCTGACCCACCGCATCGCGTATCTCATGGAAGAAAAAGGGGTAAAGCCCTGGAATATCATGGCCATCACCTTTACCAACAAGGCGGCTCAGGAAATGCGGGAGCGGGTGGATCAGATCGCCGGCTTCGGCGCGGAGAGCGTCTGGGTATCCACCTTTCATTCCAGCTGCGTGCGGATTCTCCGGCGGTATATAGACCGGCTCGGGTATGACAACCGCTTTACCATTTATGATACAGAAGATTCCAAAACAGTTATGAAGGAAATGATCCGGCGGCTGGATCTGGATCCTAAAATTTACAAAGAGAGAAATCTGCTGTCAAAAATATCCGCGGCTAAAAATGAAATGATTACCCCCAACGAGTATGAAAAACAAGTGACCCGCTGGGAAGACAGGCGGGTAGGAGAAATCTACCGGGCTTATCAGGAACAGCTGAAAAAGAACAATGCTCTGGATTTTGACGATCTGCTGGTGAAAACCGTGGAACTGTTCCGGGACTGTCCGGAGGCGCTGGACTACTATCAGGAAAGATTCCGCTATATTATGGTGGATGAGTATCAGGACACCAACACCGTGCAGTTTCAGTTTGTGAGCCGGCTGGCGGCCAGGTACCGGAATCTCTGCGTGGTGGGGGACGACGATCAGTCCATTTATAAATTCCGGGGCGCCAATATCGGCAATATCCTGGATTTTGAAAAGGTATTTCCCGACGCGAAAGTCATTAAGCTGGAGCAGAATTACCGCTCCACCCAGAACATCCTGGACGCGGCCAACGAGGTAATCCGTCATAACAAGGGCCGAAAAGAAAAGCGGCTGTGGACGGAAAACGGAACCGGGGATAAAGTGAATTTCCGACAGTTTCAGAGCGGTTTTGAGGAGGCGGAGTTCGTGGCCGGGGAAATCGGCAGAAAAGTGCGGACCGGAGAGAATCATTACCGGGATTTCGCGGTGCTCTACCGGACTAACGCCCAGTCCCGGCTGTTTGAGGAAAAATTCCTGCTGGCCAATATTCCCTACAAGATCGTTGGGGGAGTAAACTTCTACGGAAGAAAAGAGATCAAGGATCTGCTGGCCTACATGAAGACCGTGGACAATTCCCTGGACGATCTGGCGGTGCAGCGGATCATCAACGTGCCCAAGCGGGGGATCGGAGCCGCCACCATCGGCAAGGTGGAGGCCTACGCCGCGGAGCAGGACATCCACTTTTACGACGCCCTGCTGGAGGCGGACTACATACCGGGCCTTGGCAGGGCAGCGGCGAAGATCCGCCCCTTTACCCTGTTTATCCAGAGCCTCCGCTCCCAGCTGGAATACCTTTCCGTGAAGGAACTGCTGGAGAAGATCATTGAGGATACCGGCTACGTGAAAGAACTGGAAGCCGAGGATACCGAGGAAGCCCGGGCCCGGATCGAGAATATTGATGAATTTATCTCCAAAGCGGCGGATTATGAAGCCTCCGCGGCGGAACCCTCCTTAAGCGGCTTCCTGCAGGAAGTGGCCCTGGTGGCGGATATCGATTCCGTGGACGACAGCAGCGACTATGTGCTGCTGATGACCCTCCACAGCGCCAAGGGGCTGGAATTTAACGAGGTTTACATGGCGGGCATGGAGGACGGCCTGTTTCCCAGCTACATGACCATTACCGGGGACGACCCCTCCGAGCTGGAGGAGGAACGGCGGCTGTGCTACGTGGGCATTACCCGGGCAAGGAAGAAACTGACTCTCACAGCGGCCAGGCAGCGGATGATCCGGGGAGAGACTCAGTACAGCAAGACCTCCCGCTTTGTCCGGGAGATTCCCCGGGAACTCATCGACCTGGGCCGGGACGGGACAACGGAGCATGCCTTTAAAAAACCGGAACTGTTTGGAGGAGCGGAAGTGCCCAGAAAAAAATATACCGCGGAAACTTTTAAGCCCCGGCAGTTTACGGTCACCAAGGCGGATTCTCTGGACTATGGAGTGGGAGACACAGTCCGCCATGTAAAATTCGGAGTGGGAGTGGTACAGAGCATTGCGGAAGGCGGCAGAGATTATGAGGTCACCGTGGACTTTGACCGGTTCGGAGTCAAAAGAATGTTCGCTTCTTTCGCAAAATTGAAAAAGATAGAATGATCCTGGCATGCTTGAAATATCTGGGGTGGTGGAAACATTGAATCCGGAGCTGCTGAAAAAAAGAAGGGGAGTGCCGCAAAAGCATGATGAGCATATCATGACGGAGCGGCACTCCCTTTGTGATTACAGACATAAAGAGATCTTGTTTCAGATGATTTCTTATTTTTGCTGTAAGGCTGAGAAAACCCATAATTTACCCGTATTCTGCCGGTGGTGTGATGCCTGCAGCAGTTTGAGCGGCATTCCATGATCTTCCTTTTATGCATAAAATATGCTCCCTCCAAGTTACAAGTCTTATTATTTCACTTGTCTGCCCAGAAGGGAGCATATCGTTATTCAACTGCCGTTTTTTTTACCCGTCCCGGGAGCAGCTCCGGCCGGTAGATGATTACGTAAAGCACGGCGTTCATGACAAAGGCTCCCAGAACGTCCGCCACGGAATGCTGTTTCAGAAATACGGTGGACAGGATGATCAGAGTGGACAGGACAAAGGCGCCCGCCCGGATCACCTTCCGCTTCCGCAGAGCCTTGCAGCGGTTGATGGCGATGAAGGCCACTACGGAATTGTATACATGAATGCTGGGAAACACGTTGGTGGAGGTGTCTCTTTGATAGAGGTCAGCCACCAGTCCTGTAAAAAAGTTATCCCGGGGGAAGGTTTCCGGACGCAGATCCAGTCCGTTGGGCCATACCCAGGAGATAAACAGAAAAATGGTCATGCCGATGCCCAGAGAAAACACCAGCTGGTTAAACTCCCTCACATCGGCGCCGAAAAACGAGAAGTAAATCAGAATGGCGATAATGTAGAGGAACCACAGATAATAGGGAATAACAAAGTATTCACAGAAGGGAATATACTGGTCTAGGGGCGAAGAGATAATATGGACATTGGTTACGTGCTGTTCCAGAAACATAAAAGCCGCCACATAAAAAACAGTATAAATTGGAATCAGCCAGCGGGCTTTTTTTGACATCAGTGATTTCAACATAATCCCTCCAAATTCTTTTGTCCGAAACGCTGACGCTAGTATCCCATAAGGGGAAAAGGAAGTCAAGGGAATTTCGAGAATCTTAAGAAAGGTTTTCACACAAAAAACAGGACGGCTGTCAGATCAGCTGTCCTGTTCCGGCACAAAGTTTTCAAAAATCACAGCGGAATACTGTCTCCGGCAGCGCTGATAGGCCAGCCGGGAACGGACCGTCCACACAAAAACAGGGACCTTAAACAGGCCGTGGTTTATGCGGAAGCCAAGTCCATGGGTGTGCTTGTAATTGTAGGCCACAAAATCCGGACGGCTGGCGGCGTTGACAATCAGGCTGGTAGAAAGCCTGTTCAGCAGAGAGGTGAGTCCTTTGGCCGGCGGATAACGGCTGGCCAGCTGCCCCCGGAGAATATCCGGACGGTGCTTTCTGTACCAGCGCAGTCCCAGAGAATTAAAAGATTCAATAAGGTACTGCCCCGGATAGGAGGCCAGCAGCCTGTCCAGCAGCGGGCAGAGGGCCGTGCTGCTGGTGGGCAGCTTCAGTTCGATGAGAAGAGGAACCCGGCCGTTTACCAGTTTCAGCACTTCCGTGAGCAAAGGAATGCGGCAGTCCGTATTCATGAGCCTGTACCGGGAAAGTTCATCGTAGGTCATGGATTCCACAGACTGGTCCAGCTGGCACATCCGTTTCAGAGTATCGTCGTGAAAGACCACGATCTGTCCGTCGCTGGTGAGATGAACATCCAGTTCTATGGCAAAACCGTGATCTACCGCTTTTTTGAAAGCGGGAAGAGAATTTTCGGGGATTCCGCGCTCCATATTCCACAGTCCCCGGTGGGCAAAGTCCCAGCGGGAAAAGGCCAGGCATGTCTCCTTTCGGGCTGTATTGGGGCGGATAGCCCACAGATACAGCGCCAGAACAGCGGCAGCCGCCAGAATGCAAATCAGAATAATCAGCCACATAGGCAAACCTCCAGAGAAGAATTGTCTTCCGTAAGTGTAACGCAAAATCCGACACAGGTAAAGTCTCTTTTTTAAAGGGCGGAACCGGGTCCGGCCAAGGAGGGGAGCCGGATCCGGCGGGAAAAGAAAAGAGACGCGGACTCAGGTGGTGATAACGGTGGAATACCCTGCCCTGCGGAGCCTGCGTTCCATGAGGATCGCGTTTGCCAGTACTTTGAAAGCGCCTACCTGTACCTTGTAATATCCGTTTTCATAGAGGAGAAAAGCCGGATATCCCTGATCCAGCAGCTCGTAGAGCAGTTGATCCGCGTTTTTCCGATCCCGGAAAGCACCCGTCTGCACCCGGTAGTAGACGGCGCCGTCCTCCTCCTCCGGTTCCTGAACAGGAGGCGCCGGTTTCTCGCTGTCTTCGATGGTTTCCAGATCCAGAGTGCCCAGAATGGCGTTGGCGATGGCCCGGGCAATCTCCTGGTTCTTTTGGTCATACAGCGCGTTGTCCTGGTCTGTGTTGAGAAAACCGGTTTCAATGAGGAGAGCCGGCATCCGGGTCCGCCGCAGCACCACCAGTCCCGGGCGGGCTTTGACTCCCAGGTTTTTGAATCCCAGAGCCTCCAGGGCGCCGTTGATATTTTCAGCCATGGTAAGTTTTAGGCCGGATTTGTCGTAGACCAGAGTCTCCACCCCGTTGTACTGATTGGGTTCCGGGCTGGAATTCCGATGGAAAGAAATAAAATAATCCGCGCCTGCCCGGTTGGCAATCTGCGCCTTTTCAAAGGGAGTCTGATAGACATCCTCTGTGCGGGTGTAGAGTACGTCGATTCCCTGGCTTTCCAGCAGCTTTCCTACTTTCAGCGCCAGTTCCAGATTGTCGTCTTTTTCCTGGCGGCCGTTGTAGACCGCTCCCGGGTCGGCGCCGCCATGAGGGGGGCGGAACATGCGCAGATTTCCGGAAAAAAGTTCTGCGGGCTGATCTAAAAAAGGGAAAATATGTAAAAATAACTAAAATATAAAGAAAAACACTGGACAAAATTGCTAAAATGCACTAATATATCAAATAGACGTTTCCGAGCGCCAGCAGGCGGCAGAAAAAAACGGATACAGAATATGAACGCAGAACGGAGGTACAAAATGAAAGGAAATGTAATTGTCGGACAGTCAGGCGGCCCCACGGCGGCTATTAACTCCAGCCTGGCCGGAGTCTACCGGACAGCCAAAGACCGGGGAGCGAAAAAAGTATACGGAATGCTTCACGGGATTCAGGGACTGATGGAAGAAAGATATATAGATCTCTCGGAACATATTACCAATGAGCTGGACGCGGAGCTTTTGAAAAGAACTCCCGCGGCCTATCTGGGCTCCTGCCGGTATAAGCTGCCGGAGATCTACGAAAATATGGAACTTTACGACAAAATTTTCGCTATTCTGGACAAACTGGAGATCGAGGCTTTCATCTATATCGGCGGAAATGATTCCATGGACACCATCAAAAAACTGTCAGACTACGCCATTGTCAAGGGATATCCCCAGAGATTTATCGGCTGCCCCAAGACCATTGACAATGACCTGGCGCTGACTGACCATACTCCGGGATACGGAAGCGCCGCCAAATATATCGGAACTTCTGTAAAGGAAATCATCCGGGACAGCTTCTGCCTGGAATACAAGAACGGCCTGGTGACTATTGTAGAGATCATGGGACGAAACGCGGGATGGCTTACCGGCGCCGCCGCCCTGGCAAAAGGCGAGGACTGCAAGGGACCGGACCTGATTTATCTGCCGGAGCTGACCTTTGACATGGACAACTTTATGGAGCGCATCCGGGGCCTGCTGGAGAAAAAGCCCTCTGTGGTGGTGGCGGTTTCCGAGGGGATCCGGCTGGCGGACGGCCGTTACGTGTGCGAGCTGGGACAGAGCGCGGATTTTGTAGACGCCTTTGGCCACAAGCAGCTCACCGGAACGGCGGCTTACCTGGCGCACCACATTGCCAATGAGGTTGGCTGCAAGACCAGAGCGATTGAACTCAGTACACTCCAGCGTTCCGCTTCCCACTGCAGTTCCCGGGTGGATATCCTGGAAGCCTATCAGGTAGGCGGAGCCGCGGTAAAAGCGGCGGATGAAGGGGATTCCGGCAAGATGGTGGTTCTGAAGCGCCTTTCTGACGATCCCTATCAGTGCGGCACAGAGGTGAAGGATGTACACAAAATTGCCAACGATGAGCGCCTGGTGCCCAGAGAGTGGGTCAACGAAGAGGGAACCTACGTGACGGATGAATTTGTCACTTATGTGAAGCCTCTGATCCAGGGGGATGTGGCTCCTGTGATGGTGGACGGTATTCCCCGCCACCTTTATAAGCCGGGGCATCTGGGACAGATTTAAGGCAGACCCCTGCGCAAAGAGGATCCCCCATGTCCGGCGTCAATGACAATTTTGTAAGGCATGGTAATGCTCCTTCGCGGAAACTTTCTGTTTATTATATGAAGAATTTTCCTGTTGGTGAAAGGCAGGATGGCTGAACCGCCGTAAAGCATGGAGTTAGCTCCGTGCCGCGGCGGTTTTTGCTGCGCGCTATGTCCGGACGATGGAGTGCGGATTTGTATATTAGATATAATAATAAATTAGATTAAACACATTAATTTTACTTATAATAAAATCTGTGCTATGCTGGACATAACTAAAGTTAGATGCTGCTATGCGGAAAGGAAGAAAAATATGAGCACAGTCAGACGGGTATATGTGGAGAAAAAACCGGAGTTTGCCGTTGCGGCCAAAGACCTGCGCCATGAGATCCGGCATTATCTGGGAGTGTCCGGGGTTACCGGCGTCCGGGTGCTGATCCGGTACGATGTGGAAAACGTCAGCGAGGCTGTTTTTGAGAAAGCCTGCCATGTGGTTTTCGCGGAGCCCCCTGTAGATTTGTTATACAGAGAAAATTTTCCGGCCGAGGAGGGTGCCAGGATATTCTCCGTGGAATACCTGCCCGGTCAGTTTGACCAGAGAGCGGACTCCGCGGTGCAGTGCATCCAGTTTCTGAAGGAGGATGAGCAGCCCATCATCCGTTCCGCCACCACCTACGTCATCGAGGGGGAGGTGAATGACAGCGAGCTGGCCGCCATCAAGAAGCACTGCATCAACCCGGTGGATTCCCGGGAGACCGGGCTGGAGAAGCCGGAGACCCTGGTGATGGATTTTCCGGAGCCGGAAGATGTGAAATCCTTTGAGGGCTTCACAAAGATGGAGGAAGCGGAGCTGAAAAAGCTCTATGATTCCCTGAATCTGGCCATGACCTTCCGTGACTTCCAGCACATCCAGAAGTATTTCCGCGGGGAGGAGAAAAGAGATCCTTCCGTGACGGAGATCCGGGTGCTGGACACCTACTGGTCCGACCACTGCCGCCACACCACCTTCTCCACGGAACTGAAGCATGTGGAGTTCGGGGAGGGCGATTACCGGGAACCCATAGAAAATACTTACAAAGAATACCTGAAGGACCGGGAGGTTCTGTACAAAGGACGGGACGATAAATTTGTCTGCCTCATGGATCTGGCCCTGCTGGCTATGAAGAAATTGAAAGCGGAGGGCAAACTCCAGGATCAGGAGGAGTCCGATGAGATCAACGCCTGCAGTATTGTGGTGCCGGTGGATGTGGACGGAAAGGAAGAGGAGTGGCTCATCAATTTTAAGAATGAGACCCACAACCATCCCACCGAGATCGAGCCCTTCGGCGGGGCCGCCACCTGCCTGGGAGGCGCCATCCGGGATCCCCTGTCAGGCCGTACCTATGTCTACCAGGCTATGCGGGTTACCGGCGCGGCGGATCCCACGGTTCCGGTGAAGGATACCCTGGAGGGCAAGCTGCCCCAGAAGACCCTGACCCGGGGAGCCGCCAAAGGCTACAGCTCTTACGGCAACCAGGTGGGACTGGCTACGGGATACGTAAAAGAAGTGTACCATCCCAACTATGTGGCCAAGAGAATGGAGATCGGTGCGGTCATGGGAGCCGCTCCCAGAAGGGATGTGATCCGGGAAAATTCCGATCCGGGAGATCTGATTATCCTGCTGGGAGGCCGCACCGGCCGGGACGGCATCGGCGGGGCCACCGGTTCCTCCAAAGTGCACACCACCGCTTCCCTGGAGACCTGCGGGGCGGAGGTGCAGAAGGGAAACGCTCCCACAGAGAGAAAGATCCAGCGCATGTTCCGGCGCCCGGAGGTGAGCCGTCTGATCAAAAAGTGCAACGATTTCGGCGCCGGCGGCGTCTCCGTGGCCATCGGAGAGCTGGCGGACGGCCTGCGCATTGATCTGGATAAAGTACCGAAGAAATACGCCGGTCTGGACGGCACGGAGCTGGCTATCTCCGAATCCCAGGAGCGTATGGCCGTGGTGGTGGATCCCAGGGACGCCGGGGAATTCCTGAAATACGCGGAAGAAGAAAATCTGGAAGCGGTGAAAGTGGCTGTGGTCACGGAAGAGCCCCGTCTGATCCTTTCCTGGAGAGGAAAAGAGATCGTCAACCTGTCCCGGGCTTTCCTGAATACCAACGGAGCCCATCAGGAAACCGATGTTTTCGTGGAGATCCCCGGCAGAGAGGGCAGCGCCCTGGAGCGCGGCGGGGACATCGCGGATGTGAAACAGAAATGGCTGGATACCCTGGCAGACTTGAACGCCTGCTCCCAGAAAGGCCTGGTGGAAATGTTCGACTCCTCCATCGGCGCCGGCAGCGTGCTGATGCCCTACGGCGGGAAATATCAGCTGACGGAGACCCAGTCCATGGTAGCCAAGGTGCCGGTGCTGAAGGGAAAGACCAATACCGTCACCATGATGAGCTATGGCTTTGACCCCTATGTGTCCAGCTGGAGTCCCTACCACGGAGCGGTTTACGCGGTGACGGAGTCCATTGCCAGGATCGTGGCCTGCGGCGGAGATTTCCGGAAGATCCGTTTTACTTTCCAGGAGTATTTCCGCAGGATGAGCGAGGATCCCAGCCGCTGGAGCCAGCCTTTTGCCGCCCTGCTGGGAGCCTACGCGGCGCAGCTGGGCTACGGGCTGCCCTCCATCGGAGGCAAGGACAGTATGTCCGGCACCTTTAATGACATTGATGTTCCGCCTACGCTGGTATCCTTTGCCGTGGATGTGGCCAAGGTGCAGGATGTAGTGACGCCGGAACTGAAAAAAGCTGGGAACAAGCTGGTGTGGATCCATATCCCCACAGACCGCTTTGAACTGCCGGTCTATTCAGAAGTTATGGATCTCTATGACCGTCTCCATGAGGACATGCAGGCGGGACGGATCCAGTCCGCCTACGCCCTGGACCGCATGGGCATGGCCGCCGCGGTCAGCAAAATGGCCTTCGGCAACGGCCTGGGCGTCCGCATGGAGCACGATGTGGATCCCAGAGATCTGTTCAGTCCCTTCCTGGGCGATCTGATCTGCGAAGTTTCCGGAGAGGATGTGGGAAGACTTCAGTGCAGCTACCGGGTTGTCGGTGAAGTGACAGACCGGCCGGAGTTCTCCTGGGGCAGCGTGGTGATCCCGGAGAACGAAGCTCTGGATGCCTGGACGGGAACTCTGGAAGGCGTGTTCAAGACCCGCTCCCAGGCAAAGGGAGACGGCCCCACCGCCATAGGCCTTATGGGAGCTCCCTCCGACAAAGCGGCGGTGCTGGAGAACGGCGTTTACAAGACTTCCAACATTCATATTTGCTCCCATAAGATCGGAGTGCCCACGGTATTCATTCCGGTGTTTCCGGGAACCAACTGCGAGTACGACAGCGCCCGGGCCTTTGAGAGGGCCGGGGCAAAGGTAGAGACTCGGGTATTCCGCAATCTGAACGCGGAAGGGATCCGTGAATCGGTTCGGGCCTTTGAAGAGGCCATCGGCCGGGCACAGATCATTATGTTCCCCGGCGGCTTCTCCGCTGGAGACGAGCCGGATGGTTCCGCTAAATTCTTTGCCACTGCTTTTCAGAATGAGCGGATCAAAGAGGCGGTGATGAAACTTCTGAGCGAGAGGGACGGACTGGCCCTGGGCATCTGCAACGGTTTCCAGGCTCTCATCAAGCTGGGATTGGTACCCTACGGAGAAATTACGGGGCAGAAGCCGGATTCTCCCACCCTGACCTTTAACACTGTGGGCCGCCATGTATCAAAGATGGTCTACACCAAGGTGGTGTCCAACAAATCCCCCTGGCTGGCGGGAGCTGAAGCGGGAGGCGTATATACCAGCCCTGCTTCCCATGGAGAGGGACGCTTTGTAGCCAGCAATGAGTGGATCACCCGGCTGCTGGACAGCGGACAGATCGCTACCCAGTACTGCAGCGCGGATGGAGAAGTGGATGGAGACGAGTATTGGAACGTCAATGGTTCCTATTATAATATTGAAGGCATCACCAGCCCCGACGGCAGAGTATTCGGAAAGATGGCCCATGCGGAGCGCCGGGACGACGGGGTGGCCATCAACATTTACGGCGAACAGGATCTGAAGATATTTGAGTCCGGAGTGCGCTATTTCAGATAAAGGGCTGTAAATAGTGACAAGGAGGCTGAGCTTTTTCCGATAGATGGAAATCAGTTGACTGATACAGGAAAATATAATATAATCCAGATAGCAGGCTGCCGTTACAGTGCAGCCTGTTATTGTAAATAAGATGTTTCCGCCCCGGCGGAACAGATACAAAGAGGAGGAATTTATTTTGGACGGTGACCTATTGTTGCCCATTTTGCTGCAGATCGTTCTGATCGCTCTCAATGCGGTATTTGCCTGTGCGGAGATCGCGGTGATCTCTGTCAATGACGCCAAGCTGGAAAAGATCGCGGAGACGGATAAGCGGGGAAAAACCCTGCAGAAGCTGACCCGTGTTCCTACAAAGTTTCTTTCCACCATTCAGGTAGCTATTACCTTGTCCGGCTTTCTGGGCAGCGCTTTCGCGGCGGATAATTTCGCCCCCTACCTGGTGAATGGACTGAAGAGTGTGGGAATTACCCTTCACCAGTCGGTGGCGGTGGTTCTGATCACGGTCATTTTGTCTTATATTACACTGATATTCGGAGAACTGGTGCCTAAGCGTCTTGCCATGAAGAATCCGGAGAAACTGGCTCTCGGCATGGCCAAGATGCTCTACGTGGTTTCTGTCATCTTTTCACCCCTGGTCTGGCTGCTGACAGTTTCCACCAACGGTGTGCTGCGCCTCCTGGGCGTGGATCCCAATGAGGAGGACGAACAGGTTACCGAGGAGGAGATCCGTTTGATGGTGGATGCCGGAAGCGAGAAGGGAACCATCGACACGGATGAGAAGGAGATGATCCAGAATGTCTTTGAGTTTGACGACATCTCCGCGGATGAGATCTGCACGCACCGGCCGGATGTAGCCCTGATCTGGGCGGATGACAGCATGGAGGAGTGGGAAAAGACCATCCATGAAAGCCGGCACTCCCTGTTCCCGGTGTGCGGGGAGGACGCGGATGATATTCTGGGGATTCTGGACGCCAAAGATTATTTTCGCCTCCGGGGCTGCACGAAGGACGAGATTCTGGCGCAGGCAGTAAAGCGCCCCTATTTTGTGCCGGAATATATTAAGGCGGATGTTCTCTTCGCGAATATGAAGAAAAACGGAAATTATTTCGCCGTGGTGCTGGATGAGTACGGCGGCATGGACGGAATTATTACTCTTCGGGATCTCATCGAGCAGCTGGTGGGAACCCTTACGGAGGAGGATGAGGAGGACCGGCCGGAGGATATTCAGAAAATTTCCGATGAGCTCTGGCGGATCCAGGGTTCCACCCCCCTGGACGATGTGTCGGAAGCCCTGGGAGTGGAATTGCCGGAGGAGGATTATGATACCTTCAGCGGTTATATTTTCGGTAAGCTGGCGGTGATCCCAGAGGATGGAAGCCAGTTTGAGCTGGAGGCGGACGGACTGCACATCAAGGTGCTGCAGGTAAAGGAGCACCGGATCGAGGGAACTCTGGTGAGGGTGCTGCCAAAAGAACCGGAAGAGGAAGCGGAAAAAGGGAAAGAAAAACCGTAAGGGCCTAAGTCTTGCATTTTCCGGCGCTTTCGTTTATACTATAGCAGTCAGCCGTCTGGGAGAGCCGGCTGCGTCAAAATTGTAATTTTTATTTAAAGGACGGTAAGATAAGAATGAGCTTATTGCAGGATTGGAGAGATATCGCCTACGATCAGCAGGCGGATAAGAGAAAACTCCAGAAATTCTGGACAGACTATTTTCTGCTGGAGAAGGGAATTTACGAGCGGCTTCTGAGCAGCCCGGATGAAGTGGTGAAGGGCACGGTAAAGGAGCTGGCCGAGAAGTACGGCATCAGCGTCATGAATATGGTGGGATTCCTGGACGGCATCAACGACAGCCTGAAGATTCCCAATCCCATTGAGGAGATGGATGAGAACACAGAAGTAACTTTGGCCTTTGACAAGGAACTGCTCTACAAGAACATGGTAGACGCCAAGGCGGACTGGCTGTACAATCTTCCTATGTGGGACAATATATTCACACCCGAACAGAAAAAAGCCCTGTATCTGGAGCAGAAAAAATCCGGAACTGTGGTGAAGGGAAAGAAAATCGGGCGCAACGATCCCTGCCCCTGCGGAAGCGGAAAGAAATATAAATACTGCTGCGGCAGGTAAATCTTATACGGGAGGCCATGACCATGGCCTCCTCTTTGATAATCAAAGGAGAGACAGATGATACTGGCAATAGATGTGGGAAACAGCAACATTGTGTTCGGCTGTATAGATAATGATGAGATTCGCTTTATTGAGAGAATGTCCACAGACAGAAAAAAAACGGAACTGGAGTACGCGGTCAGCATAAAAAATATTATGGAGATCTACCACATTCAGGGGAAAGACCTGGAGGGCGGGATTATCTCCTCTGTGGTGCCGCAGCTGACGGAAGTGCTGAAAATGGCTGTGGAAAAGCTCATCAAAGCTCCGGTAAAAATCGTAGGCCCCGGCTTAAAGACGGGACTTAATATACTCATTGACAACCCGGCTCAGCTGGGAGGAGATCTTCTGGTGGATTCAGTAGCCGCTCTGGCGGAACATAAGCCGCCGCTGATCATCATTGATATGGGAACCGCTACCACGGTCTGCGTGATCAACGAAAAGAGGCAGTATCTGGGCGGCATGATTCTTCCGGGAGTCAGAACTTCCCTGGATTCCCTGGTTTCCAATACCTCTCTTCTGCAGCAGATCGGTCTGGAACCGCCGGAAAAAGTGATTGGCAGAAATACCATTGACAGTATGAAGAGCGGCATTCTCTATGGAAACGCGGCCGCCCTGGACGGTCTCATCGAGCGTATTGAGGAGGAACTGGGACAAAGCTGCAGGATCCTTGCTACAGGAGGCCTGGCAAAATTTGTTATCCCATTCTGCAAACGGGAAATTACCATTGACGATGATCTGCTCCTGAAGGGCTTAAAGATCATATACGATAAAAACCGCTGAGCCATGGCAGCGGTAAGAGAGAAGCTGCATTGCGTCAATGCGGCTTTTTCCTTGCAAATAAAAGAGAAATCTGTTACACTCTGCATATAACAAAAGAAGAGGGTGTCACAATGGTATTTGAGAGTATCCGTATTGACTTTAACAGCGATGAGGCAATCTATATCCAGCTCCGCAACCAGATCATTCTGGGAATCGCCACCTCCCAGATTCAGGAGGGAGACGCTCTGCCCTCGGTCCGGCAGCTGGCGGGCATGATCGGCATCAATATGCACACTGTCAATAAGGCCTACAGTGTCCTGAAGCAGGAGGGGATCCTAAGTATGGACCGCAGGAGAGGGGCTGTGATCCAGATCGACGCGGACAGGCTGTACGCCCTGGAAGAGCTTCGGGAGGATCTTCAGGTCCTTCTTGCCAAGGCCTTCTGTAAAAATATAAAGAAAGAAGAGATTCTGCAGTTGGTGGAAGAAATCTATGATTCCTACCGGGAATAAGCGGATTCGGATCTGACTGCGGCAGCAGGGAGTAAATAAATATGGCAGAATTATATACAAAACAGGCAAAAAACGTTCTGCAGGCAGCGGCAGACAGCGCCAGGCAGAACAATCACGGCTACATCGGCACAGAACATCTCCTTATGGGACTTTTGGAGGAAGCGGAGGGAACTGCCGGTATGGTTCTGGCGGAATTCGGCGCGGACAGGGAAAGACTGGTTTCGCTGATTGACCGGCTGATTACCCCGGAGGGGGCAGTGCTGACGGCGGAACCGGGCTATACCCCCAGAGCGGAAAAGGTTCTGAAAAACAGCCGTGAGGAGGCGGATCATTTCGGCAGCCGGACCATCGGAACAGAGCATATTCTGATTGGAATGCTGAAAGAGCCGGACTGCGTGGGAACCCGCCTGCTGTACACAATGGGCATTAATATTCAGCGCCTGTACGCAGGGGTTCTGGCAGCTATGGGTGAAGACCAGAATCGGGAGGATCTTCAGGGCCAGAGAGGAAAAGCCGCTGAGGGTGGAACCCCCACGCTGGACGCCTACAGCAGAGATCTGACAGAAATGGCCGGACAGGGGAAACTGGATCCGGTGGTGGGCCGGGAACAGGAGATCGACCGGATCATTCAGATTCTCAGCCGCAGGACCAAAAATAACCCCTGCCTCATGGGAGAGCCGGGCGTGGGAAAAACAGCTGTGGTGGAGGGGCTGGCCCAGCGGATTGCCTGGGGGCTGGTTCCGGACACCATACGCAACAAGCGGATCGTAGTTCTGGATCTTTCCGGCATGGTAGCCGGATCCAAATACCGGGGAGAATTTGAAGAGAGGATCAAGCATGTGGTTCGGGAAGTCATGGAAAACCGCAATATTCTGCTGTTTATCGATGAGATCCACACCATCATCGGGGCAGGAGGCGCGGAGGGAGCACTGGATGCTTCCAACATTCTGAAACCTTCTCTTTCCCGGGGAGAGATTCAGCTGATCGGCGCTACCACCATTGAGGAATATCGGAAATACATTGAGAAAGACGCCGCCCTGGAGCGGAGATTTCAGCCGGTGCTGGTGGAGGAGCCCACAGCGGAGCAGACAGTGGAGATCCTGAAGGGACTTCGGCCCTACTATGAAAAACATCACAGAGTAGAGATCACGGATGAAGCTCTGGACGCGGCGGTAAAAATGAGCATCCGCTATATTCATGACCGCTTCCTTCCGGATAAGGCCATCGATCTTATAGATGAATCGGCCTCCCGGGTTCAGCTGGGAGGATATAAAGTTCCGGAGCATATCCTGGAGTTTGAAAAAAATCTGAAATTGGTGATGCAGAGCAAAGAGGAGGCCATCAAAGCCGGAGATTTTGAAACTGCCAGATCCTGCCAGCAGCGGCAGGAGGAACTGCAGAAAGAATTAAAGACAGCCAGAGAAAAATTTGAGAAGCGCTGCAGGGGAAAGAAACTGCAGGTGACGGCGGAGAGTGTTTCCCGGATCGTGGCCGGATGGACCAGGATCCCGGTGGAGAAAATCGCTGAGGGAGAATCGAAACGGCTGGCCCGGCTGGAGCAGATCCTTCACAAACGAGTGGTGGGACAGGACGAAGCTGTGACGGCAGTGGCAAAAGCCATCCGCAGAGGCAGGGTGGGCCTGAAGGATCCAGGCCGTCCTGTGGGATCTTTTCTGTTTCTGGGCCCTACAGGGGTGGGAAAGACGGAACTTTCCAAAGCTCTGGCGGAGGCGGTGTTTGGAGATGAACAGGCTATGATCCGGGTGGACATGTCTGAATATATGGAAAAACACAGCGTTTCCAAACTGATCGGTTCCCCTCCGGGATACGTGGGATACGAGGAGGGCGGCCAGCTGTCCGAAAAAGTCAGGAGAAATCCCTACAGCGTTATCCTGCTGGATGAGATCGAAAAGGCTCATCCGGATGTGTTCAACATCCTCCTTCAGGTTCTGGACGACGGGCATATTACCGATTCCCAGGGCAGAAAAGTAGATTTCAAGGAAACCTGCATTATCATGACTTCCAATGCGGGCGCCCAGTCCATCATTGAGCCCAGGCGGCTGGGATTCCTCTCCCAGGAGGATGAAAAAAAGGATTATGAATATATGAAAGGGCAGGTGATGGAGGAAGTCCGGCGCATGTTTAAACCGGAATTTCTGAACCGGATCGATGAGACCATTGTTTTCCATGCCCTGACCAAAGAGAATATGAAGAAGATTGTCAATATCCTTCTGCGGGATCTGGAAAAACGCTGCCGGGAGCAGATGGATATCCGGCTCCGGGTCAGCGATAAAGTAAAAGAGCATCTGATTGAAACCAGCTACGACAATAAATACGGGGCCAGGCCGCTGAAACGGGCGATTCAGGGACAGCTGGAAGATCCCCTGGCAGAGAAGATTCTTCAGGGAGAGATTCACCGGGGAGATACTGTTTCCGCGGGGATGATCCGGGGAAAGCTCCTTTTCAGGACTGTCTGAAAATTCTCCGGCTTTTTAGGAAATTTTTCGGTCCTGTCTGGTAAATCCGCGGAAAGTATTATATAATGGTATCAGGGCTGAAAACCTATCAACAAAAGACATTTCTCGGGAGGACACTTATATGTCAGTGATAAAAGAACTGCTTTGCCGCTCAGAAGGCGGAGGCATCAGTTTTGGCGATTACGAGCTGGACAGCAAGACAAAATTATCTGATTTTGAATATCAGGGAGATCTCTATAAGGTAAAAACCTTTAAAGATATCACGAAACTGGAAAGAAATGAAACCTTTGTCTATGAGTCGGTTCCGGGGACAGCCGTCCATGATATGAAGTTTTTTGACGGCGGAGTGGAATTTTCCGTGGAGGGCGCGGAGGACGCGCAGATTACCCTCGGTATGGAGGAGGAGACGGAGTACAAGGTGCTTCTGGACGGTGTGAACGTGGGTCACATGACCACGAATCTGGGAGGAAAACTTTCTTTCAGTGTGGAACTGGAAAAGGCGGAGCAGGTAAAAGTACAGATCCTGCGGGTAGAAGCCTGAGTACAGAAAAAAGGTTCCGCGAAATTTCACAGGGATATAAAAACTGACAGGGCTGCCGCAGCAATGCGGCAGCCCGCTTTGGCAGAAGCACAAGCAGAGAGGGAGACGAAGCATGGCGAAGGATAAAAAAACCGTATATTTCTGTCAGAACTGCGGCTATGAGTCGGGAAAATGGATGGGCCAGTGCCCCGGCTGCCGGCAGTGGAATACCTTTGTGGAGGAAGTGGTCTCCACCAAGCAGAGCCCCGCTAAAGGACCGGCGAGAAGTGTTTCCAGGGCGCCTGTGAAACTTTCTGAAATCAACCTGGATGCGGAAAAACGCGTCCTTACCGGGATCGGAGAACTGGATCGGGTGCTGGGAGGCGGAATTGTTCCCGGCTCTTTGACGCTGGTAGGAGGAGATCCGGGTATCGGGAAGTCAACGCTTCTTCTGCAGGCAATGAAATGTCTGTCGGATGCCGGAGGGGAGGTTTTATATATCTCCGGGGAGGAATCACTGCGCCAGATTAAAATGCGGGCGGTGCGCATCGGAGAGTTTACGGAACATCTGAAACTGATGTGTGAGACAAACCTGGATGTAGTGCGGGAAACCATTGAAAAAGAAAAGCCCCAGGCGGTAGTGATTGACTCCATTCAGACCATGTACAATGAAGAAGTCTCTTCTTCTCCGGGAAGCGTCTCCCAGGTACGGGAATCTACCGGAGTACTCCTGAAGCTGGCCAAGGGTCTGGGAGTTTCAATTTTTATCGTAGGCCATGTGACCAAGGACGGCAGCGTGGCCGGTCCACGGGTTTTGGAACACATGGTAGATACTGTTCTGTATTTTGAAGGGGATCGCCATGCCTCTTACCGGATCCTCCGGGCGGTGAAAAACCGCTTTGGCTCCACCAATGAGATCGGGGTGTTTGAAATGCATGAGGAGGGGCTGAAAGAAGTGAAGAATCCCTCGGAGTTCATGCTGGAGGGACGGCCGGAGGGTGCATCCGGTTCTGTGGTGGCCTGTTCCATGGAGGGAAGCCGGCCGATTATGATCGAAATCCAGGCGCTGGTGTGCCGCAGCAATTTCGGTATTCCCAGGCGGACGGCCAACGGGACGGATTTCAACAGAGTCAATCTGTTGATGGCAGTGCTGGAAAAAAGGGCTAGAATGAATCTTTCCTCCAGCGATGCCTATGTGAACATAGCGGGAGGCATCAAGATGATGGAGCCGGCAGTGGATCTGGGGATTTTGCTGGCGGTAGCCTCCAGCCAGAAGGACATTGTGATCGATGAAAAAACCGTGGTTTTCGGCGAGGTGGGCTTAAGCGGCGAGGTCCGTTCCGTCAGCATGGCGCAGCAGAGAGTGCAGGAGGCGAAAAAGCTGGGATTTCAGCGGGTGATACTTCCCGCGGGCTGCATGCGTTCCGTATCGAAAATTACAGGAATCGAACTGATCCCGGTGTCCACTGTCCGGGACGCGATCCATCTGATCGAAAAAGGCCGGAGCTGATAAGCTTCCGGCATAAATTTGAAAAATATTGTAAAAACATAGTTGACAAAAAAGAAAAGCTATGATAGTATAAACAAGCTGTCGCACGGGACAGCAAAAAAGAAATGAAAAAAGTTGTTGACAAACAGAAAAAGCTGTGATA
>ERZ1090863.252-NODE-252-length-33800-cov-10.102978_pt1 | contig 33800 bp, 21 predicted proteins | sample MGYA00478480_ERZ1090863 | MGnify/ENA primary metagenome ERZ1090863 (study PRJEB33644, sample SAMEA5815746) | chicken gut metagenome | biome: Chicken; feature: Gastrointestinal Tract; material: Caecum | place: Ireland | collected 2019-01-01 | study: A study of the...
GCGGGAATGGCGTTGCGCAGCCCGTCAAATAAAAACGCGGGCGTTTTTATTTGACTGGGCTGCGCAACAAAAAAGTGTGTCAAGCATTTCAAGCGGGTTATATTTAAATATTTTTTAAAAAATTTACTCTAAAGGTATTGATTTTTACCGCCGGGTGTATTATTATATATGTACTCACATCTATCACAATATATTGTGGTTATACAAGCATAACGAAACAAGATATTGTGGTGTGAGAGAACAGCTATAAGGTTAAGGCCCGCGTGGAAAGGGGGATCGGTATAAGTATGAAGATCATTAAAAGAGACGGATCTGAAGTAGAGTTCGACAGGAACAAGATCGCCAACGCGATCAAGAAAGCCAATCGTGCGGGAGCTCCCGAGCTTTCGGACGAGTGGATCGACACGCTTGCTCTCACGGTGGAGAAGGACTGCGCGAAGATGAATCGTGCGGTCAACGTGGAGGAGGTGCAGGACTTCGTGGAGACGCGCATCATGCAGTTGGGCGCTTACGAGGTGGCGAAGCGGTACATACGTTATCGTCATCAGCGTAACCTCGCGCGCCGCGCCAACACGACGGACAAGTCCATCCTCACGCTCATCGAGAGCAACAACGAGGAGATCAAGCAGGAGAACTCCAACAAGAACCCCACGGTCAACTCCGTCCAGCGTGACTATATGGCGGGCGAGGTCAGCAAGGACCTCACCAAGCGTCTGTTCCTGCCGCCCGACATCGTTCAGGCGCACGAGGAAGGGCTCATACACTTCCACGACGCCGACTATTTCGCGCAGCACATGCACAACTGCGACCTCGTCAACCTCGAGGACATGCTGCAGAACGGCACGGTCATAAGCGGTACGATGATAGAGCGCCCGCATTCCTTCTCCACGGCGTGCAACATCGCGACGCAGATCATCGCGCAGGTGGCGTCCAACCAGTACGGCGGGCAGTCCATCAGCCTGACGCACCTCATGCCCTTCGTGCAGATCTCGCGTGAGAAGATCACGCGCGACGTGGACAACGAGGCGGACATGATGGGCGTGCATCCCACCGACGAGGTCAAGGCCAAGATAGTCGAGAAGCGTCTGCGCGAGGAGATCAAGAAGGGCATACAGACCATCCAGTACCAGCTCGTCACGCTGCTGACCACCAACGGTCAGGCGCCTTTCGTCACGGTGTTCATGTACCTGGGCGAGGCGCGCAACGAGCGCGAGAAGAAGGACCTTGCGATGGTCATCGAGGAGATGCTCGAACAGCGCTACACCGGCGTCAAGAACGAAGTGGGCGCGTACATCACCCCCGCGTTCCCCAAGCTCATATACGTCCTCGAAGAGGATAACATCCACGAGGATTCGCCTTATTACTACCTGACCAAGCTCGCCGCCAAGTGCACGGCAAAGCGTCTTGTGCCCGACTACATCTCCGAGAAGATGATGAAGAAGCTCAAGATCGACCCCAACGGCGACGGTCAGTGCTACACCTGCATGGGTTGCCGCTCCTTCCTCACCCCCTGGGTGGACGAGAACGGCAAGCCCAAGTATTACGGCCGCTTCAACCAGGGCGTCGTGACCATCAACCTCGTGGACGTCGCGTGCTCGGCGGGTCGCGGCAACGAAGAGGAGTTCTGGAAGATACTCGACGAGCGTCTGGAACTGTGCCACCGCGCGCTCCAGGCAAGGCATAAGCGTCTGGAAGGCACGCTGTCCGACGCCGCGCCCATACTTTGGCAGTACGGCGCGCTCGCACGCCTCAAGAAGGGCGAGAAGATAGACAAGCTGCTCCACGGCGGTTACTCCACCATATCCCTGGGCTACGCGGGACTGTGGGAGTGCGTGTACGAGCTCATCGGCAAGAAGCTCACCGAGGCGGAAGGCGAGGAGCTGGGTCTGCGCATCATGCGCCGCCTCAACGACGCCTGCGCCAAGTGGAAGGCGGACGAGAACATCCACTACTCGCTCTACGGCACGCCGCTGGAGTCCACGACCTATAAGTTCGCCAAGTGCCTGCAGAAGCGTTTCGGCATCATCCCCGGCGTCACGGACAAGAGCTACATCACCAACAGCTACCACGTCCACGTCACCGAGAAGATCGACGCCTTCGACAAGCTCAAGCTGGAAAGCAAGTTCCAGGAGCTCTCCCCGGGCGGCGCGATCTCTTACGTCGAGGTCCCCAACATGCAGAACAACATCGAGGCGGTCCTCACCGTCATGAAGTATATCTACGACCACATCATGTACGCCGAGCTGAACACCAAGTCGGACTACTGCCAGGAGTGCGGTTTCGACGGCGAGATACAGATCGTGGAAGAGGACGGCAAGCTGGTGTGGGAATGCCCCAACTGCGGCAACCGCGACCAGTCCAAACTCAACGTCGCGCGTCGTACCTGCGGCTACATCGGTTCCCAGTTCTGGAACCAGGGCAGAACGCAGGAGATCAAGGAACGCGTGATGCACCTGTAAAACAGCAAACAATGATGATGAGTTACCGCCGGGCGTACCACGTGTGCGCCCGGCAGTAACGTACAACGGCAAGAAAGGACGATCGACCATGTATGTAGCGGAGATAAAAAAATTCGACATAGCCAACGGCCTGGGCGTGCGCGTGTCGGTGTTCGTGTCGGGCTGTCGGCACAGATGCCCCGGCTGTTTCAACGAGATAGCCTGGGAGTTCGACTACGGCAAAGAATACACCGCGGATATCGAGAACGAGATAATCGACGCGCTGCGCCCCGACTACATCGAGGGGCTGTCGCTGCTGGGCGGCGAGCCTTTCGAGCCGGAGAACCAGCCTGCGCTGCTCGGCCTGCTCCGCCGCGTGCGCAAGGAACTGCCCGCAAAGAACGTCTGGGTCTATTCGGGCTTCACGCTGGAAGAACTGCTGGGCGAGAGCCGCGCCCGCACCGAGCACACGGACGAGATGCTCTCCCTCATCGACGTGCTGGTGGACGGTCGGTTCATCTACGCCGAAAAGGACATCACGCTGCGTTTCCGCGGCTCCCGCAATCAGCGCATCCTCGACGTCCCCGCCACGCTCAAAGCGGGCCGCCCCGTGCTCTGGGACTCCGACGCGCACGTCTGACGGCCGCCACCGCAACGGATCCTGAATAACGTACAATAAAATACCCCGTCGCCACATCACGTGTGGCGACGGGGTATTTTTATGCGTCTGTTTTTGCGCGTTATGGTCTCGATATGCGCCGCGTGATCGCCTTTTGGTCATGCGCGGCCGCACACGTCGAGGCGGGGCGATAAGACCGAACGCGGGAAGTTAGCCGAGCGAGCCGCGGCAATTCCGCGGCGAAAGGCCGAAAGGGGGAAAGGGGAGCCGACGCGCGGCGGGTCAGGCGGCGGATATGACGGCGTCCGCGTCGATGACGAACAGGCAGCCGAAGATCGAACAGAAGTATCTTCCGTCGGCCATGCGCATCACCCGTTTCCTCGAGCAATCCGAATCGGTGGATACGTATTCGAAGGTATACACGACCTTGCCGTCCCGTTCGTTTATGAGCGATATCGCTTTGTCGGTATAGTCGTATTCGAATATGTGGTCGCCTATGTGAGGTACGGCCGAAGCGGGCAACGACGCGACGTCCGTTATCTCGCCCGTGGCGATGTCGTACGCGCGGTATTCCTGCAAGTCGTATTCGTAGATCACCTTGCCGTTCTCTTCGTCAAGGTACAGATCGCGGGAATTACAGCCCGTGTGCAGCGTTTCGCCCGTCGATACGTCGTGCAGGATAAGCTCTCCGAATCTGTCGGCGTATATCAGCTTATCGCCGTAAAGATAGCAATTCCCGGGGTTGTAGGGGTTGGTCCCCTCTGCTTTGTGGCGGCAGACGACGGAAAAGTCGGACAGGTCGTACACTATGAAGCAGACGTTCTTTTCCCACGGCAGGTCGAGCCCGTCGGCGTACAACGGCGAGCTGTTCAGCTTCACGAGCAGCCGCCCGTCGTTCGAATAAACGGCCGACACGCCCAGGTAATGCTCCATCGTGCAGAGCTTTTCCAGCGTGCTCGCGCGGTATATCTCCAGACGCTCGTTCTCGTACACCGCGAAGATGTCCTCTTCGGGAATGAGCGCGTTGGCGTTGTCGTCATAATCGTCGTCATCGTCGTCGGGGTACACGTACTCCACGAACGGGTCGCCCTTGCCGACGGGACGAAGGTATTCGCCCGTGTGACGGGTCAGGCTCTTGTCCGCGTGACCGGCGTTGAGGTCGTTCAGCAGCCCGAACTGCGCGTCCGTCGTTATCTCGCTGTCGCTTTCGGGGTAGGTGAACGTCGCGATCATGTCTATGTCATAGGCGTACGGTCCGGTGTAATAGAAGTTAGTGGGGCGGTTGGGAAAGACGTCAACGGCCATGTGCCGCTCTACGTTGTAATCGTACGAGCACTCTATCCGCGTGACCATGCCCGTCCGACTGTTCTTCACGACCTTGAACCCCAGGTCGCTGCAATGGTAATACCACCGGTCGTATATGTGGTAGCGATCCAGCTCGTTCTCGATGATCCATTCGGGCGCGACGGAGAACGTGTAAGTGACGGAGTCGCCCCACACGAATTTGTTGACGCGCTTCGCCGCCTCGCCGAGGTCGGTCACCTCCCTTTCGCCGAACAGGAACGCGAAATAATCCATGTAGTCGGGCAACGGAGCGTCCGCGCCGTCGGTCACGTACGTAAGATCGCCGCCCGAAAGGGGATCGCCGTCGTATTCGTAGCATACGTCGCCCCGCATGTACAGCCCCGATTCGGCGTTGGCGACGTATCTCCACACGCCGTCCCCGCGCGCGTTGCTGATGACCTTGTATTCCGACACGTTGGGCTCGTCGTCACCCGATTCTTTTGAGCTGTACGTCATCTCGCAGACATACCTCTCCGCGCTCTCGGGCGAGGTGAACGGCTCGGCCACCTCTTTGGTCCACTTGCTCCTGAGCGGGAACACCCACACGAGCACGGCCGCGACGACGAGCAGCGCCAACGCCGCCACCGTTATCAAGATTATCCGACCTTTCTTTCCCACGCGATCCTCCTTGCCGGGTCGCCCCCGCGCTTCTCGTCGGGCAAGTGCCTGACATATCATATTTTAACATATTCCACCGCGCAAGTCAATGCCCTTATCGGCCGCGACGGGCGCGGATGCAACGATCCCGCCCGACGTCTGAACGTCGGGCGGGATGGCTATGCGTTGGTCATATTAGTTTGTTTATGCGCGTCCGCATCGGCGTGATGCCCGCGTGGGTAGCGGGGGAGCGCTCGTCAGTTGCGCACGAGGGTGGCGATGACGTCCACGCACTTGTCGATGCCGATAGCGCTGGAGATGGTCATGTCGTAGTTCTGCATGAGGCCCCATTTCGTGCCGGCGTATTTCATGTGGTAGTTGGCGCGCGCCTTGTCGTTCTTTCTGATGTATTTGATGGCGGACTTTTTGTCCAGGTTGTGACGCTCCATGATGCGTTCGATGCGGTGCTCCATGGGCGCGTGCACGAACACGCTGAACGCGGGGACTCCGCGCTCCGCGAGCACGTGTGCGGCGCAACGTCCCACGATCACGCAGTCGCCGCGCGCCGCGAGGCGGAGTATCGCCTTGCTCTGGGCGAGGTAGATCTGGTCGTATACGGGCAGCCATTTCTCGCTGTTGGCGGCGTCGTAGAAATAATAATATCCCGAATAGTCGAACGCCATGGGCGTTTTGTCCGCGGCGCGTTCGACCATGTCCTTTGCAAACCCCGATATGTCGGCGGTGAGCGCGGTCACCGTTTTGTCGTAGCAAGGTATGCCCAGCTTGTCCGCGAGCTTGTGGCCTATCTCGCTCCCTCCCGATCCGTTCTCTCTGCTGATAGCGATTATCATACTCGTTTTCCTCCTTATTCGTTATCGCCGCGGCGAACGCTCCCCGACGAGGGAACGCGTCACGCGGGACGGCGCGTCTTCGTTATCATATATTTATTATACTATTTTCCTCCGCGGATTTCAATACCGTGGGGTAAAATTATGCAAATTTTTTTTGACGCGCGTTTTTACGCGCTTTTTGTCGTCGTAACGTTTGACATTTTTCGCGCGGGTGATATAATGGCATTGAAAAACATCGGACGGGTGGGGAACGGACGTTTCTTCCCGCAAAGGAGTTCGTTATGAAGACCAAATGTTTGGCAGTCACCGCGGCGGCGTTCGCCGCCGCAGGAATGATAGTGGGGATGCTGACACACGCCATGATGCTCAACTTCGGTACGAGCGGCATGACCATGGCCGCCACGCATCCCATGACCTTCGGCCTGGGCTGCGGCGGCTTCCTCTTCGCGCTCATATTCGAGCGCATGTACAAGCTGTCGGACAGCAAGCTCGCGCGCCCCGCATACTTCATCTACATAATAGGCGTGGCGCTCACGGTCATCATGCTGTTCGTGCGCGGCTACGCGCAGATGAGCGGCGCGGTGCTGACGAGCGGCGAGGACGCCGCGATATCGGGCATCGCCGGCATAGGCCACACGGTGCTCGCGGTGGGTATGGTGCTGTTCTTCATCATACTCATCAAGCGCGCGTTCGCGTCTCACGAGGACAAGAAGGACGACGCGGAATGATCGTTCCGTCGTCTGCGCGGACTCGCGCCCCGAAAGCATGGCTTTCGGGGCGCGTTTCCTTTTGCTTCGCCGTTCGTCAGTGCGGTGGAGCCGACGGCGACCCCGTCAATCGTTTGGCAAAGCGCCCGCGTTTGTGGTATAATGATACGAACGGAGGGACGCATGAAGATAATATTTCTCTGCCACGGCAACATCTGCAGATCGCCCATGGCGGAATATGTCATGAAAGATCTTTTAAATAAAGCGGGGATAAAGGGCGTGGAGGTCTGCTCGCGCGCCGCCCGCACGGACGAGATAGGCAGCGACATATACCCGCCTGCCCGCCGCACGATGGACGCGCACGGCGTGCCGTACGCCCGCCGCGCGGCGACGCTCATCACCCGCGCGGACTTCGACGCCGCCGACGTCGTCGTGGTTATGGACGAGGAGAATGTGCGCGACATGCGCCGCGCGTTCGGCCCGTCCGACAAGGTCGTTAAACTGATGTCGTACGTCGGGCTTTCCCGCGACGTGTCCGACCCGTGGTACACCCGCGATTTCGAAACGACGTACTCCGACGTGCTGGCGGGCTGTTCCGCTATGCTGGAACGCATAAAGGCGGGGCGTCCGCTACTCTGACGCGCCCGTCGGCTCCGCGCCGCCGCGCGACCGCCCGCGCCGTTACGTTATATAATATAATAGTTATATACTTTAATATATATACACCATACACCGAACGGACGAGTCGGCGTATACGTACGCGTGTTTCGTATACGTCCGCTAAAAGTCGCGGAAAACGTAAAAAAACGGGCATGACGCCAAAGCGTCATGCCCGTATGTCTTTTGGGATATGCGCGTTTTTAATGCGCGCTGACGTGCGCGTTAAAGCGACTTACAACAGGGGGGAGAAGATGGAGCCTATCGCGCTGGCGATGCGGCGGGGGATGGATTGCTGTATGTTGTCCGCGGTCATATGCTCGCAGACCTTGAAGGTCTCTTCGAAGTCGCGTCTGATGTCTTTGAGGCAGGCGGTGTTGTACATCCACACGCCGCCCTCGAAGTGGTGCACCAGCGAGCGGTAGTCCATGTTGATGGTGCCGACCATGCCCACGATGTCGTCGCAGAGGTAGTTCTTGGCGTGGATGAACCCCGGCAGGTATTCGTAAATGCCCACGCCCGCCTTGACGAGCGGTTTGTAATTGCGGCGGGTTATCCAGAACACCAGCTTTTTGTCGGGGATGCGCGGGGTTATGATGCGCACGTCCACGCCCCGTCGCGCCGCGCGGCAGAGCGCGTCCACCAGCGTGTAATCGAGTATGAGGTAAGGCGTGGAGATGTACATGTAGTTCTTCGCCCGGTTGATCATGTTGAGTATGCAGTCCTCGGCGACGTTGTCGTCCGTCAGCGGGCGGGGGCTGTCGCCGAAGGGCTGGACGATGCCTTCCTCGTCGAACCACTCGTAATACTCGGGGATATAGAATTCGTAGTTTTCCAGGCGTGAGTCGTCCTGGGAGTCGAACGCGGTCAGAAACAGCATGATGAGGTTCTGCACCGCCTCGCCGCGCACGCGCACCGCGCTGTCCTTCCACTGCCCGAACGGGTGGGTGACGTTGATGTACTCGTCGGCGAGGTTGATGCCGCCCATGAAGCCCGTCTTGCCGTCCACCACCGTTATCTTGCGGTGGTCGCGGTTGTTGTGGCGGGCGCTCGCCACGGGCGTTATCTTGTTGAAGCGCTGGCAGTCGATGCCTTTCGCGCGCATGCGTTTATAGAAGTCGTGCTCGATGCGGGGCAGACAGCCGAAGTCGTCGTACATGAACTTGACCGCCACGCCCTCCTTGACCTTGCGTTCGAGTATCTCCTCGATGGGGTCCCACATCGCCCCGCGCTCCACGATGAAGTACTCCATCAGGATGTACTTCTCCGCCTTTTCCAGCTCCGCTTTGAGGTCGTCGAAGAACAGCTCGCCCGTGGGGTAGAACTTGACGTCCGACCAGCGGTGCGGCACGGCGGAAGCGGCGTTGTAGAGGTAGCGGCTGTGACCGACGTACTCGCCCAGAGCGTCCGCGCAGTCGTCCGTGCAGGTCATGTACTTCTTGCCGCGCGCGTGTATGTCCATATACAGCAGCGTCTTGCGGCGGGAGGGGCGGTTGTACGAGAACATCAGGTAGATGATGGAACCGGCGACGGGCGCGAACACCAGCAGCGTCACCCACGCCACTTTGGCGTCGGGCAGCATGTCGCGCACGGTCAGCCGCACTATGACGATGAACGCCACGACCAGCTCCAGTACCGCGACGATGAATTGCGACACGCGCGTGGACGTGGCCTCGCCCGGGATGTCCACTTCCCACGGTATGGCGAGGATGAGCCGCTCGACGAGGTTGGCGAGCAGGAGGTATATGGCGATCTGTAGTATTATGGCGATGATGACGAATATCGTCTTGCCCGCCAGCGCTTTGAGCAGTTTCATAAAAACACCCCTTATCTCCCATTATAATAAAAATCGCGGCGGATGTCAATAGCGGCGCGCGGGCGGTAACGCGCATTTTGTAAAAGGCGCGCAAAATTCTTGCTATTTGCCCGTAATAGTTATATAATGTATGGGATAAGTACGGAACGGCGGACGTCGCCCGCCGCGCATTCACGAATCTAATCGGAGGAAAAAATACAAATGGCAAGAAGACCAATCATCGCCGGTAACTGGAAAATGAACATGACGAGAGCGCAGGCAACGCTGCTCATCGAGGAGCTCAAGCCCCTCGTGACGACCGCCGACTGCGACGTCGTCATCTGCGTGCCTTACACCGACATCGATCTCGCGACCATGCTCTGCAAGGGCAGCAACATCAAAGTGGGCGCGGAAAACGTAGCCTGGGCGGAAAAGGGCGCCTTCACGGGTGAGATCTCCGCTGACATGCTCCTCGAGATCGGCGCGGAATACGTCATCATCGGTCACAGCGAGCGCCGCCAGTACTTCGGCGAGACGGACGCTTCCGTCAACGCCCGCCTGAAGACCGCTCTCGCCAAGGGCCTCAAGCCCATCGTGTGCGTGGGCGAAACGCTCGACCAGCGCGAGAAGAACCGCACCAAGACCGTCATCCGCAAGCAGGTCATGCAGGGCCTCGCCGACATCAGCGAAGAGGACGCGACCAAGATCGTCGTCGCTTACGAGCCCGTCTGGGCGATCGGCACGGGTAAGACCGCGACCGCGGACCAGGCCGAGGAGACCATCAAGTTCATCCGCAGCGTGCTCGCCAAGATGTTCGGCCGCAAGAACGCCAACAAAGTGCGCATCCAGTACGGCGGCTCCATGAACCCCGGCAACGTCAAGGAGCTCATGGCTCAGCCCGACATCGACGGCGGCCTTATCGGCGGCGCTTCGCTCAAAGCCAAGGATTTCAGCGAAGTCGTGCTTTACAACAAATAAGTCGGCGAGTCAAGCCGCAAAACACAGCGCCCCTCCGCTTTCGGGCGGAGGGGCGCTCTTCACGCCTTCGGCCTATCGCCGCCGCCCGCTTGACTTAACGCGCAAATGCTGGTATAATCATCGTGAACGCTAAACCAAACGGAGGGCGGGATGTCCGAATTCGACAGATTCATAAGAGAGGGCGACGAGCCGGTCGACGAGTTCGTGCGCGAGTGTGAGGAGATGATGACCGTCAAGTTCATCCTCGCCGAGCGCAAGATAAGCGAGCTGCTCATCACCATCGCCACGTCCAAGAAACTTTCCGACGTCGTCGCGGCGTGCTCGCGCGGCTTCGATTTCTACGACGCGTTGTCCGCGTCGCGCATCAAGGCGGGCAAGCGTTGGTCGCTGCTGCCGCCCGTGCGCATGCGCGAGCAGATCGCGTTCGCGGTCAATCTGCTCTACGCCTTCGACGTCCGCGCCATCCCCTTGCAGGAATTCCTCGAGGAGTTCTATCATTCCGCGAACGGCATCAACTTCTCCACGCAGCTTTTCGCGCGCGGCGTGATAGCCCCGCTCAAAGACAACGTGCTCGCGTACCTCGCGGGCGGCGGGGAAGAACAGGCGCCGCCCAAGCCCACGGCGCGCTCCTTCTCGGAAGCGGGCGAGCGTGAGGACGCGGCTCTGCCCGACGAGGCCGTGCGCGACATCACCGAGCGTCTGGCGGACATCTGCGACATCGCGGAGGCGGACGGTCTGATGACCGACCCCGAACTGAAAGAGCTGTACTCCGTCGCGGGAGGCATGGCGGAGAGCGTCAAGCGCAGGGACGCGCGGCTCATCCGCACGAGCATGACGGGCCTGACCGCCGTCATACGCGGCGGCTGCATGGCAGAGCGTCTGAGCGAAAAGACCGCCGAGCTGGACGAAACGCTTCGTCACTTCGGCATCTGAGGACGGCGAGCCGTTCTCGGCAGGTATATAATCCCCCGAAAAGGAAAACATCCTTATGATAGAGATCGTAGGCAAGATAGGCTCGATGGCGCTCGTGGACAAAAAGCACGGCGACATCGATTACAACAAATTCGCAATGATAGGCCACTGGCTGCGCCCCGGCATCGTATGGGTCACGTCGGGCGCGGTGGAGATCGGCCGCCTGGACTACATCCGCCGCCACGGCTGCGAGGCGGAGGGCAGCGGCGAGGACCTTAAAGCGGACTACTCCTCCCAGGGCCAGGCCATACTCATGGAAACGTACAGGCGTTTCGTGGACTCGCGCTGGTCGTTGCGTCAGGTGCTCGTGGAGCACGACCACTTCAACAACGAGATCACACGCGCGCACATCCTGTCGCTGCTCCGTCGCGCCGCCGAACAGGGCGCGATACCCGTCGTCAACTATAACGACGCGGTCGCGGTGGAGGAACTGCGTAAGACGGAGATCCTCGCGCTCGCGAGCGCGGGCAACAAGCACGTCGTGGAGCTGGTGGACAATGACGAGACCTCCGCGCAGATAGCCTGTCTGACGGGCGCCAAAACGCTGCTCATACTCTCCACGCTGGACGGCGTCTACCGCGACATACACGACCCCGCCTCGCTCATCACCGAGATCACCGGCACGCGCGAGGAAGTGCTCAACAAGATCGAGGAATACAAACAGTGCTGCCACGGCGCCAGCCGCGCGGGCGCGAACGGCGCGTTCGCCAAGCTGGAATACATCAAGCCCTGCGTGGAAGCGGGCATCGAGGTCATCATCGGCAGCGCCAATCACGATATCAAGAACGTGCTCAACGGCACGGCCCCCCGTACATATATAAAAGGAGTGTGATCCGTCGGGGTGACAGGTAAGAACAAAAGGCGAATATGCTCGAAGTCGGGCGCGGCGCTCGTCGCCGCGCTCTTGTTTTTTCTCATGCTCATATCGGGGTGCTCGGGAAGCTGCTCCGTCGTCAAGACAGTGGATTACGTGCTGTGCGACGACGGCGGCCCGCAGGCGTACTTCCCCGAGGGCAGCACGGACAGCGCGCCTTTCTTCCTGCCGCTCACGCCCACGTCGCCGCTGCGCGACGGCTACGTGTTCCGCGGCTGGTACCGCGAGCGCGACTACTCGGGCGGCGTGGTCACCGAGGCGCGGAACGGCGACACGCTCTACGCGCGCTGGGAACCGTTCGAACCGACCGCCGAGGTCGCCGAGGGCGAGAACGCCTTCATCGGCGGCCCCGACGATATGTACCGCGGCTTCCTGCCGTACGTCGAGAAGTTCGACGCGGCTTACGAAAAGGGCATGTATGCGGACATAACGCTGTCGGACACGGACGAGCTGGCGGCGTACTGCGATTACGTGCAATATAAAGGCGTACTGCGATTACGTGCAATATAAATACGTCGGCTCTTACGCCGCGCCCGCCGTCACGCTGGACTATGAGTACGAGGGCGGAGCGGGCGACGAGATAGAACGCGCGTACTCGGCGGCGACGTATGCCTCATACGTCGGTCTGGGCTGGAGCTCCTCGCTGCCGGGCGGCGAGCTCCGTATATTCTGTTTGTACCCCGACGGCGAAACGCTGGAAGCCTCGAGCACGTTCGACACTGACGACCGCGTCCGACAGATCGCGCCGCTGGACGACCACTCCGTCGCGGGCGAGCCGCACGACTTCGCCATCGACGACGTGGCGACCACCATGAACTGCCGCACGAGCAATCAGCTGTTCTACGCCGTAATGGTCGGCGCGCGTCCCGACCCCGAACCGGGCAGCTCCGCCGAGCTCATGTACGCCGCCGCCCGCGAGCGTATGACCGAGATATGCGTGGGCGACATGTCGGACGTCGACATCGCGCACGCCGTGTACGACGAACTCGTGCTGAACGTGACTTACGACGAGGGCCTGACGGAAGCCTCGCCCCAACTGCCCGGCGCGATGAAGTACGACGCGTTCTTCCTCGAAGGCGTGTTCGTTACGGGCCGCGCCGTCTGCGACGGCATATCCAAAGCCATGACGCTGATGTGCGGCATCGAGGGCCTGCCCTGCGTGCGCGTCACGGGGGACGAACACGCCTGGAACAAGGTGTACGTGGACGGCGAGTGGTACATCTCCGACGCCACGTTCGGAGATACCATCATACTGAAGGACGACGGCGCGTACAGCGTCCTTACGCACGCGTATTTCCTTACCTCCGAGGCCATCGCGCCCGAGTATTCCAACGCCGACACCTACACCTCCCGCGACTACGACGCGCCCACCGACTGGGGTTATTACTTCCGCCTGGGCAGGGTGGTGACCGCCGCCGACGAACCGGCGCTCATCGCCGAACTGCGCGCCGCGCAGGCCGCCACTAACGCGCCCGTCGCCGCCGACGTATACACTTCGTTGCCCGACCGCACCTCGCTCACGCGTCTGGAGATCGCCACGAGCCGCTACGTCTACGTCTGCGGCCTGTGACCGACGCGAGGGGCGCTCCCGAAAAAACGCGGACGCCGAAAAGCGAAAGCGCCGAGAAAAGATGATATCATGATCTCGCGCAATGAAAAAGACACTCCACGCGGAGTGTCTTTTTGGCAGGGTCGGTAGGGCCGTCAATGCGCCGCAAGGCGTATTCACGAGCGTAAGCGAGTTACACTACGACCTCGGTCGCCGGCGATACGCGTAAAGTTATACGAATGTGAAAAGACACTCCATGCGGAGTGTCTTTTTGGCAGGGTCGGTAGGGCCGTCAATGCGCCGTAAGGCGTATTCACGAGCGTAAGCGAGTTACACTACGACCTCGGTCGCAGGCGATAGGCGTAAAGTTATATGAATGTGAAAAGACACTCCGTGCGGAGTGTCTTTTTGGTAGGGACAGTAGGGCTCGAACCTACGACCTCATGCATGTGAAGCATGCGCTCTAACCAACTGAGCTATGCCCCCTTATTCGCCCGTGCGGGCGGCTGTTTCGGTATGGAGCGGATGACGGGGCTCGAACCCGCAACCCTCAGCTTGGGAAGCTGATGCCATACCATTAGGCCACATCCGCATTCGACCGTTATATTATAGCAGATACTTTCGGCTTTGACAACGATTTCAAGGCGATTTTTATAAAAAAAATCGGTATTTATCCTCGCTTCGCACCAAATGCCCGCGGCCTTATCGTATATGCCGCATACGGAATAAAACGCCGTGCGTCGGACATAATATGATAAAAACGTATATCGTAACGGAGGAATGCTATGAAAGACCTTAAATGCGGGTTGAAGGAATGCAGGTACAACAAGGGCTACTGCTGTTGCAGCAAGAACGTAGCCATCGACAGCCGTACCGACTGCGCGACGTACTCGCCGGATGAGGACAAGCGCCGCGCCACGTTCGAGGCGGCAAGCGATTTCATCCCCGCCAACTACTCGGTGGATACTGCGGTGGCGTGCGCCGCCGACTGCATATACAACAAGTCGGGCAAGTGCTCCGCTCACGGGATAACCGTCATGAGCAGCGACCGCGAACGAGCCGCTTGCCTGAGCTTCGTCAAGTCGTGACGCATATGCTGACCTGCGCTCCGCCTCTTTCAAAGGCGGGGCGTTTTTTGGTGCGAGCGCATCGGACTCGGCATCGCGTTACCGTAAAGCCCGAAGGACTTTTGCGCATAAGCGCCGAATATATTTCTTAACGTAGCGGATCTGCGTATCGTCCGCGCCCCGCCCCCGAAACGACGATCTGACGCCAGGAGCGTTCGCGTATTTGAAGCGTAAAGCGAATAACATCGTTCATAGCGCGATACATGGAGGCGCTTATCCGAAAAAAATAAAACATTTTTGTCTTTTTTGACAAAAAAATTCAATAAGCATATTGACAAAAGCTATGGGGCGGGGGTATAATGAAAATACCTTGTAAAGGTATGTATATCCGCGTCTGCGACGGTAGCGGAACGTCGCTCAAACAAACGCCTGACCATCCGTGCGACACACATTACTTATTTGGAGGCTATCATGCAAAGATCATTGACAAAAAGCATCGTCACGCTTTTTGCCGTCGCGATCGTCACGTTGGTAGCGTTACTGTTCGCAGTCTTTTTACCCGCAGACAGTACGCCGGCCTACGCGGCGGAGCCCGTGGAAGGCACTACGACGACTGAGCAGGTGAGCGATGCGAGCGGCGTGATGGATGCCGATGCGCTTAAAGCCGCCGTCGAAAATGGCGGTGAAGTGGTGCTTGGCGGAGACATCAAGGCAAACGTGGTGATCCCCGAAGGTAAGACCGTTACCCTCGATCTCAACGGCCACACGTTGACCAACAATAGCGACCACACCATAATCAATTATGGAACGTTGACGGTCGAAGACAGCAGCACCGGAGAGACCGGCAAAGTGGACAACGTCACGCACGGAAAAGCCGCTATATATAATGAAGTCGGCGCTACTTTTACTTTGGCGAGCGGAACACTCGACCGCACCAAAGAAGCCGGCACCAGCTCAAGTTCCAGCGGTGACAATTCGTACTATACGTTATTGAACCATGGCACCGCATATATCAACGGCGGTACAATTCAACAGGGCGGCCTTGAGGTCGGTAAGTACTCCAGCCTTGTCGAAAACGGTTGGTACGACGGTTCCAAGAATACCGAGAAGAAACCATCTATCATGACCGTCAACGGCGGTACTTTCCTCGGCGGTCTGAACTCGATAAAGAATGACGATTACGGCGAGCTTAACATAATATACGCCACCGTTAAAAACGTAGCGCAGGCGGCTCTTCTCAACTGGAATGTCGCTACCATAAAAGGCGGCTCGTTCTCCACCGATGGCGGATCGGCAGTCATATTGAACGGTTATATCAACGACACTATGGACAAGGGCGAGCTCACCATAACGGGCGGTGAGTTTACTACAAACGGCGGGGATTTTCCTCTTATAGCGCGTATGGATGGCAGTAAGCCCACGGGCGGCGTCATTACCGTTACCGTTACCTCGACCAACGCCGATCTTGTCGCGGCCGCGATCAACGTGCCCGGAGTCACTACTTACGTTAAGGAAGGCGATGCCGTTACCGAAATGAGCGTAAGCGACTTGGCCGGCCTCAAGAAAGCGCTCAGTATCGAAACGGTCAAGAAGATCACGCTGGCGTGTGACATCACGAGCGATGAGTCGTTGTTCTTTGAGCGAGATGTGACGCTGGATATGAACGGATACGAATTGACCGTTGCAAAGGCTACGACTCATCCTGTCGTGATCGACGGTGCGAATGTCACGATCGTCGACGGCAATATAATGGTCGGCAAAGGCGTTTACGCCAATCTTAATGCCATACTCGTTACCAACGGGGCAACACTCACGCTCGGCACCAAATCGGATGAAACGGTCGTCGAAGATGACAGAGTGTTTGTGACGACGAACAGCGGGTACGGAATAGTGGTGTCCGGAGGCGCTGCTCTCAATATGTACGGCGGTTCGGTCACTGCCAAGTGGAGCGCGTTGGGGACCAACAATACCACCGGTACCGCCGCGTTCAATGTGTACGGCGCGACGCTGGAAAGCACGGATGATTCCGCGATATTCATGTCCTGCTACACCGATGTCTATCTCAAGGATACTGCGGTAATTGGCAAGACCGCCATAGATATCCGAATCGGCAATCTGACGGTGGACGGCGGTTCCATCACCAGCACTTATGACGGATACCACGAAATGACGTATGATGAAGTCACGGCTTCCGGGACGTTGACCGGCGGCGACGGCTCCGCAATACTCGTCAAAGCCAACTACTATTACGATAATGCGAATAAAAGCAACGAAGTTTCGATAAGCATAAGCTCCGAAACCACGATCACGGGCGCGGTCACGATATACGATCTCGATGGCGTGGGCAATATGCTCCCGAACGATAAGGTCGTTGACCAGACCGAAGCGCTTCAGACTTTCGTGGATTCGCTCAAGGACTCGCATGCGTCCGTCGAAACGCATCTCTATGACGTTGCGCCCGCCGACGGCTCGGGCGACGGAACGATAGTCGACGTCGATAAGGTACATGCGGACGCGGGCGAGCAGGTCACCGCCATCGTTTCTTCGCTCGACGAGCTCCGCGCCGCGTTTGCGGAAAAAAAGATCGGCAAAATAGTGATCGGCGCTGATTTCGAGATAAGCGGGAACCGCATCGAGATAGGGGATATCAACGATCCTAATGCGGCGACACGGAGCATTACGCTCGACCTCAACGGCCATACGCTTAAGATAGGCACCATCCGTGTCAGCGATACGGACAGTAGCGCAAACACCGCGGCGTTGTATCTCGGATATAACGTGTCTTTGACCCTGACCGATACGGTCGACACCGGTATCATCGACGCGAGCGGTGCGAACGATCTTACCGTTCCCATCGGCGCGATGCGTAGTAGCTCCACGCTTACCGTAAAGAGCGGCACGATAATCGTCGATACCGATCGCGAGTCTTGCGTGTTTGCGCGGGGCGGCGGCAAGATCGTTATAATCGGCGGTACGTTCATCAATAACTGCACGTCCGAATATGCTTACGGCGGAGGTAGACCCCTTACCGTAAATATAGAGAACAATTCCACCTCCACGATCGATATTACCGGAGGCACGTTCAAGGGACGCAACCCCATGTCGGGTGACGACAACACCGACGTCGCGTTTGTTTCGAAAGACTCCAAAGTTGTCGAATATAAGAGCGGCGACATGAAAGTCGTCGATCAAAATAGTGAAGTGACCGGTGACGATGTAGTTGCGGTCTATACGTATGCGGATAACGAAACCGGCGATACGGTCGCGACCGTCTACACCGAGGACGCGCTTCGCGCCGCGCTTGCGGATAAAAACTACGACACCGTAGTTCTGGGTGCGGATATAGGGAATGCATCCGAAACATTCGTAATAGATCGTCCTGTTACGCTTGATCTCAACGGTTACACTCTTGAGAACAAAAACACGACTTCCGGTAATTACTTGCTTATAGAAGGCGGTAACTCCGAAGCCGAGAACATCAAAGTTACGATACGTAACGGCAACATTTCTTCGGGAGACGCCGCAGTCATCGTAATGGGCTATGCGGACGTCGTTATGGAAAATGTGAGCGTCAAGACGGACGGTAGGTACGGCTTGGAGCTTTACGGGGAATGCGACCAAAGCGTGACTGCCGAGGGTTGTACGTTTGAAGGCGATACGTCCGGCGTGGTCGTGTTTGGCGCGGAGAAGACCGGCATGACGGCGGCGTTCTCGGCGACGGGCTGTACGATCAAAGGTGGCGATTACGGCGTAAGCGGTAACGGTACTTATCACCTGACGACGATCGATATCGTCGACAGCAAGGTGTCGAGTGACCGCGGAACGGCGATATATCATCCTCAAGTCGGAACGCTTACGATAAGCGGCGGTTCCGAGATCAGCGGCATTTCGGGCATCGAAATGCGCGCGGGCACGCTGAAGATCAGCGGCAATGTCAGTGTGGTCGCTACAGCGGAAGAGTTCAGTGTGTCCGATCTTGGTGACGGTCCTCGTTTCGACGGCGTCGCGCTGGGTGTTTCGCGTTACTTCGAAGGCAGCGACCGTGGCGTGACGCTCGATATCAGCGGCGGCACTTTCGTAGCTCAAGACAAAGGTTATGCGTTCTATGAGAAGGACATCGCTGTAGCGGGAGCCGAGGATAACACGAGCCTGTCGTTTGCGGGTGCGACGTTCAACGGCGATCTGTACAGCGAGAACGAGACCGGATTCATTAAGAGCGGCACGTTCAGCGAAGTGTTCGATTCCAAGTACCTGTCGGACAGCACCGCGTTGTATATCCCGACGGGTGACGGCGCGAGCGGATATGTGGTCGCTCCGACGTCGGGTGCGCCCGAAGGTGCGTCCGTTGTGGCGGCAGTGATGGACGGCAAGGGCTACGCTTCGATATCCGACGCGATAGCCGCTATAAACGATACCGAGCAGCACACGATCACGCTTGTGGACCTCGACGGCTATAACGACAACAGCGTAACGGGCGAGGGCGTGTTCCTCGGCGCGGGCGACAAGAACATCGTAATAGACTTTAACGGTCTGACCTATAACGTAAACAAGCTCGTAGGCTCTGCCGGCACCAAAAGCCAGCTGTTCCATCTTGAAAAGGGCAACACCGTGACGCTCAAAAACGGCAAGATCGGCGTCGACGAAGCGGTAAGCAAAGACGTGGGGATGTTCATTCAGAATTACAGCTATCTGACGCTGGACGGCATGACCGTTGACAGCAGCAGTTATGCCGGCGTGAGCTATACGATCTCCAACAACAACGGCTCGCTCACCGTTACGGGCGATACGACCATAAAGGCGGCCGACGGTAAAGTGGCGTTCGACGTGTGGTACGGCATGTATGAGTCGTATTATGACGGAGTTACCGTCACTTTCGACGAAGGGTTTACCGGTACTGTCATCGGAAAGGTCGAATACGGAGCAGCTACGGCAACCTCCGAATGGATGGAAAAGACCAAGATAGAGTTCAACAGTCCCGACGGCGTTTTCGATATCGATATCGATATGTCGAAAAACGTTCCCGATGCTACGGATGCCAACATCAATGTCGAGAGCGGCACGTTCAGCAAGGGCGTCGATCTCGCGTATGTGGCGGACGGTCAGAAGGTAGGCGTTAAGCCGGGCGGCGGCATGGAAGTTGGCAGCGAGATCAGCGGCGAAGGCTACGACGCCATTTACACGGTATCGGGCGATGAGAACGCGTCCATGAGCGCGATCGTCTATACCGCGGATATGTTCAAAAAAGCTCTCGATAATGATTCCGTTACCGAGATCACGCTGGGCAAAGACTTCGGCGGCTCCTACACGATCGATCGCGACGTTACGATCAAAGCGGCAGACGGAGTGACGTTCTCGGGCAACATCGTCATCGAGTCTTCGTCCGTCACCCGCACGACCGGGGCGAACGTAACGCTTGAAGGCGTGGCGTTCCAAGGCAACGGAAGCGGCACCGCGATATCCGTGAAGAACGGCTCGCTGACCATGACCGGCGGCAGCATAACGGATTATGACAATGGTATCGTCGCGGGTACTCGAGGCGGCGCCGCCGTGGATATCTCCGTGGATAACGTAACGTTCACCGAGCTTGACGAAAAGGGCATTTACGGTGAGGCGTTCGGCAAGTTTACCGTCAGCGACAGCACCTTCAACGGCGCGGGCAACGACGCAAGCGGAGCGGGCAACCCTTACACGGGACGTTCGGCCGCCGCGATCGATATCAACCAGACCGTTGCGGGCGGTAGCGTCTCCATTACGGGCAACACCTTCGTCGATTGCGGCGACAACGGCTCGACCTCGGGCGCAATCAAGATCAAGGTACGCGATATCTCCGTCGAGCAGTCTTACGGCCAGGCCGGCGACTTCGCGGCAGAGCATAATGAGCTGGTAGGCTCGTTTGAGGCCGTTTCGGTCACGAACAACACCTTCACGAACTGCTCGCGCGACATCGTGGTCGGCACGGGCTATGTCGCAAAGACGTATGTTGAAGTAGTTCTCGGTGAGGGCGAAAACGCAAATACCTCGTATGTAAGTTCGGCAGACGACGCGACGACCCGCGATCTCATATTCGTGGACAACGCGCACGTTAACGACGCCGAGTCGCTCATGAACGCCTTTGCGGATGAAGACCTGGTGCTTATAGAAGTATTTGCAAATATAACGACGACCGATATCATAGTAGTCGACAAGCCGGGCAAGTCTGTCGTACTTGACCTTAACGGGTACACTATAACGGCGAACGATACCACCACGTCGACGGAGAACGGAGTTTCCATCGGGGCCGGCTTCCTGTATCTCGCTGACGGAACGCTGACCGTAAAGGACGGCACCGTCAACGCGATCGAGGACAGCTTCCGTGTGCAGACCGAAGCGACCGACGATTACGCAAAACTGATCCTTGCGGATGACCTGACGGTCACTTCGCAGAATGCCAACGCCGTGTACATCCGCGCACTGAACCAGCAGGAAAGCACGACTCCCAACGCGGTGCTCGAGACCGCTGCCGACCTTAAGGTAAGCGGTAAGTACGCCGCGATACAGGGCAACGGTACGTCCACCGACGGCCCCGTGAGCGTGACCGTGACGGGCGGCGATATAGTGGCCGATCCTGCCGACGAAACGATCGACGGCACCGGTCTGTATCTGCCCGGCCGCGGTGAGTATCTCATCACGGGCGGCACGATAACCGCTCCCACCGGCGTGGAATTCCGCGCGGGCACGCTGACGATCACGGGCGGCACGATAACCGCCACCGGCGAATTCGCGGCGGATCCCAACGGCAACGGCGCTACCACCTCGGGTGTGGCCGTGGCGATGATGCAGCATACGACCGAGCGCGATCTTACGCTCAACATAACGGGCGGCGAGTTCAACGGCGCATACGCGGTATATCAGCAGAACATTCAGAATAACGACAGCGGTACGCTGACGATGTCCCTCACCGGCGGCACGTTTAACGGCAACGTGGACAGCGAGAACTGCACGGAGTATATCTCGGGCGGACAGTACAGCGTTAAGCCCGCGGCCGAGGCGTTCAAACCCGGCTTCGACGGCGTGGAGTACGACGGTTACTACGTCGTGATCGAGACCACGACGGACGACATTGCGGCACTGCTTGCGGCGCGCATCGACGCGCAGGCGGACGTGCGCACTTACGCGGCCGTGCTGGGCATCGACTGGAAGGCAATGGAAGCGCTGGCTGACACGGACGACGTCGCCGCGGCTGCGCTGGACGCTTACAACGCGATAGGTAACGCGACGAGCGAAGGCTATGTCGCGATCGCGAGATCGGCGGCCATGGACGCGCTGGACGCTTACGCCGCCGCCATGGCGGAGTCCGACGCTCTTGCTTCCGCGATAACCGACGCGCAAAAGGAAGTACGCGAATATGCTGCCGCACGTGGCTACGCATGGGCGGATATAGCGGACACTGCCGTGCTCGATGCATATAATGCGATAGCAAGCGTGCAGGCTGTCGACGGCGTCGACGACGCCAAGGCCGACGCGATAAGCGCGGTCAGGGAATACCTCGACGGGCTCGAAAGCTCCGGCGCGGAGTCCGAGCTGGAGGCGGCAAAGCTGAAGGCACAGACGACCGTTAAGATGTATATCGCATCCGCGGACATCGGCGGCTGGACGAACCTGCTGCTGATAAATGAGAACGGCGATAGAGTGGAGAAGGACGCCGTGGCGCCCATATTCGCCATGTATGATATGATCGAAAAATCGACGACCGTCGCCGATATCGACGCTTACATGTGGAAAGCCATTTCCCAGGTGGACACCTACGTCAACGCTCTGGAAAACTGGCGTAAGGCCGCCGCGGACGAAGTGACCGCCGCCGCGCAGGAGACCGCGGAGAACGCGAACGACGCCGTCGTCGTTCCCACCTCCGTGTATGCCGCGATCAACGGTGCGGTCAACTATACGGAAGTGAACGCGTACAAGACCAACGCTCTCGCCGAGATAGCGGATATCCGCGCTTACCGTGCGGACATCGCGGAACAGGGTTCGGAGCTTGACCTTATATACGGTACGCTTACGGAATTCAAGAATGCGTTCGACGTTCTCGATGCTTCGCTCACTGGCGAGAACAACGCGTTCGATACGCTGCTCAAAGACGTTCAGGATGCCATAACGACGGCGCAGAACGCGATAACGGGCGGCACGGACGAGAGCTCCGAGAGCCTCGCAAGCATCAAGAGCTATCTTGAAAATACGATCTACAAGGCTATCACCGCGGCGCAGAACGCGATAACGAGCGCGATAGCCTCCGTGCGTACGGACATCGACGCGCTGGAGACCGCGCTCGCGGGATATGAAAGCGACTTCGAGGGTCTGAGCGGCACGCTCGCGCAGATCAACAGCTCGCTGGGCGGCAAGATAGACGCGGCTCGGGCGGACATCGACGCGATCAAGACGGCGATAGACGCGCTCGGAACGCCCGCGTCCGCGGCTGCCGTGACCGAGCTCGCGACGGCGATCGACGAACTGAAAGCGGCCGTGGATGAGATATCCGTTTCCGTCTCCGCGCCTTCGGCGGTGGAGACCGTCAAGACGGAAGCCACGGCGGACATCGCCGAGTGGCTGAACGCGTATGTCGACGAGATAGTCAACAGCGTGACCGCAAGCAACGGCAAGGCATACGCCGCCGCCGCGACCTTTGCTCCCGCGCTCGAGACCACGGACGGCGACCTCTACGCCAAACTGCTCAAAGCGTTCGATAAGGACAACGCGGATCTCGTACTGAAATATTACAACGACGCGCTTACCGCGATCGATGCGGCGACTACCGCCGACGAGGTCAACACCGCCGTGGCCACCTTCAAAGCCCAGGTGGCGAGCGTGGAAGCCGCGTCCGGCAATACCTCCGATCTGACCGTGGTGTACGTGCTGCTCATCGTGGTGCTCGTGGTGCTGGTCGTCGCGGTGGTCGTGGCCGCGGTGCTCTCCCGTAAACGCAGAGTGCCCGTGGGTTACGCACCCGCTCCCGCTCCCGCACCCGCGACGAGCGAAACGACCGAGCAGACCGAGAAGGCCGCGCCCGCTGAAAAGCCCGAGGTCACCGACGACACCGCCGCGACCGCGGTCGAGCCCGAGGAAGCGCCCGATGAGGACGCAGGAGAGCGCGTCGTGATCAACGCCAGCGTCAAGACGTTCGACGAAGCGTACGACGAGATGTCCGACACGCTCAAGGATATGTTCGAAAAGGTCAGGGAGTACGCGCTTTCCAAGAACGGCGCGACGGGCGTGCGCATCGGCAACGGCGTGCGCGTCAAGCGCGGCAGCAAGCAGATAGTCAAGCTGACCGTGCGCAGGGGCTACCCCGTGGCGATGTTCGTGCTGGAAAACGAGATGCTCAAGGACTACCGCAGAACGGCGGGCAGCTCCGCGAAACTCAAAGTACCCGCCACCGAGCTGGTGCTCCGCGAACCTTCCGACCTTGACGCGGCGTATATGATGGTGGACCTCGCCGTCCGCCAGCTCGACGCGGATGTGGAAGCGGCCAAGGAACGTCGCCGCGAACTGCTCCGTGAGCGTCGCCGTCAGCGTCGCGAGGCCATGGAAGCCGCCAAAGCGGCACAGGCCGCGCAGGCAGACGCGACTACCGAACAGGCGGGGCCTACGGCCACCGAACAGAACGAGGCGGCAACGCCCGAGCAGGCCGTAGATGAGGATAAGACCGAATAACCTCTACGACCCGAAAGGGAAGAAAGGGGAACGGACCGACGCACATGCGTCGGTCCGTTCTTTTTGGTTGCGTTATGTTTGAACTTACGGCTTGCAGACCATTTGATCCAATATAAAGCGGCATGAAATCACAGTATGTTCGGTAACGAATTGCCGAGTTGCGGCGAACGGCGGCGACAGTGGGAAATGTGGAAAATATGGCATGAGTCGTTCCGGCGGCAACGGGAAAAGGGCGGCACCGGAGGAAAGGGCGGCACCGGAGGAAAGGGCGGCAAAGGTGGAAAAGGCCGCAAAGGAGTAAAAAGCGACAACGGTGGTTTACTTATCACATTATAAATTAAAAATCTTTCTGTATTTATCGCGCACGCTTGGCGGGTGGTGGAAATGGTGGCAACGGTGGTGACGGCGGGGAAGGTGGAAACGTCGGTGAACGGCGGCGACAGTGGGGAATGTGGACAAGGCGGCAAAGGTGGAGATCGCATTTTTATCATATAATATCATATCGCTTTTACGCATATCGCGCCGTGAACGCTATGTTTTTGCGTATAACGCGCGGTAAGCGCGCCGCAAGCGCGGCGGGGAGCGGGCGCGGATAAAAAGTAGAGTAAAATACGGATAAAAAATCGTTGACAAAAAATATGTTATCGGATATAATATGAGAGTCCGTGCAATGGGCGCGGATATGTCTTTGCTTTTGGGCGATCCCCGAAGAGCGAGGCGGCAAGACTACTTAAAAGGAGGTAGAGTAACATGCCCACTATCAATCAGCTCATCCGTAAGGGACGCGAGACCGCAGTGAAGAAGTCCGTTTCTCCTCTGCTCGAGGCTAACCCGCAGAAGCGCGGCGTATGCCTGTCCGTCAAGACCGCGACCCCCAAGAAGCCCAACTCCGCGCTTCGTAAGATCGCGCGTGTGCGTCTTGTGAACAAAATGGAAGGAACTGTTTATATCCCCGGTGTAGGGCACAACCTGCAGGAACATAGTGTCGTGCTGGTTCGTGGCGGCAGAGTGAAGGATTTGCCAGGCGTCAGATATCACATCATCCGCGGCGCGTTGGATACCAACGGCGTTGCGAAACGCATGCAAGCCCGCTCTAAGTACGGCGCAAAGAGACCTAAGTAATAAGGTGCGCGCTTCATTATCATAATAAAGGAGATACTATCATGCCCAGAAGAAGCGGAGTCCCGAAGCGCGACGTGCTTCCCGACCCTATTTACGGCAGTAAGGTCGTCACCAAGCTGACCAACCAGGTCATGCTGGACGGCAAAAAGGGCATCGCACAGAAGATCGTGTACGATGCGTTCGACATAATCAAGGAAAAGATCGGCGCGGAGCCTCTCGACGTGTTCAACAAGGCCATGGAGAACGTCATGCCTCAGCTCGAGGTCAAGGCTCGCCGCGTGGGCGGTTCGACCTACCAGGTCCCCATGGAGATCCGTCCCGATCGTCGCCAGACCCTCGGCATCCGTTGGCTCGTCCTCTTCTCCCGCAAGCGCGGTGAAAAGACGATGAAAGAGCGTCTTGCCGCCGAACTGATGGACGCCTACAACGGTACGGGCGCGTCGGTGAAGCGTAAGGAAGAGATGCACAGGATGGCGGAGGCCAACAAGGCGTTCGCGCATTTCCGTTGGTGAGGACGAACGGGCGGTCCGCCGCGCGTTCAATGAGCTAAGGAAGGATAACAATGGCAAAAAGAGAATATTCACTCGAAAATACCAGAAACATAGGTATAATGGCGCACATCGATGCGGGCAAGACCACGACGACCGAGCGTATCCTGTTCTATACGGGCAAGGTGCATAAGATCGGCGAGGTGCACGAGGGCGCGGCTACCATGGACTGGATGGAGCAGGAGCAGGAGAGAGGCATAACCATCACCTCCGCCGCTACCACCACGTTCTGGAAGACGCCCACCAGCCCCATGACGCGCATCAACATCATCGATACCCCCGGCCACGTGGACTTCACGGTCGAGGTCGAGCGTTCCCTTAAAGTGCTGGACGGCGCCGTCGCCGTGTTCTGCGCAAAGGGCGGCGTCGAGCCTCAGTCCGAAACGGTGTGGCGTCAGGCGACCAAGTACGGCGTTCCACGCATGGCGTACGTCAACAAGATGGACATCAACGGCGCGAACTTCTTCAACGTCGTGGACATGATCCACACTCGTCTGGGCGCCAACCCCGTTCCCATCCAGCTCCCCATCGGCAAGGAAGAGACGTTCAAGGGCGTCGTCGACCTCGTCCGTATGAGAGCCGAGGTGTATTACGACGACCTGGGCAAGGACGTTCGTGACGAGGAGATCCCTGCGGACATGCTCGATCTTGCCAAGGAATACCGCGCAAAGCTGCTCGAAGCCGTCGCCGAACAGGACGACGCTCTCATGGAGAGATACTTCGAGGACGAAGGCGCATCCTTCACCGAGGATGAGATCAAGAAGGCCATCCGCAAGGGAACGATCAACATGATGCTCATTCCCGTGTGCTGCGGTTCGTCTTATAAGAACAAGGGCGTTCAGCTCCTGCTCAACGCCATCGTGGACTTCATGCCCAGCCCTCTGGACGTCCCTCACATCAAGGGCAAGCTCCTTGACGGCGAGACCGAGGAAGAGAGAGAAACGAGCGACGACGCGCCGTTCGCGGGTCTTGCGTTCAAGATCATGGCCGACCCCTTCGTGGGCAAGCTGGCGTTCTTCCGTTGCTACTCCGGTACCCTTACCACCGGCTCTTACGTGCTGAACTCCACCAAGAACAAGAAGGAGCGCGTCAGCCGTATCGTCATGATGCACGCGAACAGCCGTACCGAGATCGATCAGATCTTCTCGGGCGACATATGCGCGCTTGTCGGTCTTAAAGACACGACGACGGGCGACACGCTGTGCGATCCCGCGCACCCCATCGTGCTGGAATCCATGGAGTTCCCCGATCCCGTCATCCGCGTCGCCATCGAGCCCAAGACCAAGGCCGGTCAGGAGAAAATGGCGATAGCGCTCCAGAAGCTGGCCGAAGAGGACCCCACCTTCAAGACCTACACCGATCAGGAGACCGGTCAGACCATAATCGCCGGCATGGGCGAGCTGCACCTCGAGATCATCGTGGACAGACTGCTCCGCGAGTTCAAGGTGGAAGCCAACGTCGGTAAGCCTCAGGTCGCTTACCGCGAGACCTTCCGCAAGACCGTGGACGCCGAAGGCAAGTACATCAAGCAGTCGGGCGGTAAAGGTCAGTACGGTCATTGTAAAGTCACCTTCGAGCCCCTCGAACCCGGCTCCGGCTATGAGTTCGTGGACAAGACGGTGGGCGGCTCCATTCCCAAGGAATTCATTCAGCCCATCAACGAGGGTATCCAGGAAGCCCGCATGAACGGCGTCCTCGCCGGTTACGAGACCGTCGACTTCCGCGCAACGGTGTACGACGGATCCTACCACGACGTCGACTCCTCCGAAATGGCGTTCCACATCGCCGGTTCGCTGGCGTTCAAGGAAGGCGTGGCCAAGGCCAACCCCGTCCTGCTCGAGCCCATCATGAAGGTGGAGATCGTCATCCCCGACGAGTACCTCGGTTCCGTCCAGGGCGACGTCAACCGCCGTCGCGGCAACCTGCTGGGCGTGGACATCGTCAACGGCTCTCAGGTCATCAAGTCCGAGATACCTCTTTCCGAGATGTTCGGTTACTCCACGGCGCTCCGTTCCAACACCCAGGGCCGCGGCAACTACACCATGACCTTCGATCACTACGCCGAAGTGCCTCGCAACATCGCTGAGAAGATCATCGGCGAGCGCGCAAAGAAGTGATCCTTTAACAAACAAAGTCCGTCAAATGCTTTACAATCGACGACGTTTAGGCTATAATATTAAGGACATCGAACGGACGAACTTATTCATTTATTTCTTAATTCAAAATTCATTGGAGGAAAAACTAATATGGCAAAGGCTAAATTCGACCGCAGCAAGCCGCATGTAAACATCGGTACTATCGGTCACGTCGACCACGGTAAGACCACCCTTACCGCCGCTATCACGATGACTCTTGCAGCCAAGGGCCTGTCTCAGAAGATGAGATACGAGGATATCGATAAGGCTCCCGAGGAGAAGGCAAGAGGTATCACGATCAACACCGCACACGTTGAGTACGAGACCGCCAAGCGTCACTACGCTCACGTCGACTGCCCGGGCCACGCCGACTACGTCAAGAACATGATCACCGGCGCAGCTCAGATGGACGGCGCTATCCTCGTCGTCGCTGCTACCGACGGTGCGATGCCTCAGACCAAAGAGCACATCCTGCTCGCTCGTCAGGTCGGCGTTCCCAAGATCGTCGTCTTCCTGAACAAGTGCGACCAGATGGACGATCCCGAGCTCCTCGACCTCGTCGAGATGGAGCTTCGTGAGCTGCTTGCGACCAACGGCTTCGATGAGAACGCTCCCATCATCCGCGGCTCCGCCCTTAAGGCCCTTGAGGCTGCTCAGGCGGGCAACGTCGATGGTCCCGAGTGCAAGTGCATCTTCGAGCTTATGGACGCGGTCGACAGCTATATCCCCGAGCCTGTTCGCGATATAGACAAGCCCTTCCTTATGCCCGTCGAGGACGTGTTCACGATCACCGGTCGTGGTACCGTCGCCACCGGCAGAGTGGAGCGCGGCCAGATAAAGATCCAGGATCCCGTCGAGATCGTCGGCCTCAAAGAGACCAAGACCTCCGTCGTTACGGGTATCGAGATGTTCAGAAAGTCGCTTGACTTCGCTCAGGCAGGCGATAACGCAGGTATTCTTCTTCGTGGTATCGAGCGTAAGGACATCGAGCGCGGCCAGGTCCTTGCCAAGCCCAAGACCGTTACGCCTCACACCGAGTTCGAAGGCCAGATCTACGTGCTTAAAGCAGACGAGGGCGGCCGTAAGACTCCTTTCTTCAAGGGCTATCGTCCTCAGTTCTACTTCAGAACGACGGACGTCACCGGTACCATCGAGTTCGCTGACGGCCGTGAGATGGCAATGCCCGGCGATAACGTGACGATCAGAGTCCAGCTCATCGCACCCGTCGCCATGGAAGAACAGCTTCGTTTCGCTATCCGTGAGGGCGGCAGAACGATCGGTTCGGGCGTCGTTTCCAAGATCATCAAGTAATAATGATCGCTCAAACAGCGTCAAAGAGCGGAGAGAACAACTCTCCGCTCTTTTTTATGATCCGAAGCCTTGCCGCTATGGTAGGGGGAAGCACAAAAAAATGACTTATCCGTATTCGATACGGATAAGTCATTTTGTCTTTTTGTTATGCCGCTTTCAAATTTCGACCGTCCGATTGCGTCCGATTTTACGCCTTGTTGAGCAGGCCGCCGCGCGCGATGATGGCGCGGATCTCGGGCGGGAAGGGCGGAACGGAATAGGTCTTGCCGAGGGTGAGGTTCTTTATCGTACCCGCGGCGAGGTCCACTTCCATCTCGTCGCCCGCGGACGCGTCGCGCGCCGCTTCTGGGCATTCGAGGATGGGCAGGCCGATGTTGATGCAGTTGCGGAAGAATATGCGCGCGAAGTCGCAGGCGATGATGCAGGACACGCCCGCCGCCTTGATGGCGATGGGAGCGTGCTCACGCGAAGAGCCGCAGCCGAAGTTCTTTTCCGCGACGATGATGTCGCCCGCGCGGACGTTCTTCACGAACGACTTGTCGATGTCCTCCATGCAATGCGCGGCGAGAGCGGCGGGGGAGCTGTCGTTGAGGTATCTCGCGGGGATTATCTCGTCCGTGTTGACGTTATCCTTATACTTATGGACTTTGCCTTTGAGCAGGTCTTTCTTTTCCATGACGTTCTCCTTTTACAGCGTGCCTATACGGCCGAGCACCGCCGAGCAGGCGGCGACGTAAGGCGACGCGAGGTATATCTCGCTGTCCTCCGCGCCCATGCGGCCCACGAAGTTGCGGTTGGTCGTCGCGACGCACTTCTCGCCGCTCGCGAGTATGCCCATGTAACCGCCCAGGCAGGGTCCGCAAGTGGGGGTGGAGACCACCGCGCCCGCGGTGATGAAGGTCTCGAGCAGACCTTCCTTCATTGCCTGCATGTATATGGACTGCGTGGCGGGTATGACGATGCAACGCACGCCCTTGGCGACGTGTCTGCCCTTGAGGACTTCCGCCGCCGCGCGCAGGTCGGAGATACGGCCGTTGGTGCAGGAGCCGATGACCACCTGATCGATCTTTATCTCGGGTATGTCGTCCACGGTGTGGGTGTTCTCGGGCAGGTGAGGGAAGGAAACGGTGGGCTTGAGCGCGGCGAGGTCGATGACCACTTCGCGTTCGTAGACCGCGTCGGCGTCCGCCTTGTACACGCGCGGTTCGCGCTTGTAGCGGCCCTTCATGTATTCCAGCGCGACGTCGTCGCACTCGAACACGCCGTTCTTCGCGCCCGCCTCTATCGCCATGTTGCATATGGTCAGGCGGTCGTCCATGGTCATGTACGCGCAGCCGTCGCCCACGAATTCCAGCGATTTGTACAGCGCGCCCGACACGCCTATCTCGCCGATGAGGTGGAGCACGACGTCCTTGCCCGAAACGTGGGGCGCGGGCTTACCCGTGAGCACCACCTTTATCGCGGCGGGGACTTTGAACCACGCCGTGCCGGTAAGCATGCCGTACGCCATGTCGGTGGAGCCCACGCCCGTGGAGAACGCGCCCAGCGCGCCGTAGGTGCAGGTGTGGCTGTCCGCGCCGATAATGAGGTCGCCCGCGCCCACCAGTCCCTTTTCGGGGAGCAGGGCGTGCTCGATGCCCATTTCGCCCACGTCGAAGTAGTTCTCGACGCCCTGGGCGTAAGCGAACGTGCGGCAGCGCTTGCATTGCTCCGCGCTCTTTATGTCCTTGTTGGGGACGAAGTGGTCCATGACGAGCGCTATCTTGCTCTTGTCGAAGACCTTGCCGCCCCCGTGTTTCTCTATTTCGTTTATCGCAACGGGGGTGGTGATATCGTTGCCCAGCACGAGATCGAGTTTTGCCGTGATGAGCTGACCCGCTTCCACCTTATCCAGCCCCGCGTGCGCCGCGAGTATCTTTTGCGAAAGTGTCATTCCCATGTGCGATGTCCTCCCTCAGAATTTCTTTTTCATGACGGCGCCCTTGTCCGCGCTGGTGACGAGGTGCGCGTAGCGCAGCATGTAACCGGTGGGGTTGGAATCCTTGGGCTTGAGCTTCTTGAGACGCGCGGCGATCTCCTTCGCGCTCACTTCCAGCTCCAGCTTGCCCGCGGGGATGTCTATCTTTATCTTGTCGCCGTCCTTGATGATGGCGATCTTGCCGCCCTGCGCCGCTTCGGGCGCCACGTGGCCGATGGCAGCGCCGCGGGTCGCGCCCGAGAACCTGCCGTCCGTGATGAGCGCGACGGACGCGTCCAGACCCATGCCGACGAGCGCGGACGTGGGCGAGAGCATCTCGCGCATTCCCGGGCCGCCCATGGGGCCTTCGTAACGTATGACGACGACGTTGCCCGCCTGTATCTTGCCCGCCATGATCGCGCTGACCGCCTCTTCCTCGCTGTCGAAGCACTTGGCGGTACCCGTGAACGTCAGCATCTCCTTACGCACAGCGCTGCGCTTGACGACCGCGCCGTTCTCCGCGATGTTGCCTTTGAGGAAGGCCAGGCCGCCCGTCGGGGACAGCGGCTCTTCCACCGTATGTATGATGGAGGGGTCGAGTATCTCGGACTCGGCGTACTCCTCCGCGAGCGTCCTGCCGCTCACCGTGCGCACGCCGCCGTTGATCAGGCCGTGATCGCCCAGCTGCTTGAGCACCGCCATGATGCCGCCCGCCTTGCCCAGCGCGTCCATGTCGTACTCGGTCGCGGGGGAGAGCTTGCAGAGGTTGGGCGTCTTTGCGGACGCCTTGGCGAACATGTCGTACGTCAGCTCGACTCCGCACTCGGCGGCTATCGCGATGAGGTGCAGCACGCTGTTGGTGGACGCGCCGATGGCGTTGTCCGTCGCGATGGCGTTCTCGAACGCCTCGCGCGTGAGTATCATGCGGGGCGTGACGTCGTCCGCCACCGCTTTCATGATGGTCTTGCCCGCTTCCTTGGCAAGGCGTATCCTGTCGGAGCTGACCGCGAGCGCGGTGCCGTTGCCCGGCAGAGCGATGCCCAGCGCTTCCATGAGGCAGTTCATGGAGTTGGCGGTGTACATACCGCAGCAGGAGCCGCAGCCGGGGCAGCACTTGTTCTCCATGTCTTTGAGCTCGCTGAGCGACATCTTGCCCGCGCTGACCGCGCCCACCGCCTCGAACATAGTGGACAGCGACGCTTTCTTGCCGTGCACCACGCCCGACTCCATCGGGCCGCCCGAGCACACCACCGTGGGGATATTGACGCGCAGCGCGCCCATGAGCATGCCGGGTACGATCTTGTCGCAGTTGGGGACGAGCACCACGCCGTCGAACGCGTGGCCTATCAGCATGGCCTCCACGCTGTCCGCTATCAGCTCGCGCGAAGGCAGAGAATACTTCATTCCCGCGTGGCCCATCGCGATGCCGTCGCATACGCCGATGGACGGTATGACGAAGGGCGTGCCGCCCGCCGCGTAAACGCCCGCCTTGACGGCCTCCGCCACCTTGTCGAGGTGCATGTGTCCGGGTACTATCTCGCTCTTGGCGGAGATGATCGCGATGAGCGGCTTGTTGAGCTCTTCGTCCGTCATCCCCAGCGCTTTGTAGAGCGAGCGCTGCGGAGCTTTTTCTATGCCCTGCGTAAGATTTTTGCCCATAGTTCTATCCTCTCGATTGTAGTTTTTGTTTATAGTGGCATTATACTACTATCCGCCCGTCATGTCAAACTTCCGCGCCCGACTCGCCGCGTTTTTCCGTATTTTGCCCGCTTACGGTTGCGCCCGCCGCCGCCGTGTGCTATAATATGCGCGTATGACGGACGATAACGCACATTTCATAACGCTGGAAGGCGTGGGCAAACGCTTCAAGGACGTGGTCGCGGCGGAGGACGTGTCCTTCTCGGTGGAGAAGGGCAGCCTTACCTCGCTGCTCGGTCCCTCGGGCTGCGGCAAGACCACGCTGCTCCGCATCATGGCCGGGCTGGAACGCCCCGACACGGGCCGCGTGTTCATGAACGGGCGGGACGTCACCGACCTCCCCCCGCACGAGCGCGACGTGATGACGGTATTCCAGGACTACGCGCTCCTGCCGCACCTCAACGTGTGGGACAACGTGGCGCTCGGTCTGCGCATCGCCCGCCGGCCCGGCGCGCGCCCGACGCGCGCCGAGGTGCGCTCCCGCACGGAAAGCGCGCTCGCGCTCGTGGGGCTGGAAGGCATGGAAAAACGCAACGTCACCACGCTTTCGGGCGGGCAGAAACAGCGCGTGGGCATAGCGCGCGCGCTCGCGCTCCGTCCGTCGGTGTTGTTGCTGGACGAGCCTTTCGGCGCGCTGGACGCCGCTCTGCGCCGTGAGATGCAGGCGGAGCTGGCGCGGCTGCACCGCGAAGTGGGCATGACGTTCGTGTACGTCACTCACGACAGGAGCGAGGCTCTGGGGATGTCCGATCTCGCCGTGGTCATGCGCGCGGGCAGAGTGGTGGCGGCGGGGGCGCCCCCCCCCCGGGTGGGGGGCCCCCCCCCCCCCGTGAACCCCGGGGGGGGGGGGGGGCGCGGGAGGGTGGCCGGGGGGGTGGGGGCGCGCGGGGCGGG
>ERZ1090863.261-NODE-261-length-33045-cov-37.173507_pt1 | contig 33045 bp, 46 predicted proteins | sample MGYA00478480_ERZ1090863 | MGnify/ENA primary metagenome ERZ1090863 (study PRJEB33644, sample SAMEA5815746) | chicken gut metagenome | biome: Chicken; feature: Gastrointestinal Tract; material: Caecum | place: Ireland | collected 2019-01-01 | study: A study of the...
AATATTAGAACTTATCAAAATCCTCTTGGGTTGCCACTCTCCTATATTTCACGCCATCATTTGCCCGCTCGGTCCACATATCAATAACCAGACCAACCGTCAGCAAGTCCAGATCGGAGATGGAAATACCAATCTCTGTACTCCGCAGAAGGAACAGCGGCGTGGTCATTTCCCGCTCACTTCTGCCAATCCTTTTTTTGCCTGTACATCCGTGGCAATGTTATCGCCCCACAGTTCCAGAATCTGGGGCAGCACTTCATAGATGGAGAACATATCGAACTGATCCAGCCATTCTTCAATGGTAGCCGGGATACTGTTGTCCGCATGATAAGCCATAATATAGGCCACGTTCTCAAAAATCTCCAGATCCTCGATCTGGAACTCTGCTCCTTCTGTCTGATTCCCCGTATAGGATTTCTCCAGCTTACTTAAATCTTTGAAGATATCCCTCTTGAATTTTGCCCGGTACAACCGGGGAATGGTCGCAGAGGAACGAAAGGGGATCTTCTTCCCACAGATTTCGATTTCTCGCTTGATCATACCTGCTCCTCCTCATTCTCCGTTTCTTCTGTTTCTGTCGGAGTATAAACCGATTTATACCAGTTCGCATAGGTTGTCGGATCTGTGGTATCACCAGTGCGGGCTTTTACCAGACCATCCGAGCGTGGATCTGCTGTCAGAGACAACGTCTCCGTACCCGGCTCAATGGTATCCTCCTTAGTCTCCGACTCGATAGACGGACGGGAGGCAGAGCAGTTATACAGTACATGCCGGATTGCATTCACATCACCGTCAAACTCAAACATCAAGGCAAACTTCACGCTCTCCGCAACATCGCTCTTCTCAATCAGCACCCCCTTGTCATCCTTCTTTTCCTGCAGGATATCCGTACGGAACCACTCTGGGATCAGAGCAATCTCCAGATCACCACTGTATCCGTTGTTTGTGACAGAACGGAAATACACAATACCATCTGCATAGAACGGGCTGGATTCCCCTTCTGCATCCAGACTGATACTGACTGCCCCCGGAATGGCCTGTGGCGTTTCATAAGAAAAGGAGGGCGTTCCCTCCTGATCCGTTTCTGTCATTTTCGCCGCATGGACGTTCTTCAGATTATACTTAACTTTATTTCCCATTTATTTCTCCTTCCAATTCAAAGGAATATAGGACCTCATACAGCTTCTCGCTGTCGATCCAGGTTTCCGTTTTGTTGTAAAAAATGCCGTAGGCATCCAGAACCGCTTCTACCTTTTGTTCTGTCTTCAGATCCTTGAAATCCGTGTACAGTTCTATCCATACCTCATGGATCTTGAAATACACCCTGCCGTCTGCGGCAAAATGATCACTCCCTGGTAGAAGATAGCAAAGAAACGGCGGTTCCGATGCTTCCCCTTCGGCAAAGTGGTCATAGGCATAGGGGATACCCATTTTTGTAAGCATCGCTGTCAATGTTTCCATGTTTATCCCTCCAGTGCTTTGCGGAGTTTTTCCTCCAACTGCTCAATCCCATGCTCCTCTGCCTGGGCGATGTGAGGCTGCGCCGCAACTCGGCCGCCGCCCCGCTTGGCATGGCCGAATTCCAGAAGGTGCGCCAACTGATAGTGGTTTCTGGAATGTACCGTTACCGTCAGCGACTGGCTGGTTTCCCTGGTTTTCTTCACCGCCCAGCTTCTGGCATAGGCTCCGGTATTCTTCGGCGCGTTCTGCCGGATCTCATCCCGGACTTCATTCCCCGTTTCCATGACCGCCTGTTTCACTTCCTCCACCGCTGTGTCCGCATATTCCTGGACTGCCTCCATGACCGCTGCGAAAAGCTGGCTAACAGAGATTTTCTTTCCCATCCTACCGCCTCACTTTCTGGCATTTGAACTTCACAGATTTCCGTTTGAAATTCATGTGGTCGATGCCAAGGATGTTATAAAAAGCACTCTGATACCGGATGCGGTATTCTGTATTTGTCATAGCTGCAACCTCCCGACACCAGCGCACAGTAAAATCGATCTTGCTGTCATCCACCACCATCCCGGCATCTGTATTTTCATTGGGAGACTCGCCACTTACCGTTGCATAACAGGAATAGACATCCGCCCATTCGTTCTGGTGATTGCCGATCTCATCCACGATCACGGAATTTTTCTGAAAGGTGATCCGGACATTCAAAAGTGCGACCTCCATCAGAATGCCTCCTTCCGGCTTCCAAACAGCAGCGCCCGCAAGGTCAGGACCAGGGCATGGTGGTCAGCCTCCTCTCGATGCTCATACAGATAAGCCGTTGCATACATCACGGCCGTCCTGGCATTCTCGATCTTGGAAAAGGCAGCTTCATCCTCAATCCGGACCACATCCATACACAGACGCTTTGCCGTAACCAGAAGACTCTGGAGCAGATCATCATCTTCCGCAAAGTCCACCCGCAGATAATTCTTGATTTCTTCCAGCGTTACCACCATCATCCTCACCTCCCATATTGGAAGAAGGGCATGACAGAATATCACGCCCTCCTGCACTTTGCCATATCATCAGGCGCTCTGACTCGTTCCTGCTTTCTGGGTCAGTACCTTCACGGCCTCAGAAAGGACCAGCTTTCCGTCCACTCTCTGAGAGCCAAGGAAACCTACCTGACCGTTTGCCGCATACAGCTCGTTCAGGCGTTTAAAGGAACGCCCCTGGCGGTCTGCGATCCAGTAATAAGAGAAATCACCAAAAGCGATGGTCTTCGCCCCGGCCGCAATGGCAGGCATATAAGCAGAGGTTTTCACCGGCCGGCCAAGGATCGTGTCCGGCGTACCGGCTACCAGGGACGGCTGCCACAGGTACTGCCCATTATTATCCTTCAGCTTACGGATGGCTTTGATGGTGGAGTCATTCAAAATCCACACCGCATTTTTACGGTACGGAGATTTCAGAGAATAGAACAGATCCATCAATTCATCCGCTGTCACCGCAGTAGCGGATGCCGCCGTCACACCAGTTTCCGCACCACCAGAGGCAGCCAGGATTCCCAGAGGCTTTCCGGTACCGTCCCCGGTAAAGAAGGCTTCCTCCTCTTTGGTTCCGATCCTCCTCGCAAACTCCCTGGCAATATAGGACTCCAGGTCAAACACACTGTCATTTAACAGTTCCTCGGAAACCTTGATCATCGTCCCCAGCTTGTAGGCTCCAATGGATACCTGCGCAAAGGAGTCATCGCTTTCCGTGTAGGCTCCTTCTTCATCGATCCAGGAGGCAGTTCCCTTGGATGCCACCACCGGGATCTTACGGTCGCCGCTGGAGGTCTGGATCACCTTGGCAAGCTGGCGGAAGATGTTTTCTTCTTCCAGCGCCTCTACCAGAGTACGCTCATATTCATCCGGTACCAGATAACCTCCCTCGGAATCCGTCCCGATCTGCAGCGCATTCACCACAGAAGGCATCGGTGCTTTGGAACGCATCATGTTCCAAAAGTTTGTACGGTACTCATCCGCCGCACGGCCAGCCTTGGCATCTTCCTTGCCGTTCATAGGCTTACCCGTCAAGGGCTTGTTCACCGGGCGATTCAGTTCTGCATCCAGTGCTTCCTGGCGTTCCAGGCGGGCAATCTCCTTGCCAAGATCCGTAATCTCCTGCTCCATACGGGTGTAGGCGGCATCATCCTCGGCAGACAGGATGCCTTTATCGTTTCTATGGGAATCCAAAAATGCCTTTGCGGCTTCCCAGGCTTTGGCGCGCTTCTCGCGCAGTTCAAGAATCGTCATTGTGGTATCCTCCTTTAATTTTTCAAAAGATTGAGCCGCTCGTAGAGACTGTCTACGGAGCGGCCCTTGGGTTTGGAATCTTCAATTTTCTTAGGGTTGGTCCTGCACTTGGCTGCAATCTTATCCATGAGGGAATTGACCACAGCCGCTTTGGAATAGAGCATGGACACCGCAGGCGGCTCCATGTCCTCCGGGATCTCCGCCCGTGCCAGGACATCATCGGCAAAGCCAAGCTCCACCGCCTTGTTCGCGTCCATCCAGGTTTCCGCGTCCATCAGATGGGACAGCTTGGCGCGGGACAGCCCGGTCTTGATCTCATAGGCGTTGATGATGGAATCCTTCACGCTGCCAAGCATCTCGATGGCTTTCTGCATCTCTGCGGTATCGCCCATTGCCATGGTCATGGGATTGTGGATCATCATCATAGACACCGGTGATACCAACACACGAGTCCCCGCCATAGCAATCACGCTTGCAGCGGATGCCGCGATGCCGTCAATCTTGACCGTAACATTGTGCGGATAGTCCATCAGCATGTTATAGATCTGGGCCGCCGCCACACAATCACCGCCGGGACTGTTGATCCAGACCGTGATGTCTCCACTGCCGCCCAGTAGTTCCTCTTTAAATAGTTGCGGGGTCACATCATCATCAAACCAGCTTTCCTCTGCGATGGTGCCGTTTAGGAACAGCGTCCTGGTTTCCTGCTGTGTCTCCGCCTCTGTCTGATTCTTCCATTTCCAGAACTTCTTCACCGGATGTTTCCTCCTTTCTCGGTTCGGTATTGGCAAATGCTCCGGCATTTTCAAGAGGGAGCATATTGCCGTTAATCAGATACAAATCTCCGCCTTCTTCCTTCGGAATCCGGTCCAGGTTTTCCAGTTCCCGGATGTCATTTGCGCTCATCCAGCCGTTCTGCCTTGCGGTAGCATATCCGCTCATCCGGCTGGCATAGTCGCCCCGGAGCAGCCCCTCTACATTGAACTTCACAAAGTAGTTCTTTTTCTCTTCCTCAGAAAAAAGCGTCCGCTGAATGGACTGCTCCCAGCGCACCAGCCAGGGCTCCAGCGTGTATTTCACGAACTCCAGAGACTGCTGCTCAATATTAGAAAAGCTCGACTTCTCCAGGTCGCCCACCATGTGGGGCGGCACCCGGAAAATTCGAGCAATCTCATTGATTTGAAATTTTCTGGTTTCCAAAAACTGTGCCTGTTCCGGCGAGATGCCAATCGGCGTATATTTCATTCCTTCCTCTAAGACAGCGATCTTATTGGCATTGCCGCTGCCGCCAAAGGTGGACTGCCAGCTTTCTCGGACACGCTGCGGGTCTTTGATGGTACCCGGATGCTCCAAAACTCCGCCGGGAGCCGCACCATTAGCGAAGAATTTCGCCCCGTACTCCTCACAGGCAATCGCCATGCCAATGGCATTCTTTGCCATAGCAATCGGCGAATATCCCACCAGACCGTCAAACCCCAGCCCTGGGATGTGCAGCACATCGGAAGGCTTCAGACGGACAACGCTTCCTTTTACTGTAGGCGCATCATCCATGCTGACAGTGTACTCGTAATACAACTGTCCATTTCCATCCCGGTCCACTGTCATCCGGTCCGGCATCAAAGGATAGAGAGCAATCACTTCTCCCTTCCCATTGCGGATGATCTGTGCATAAGCATTGCCCCACAGGAGCAGATGCGTCATCAGTGTCTCCCGGAATACGAAAGAACTCATCTCCGGATTCGGTTCATCATGGAGCAGCCTGTATAACGAATGATCCAGAGCCTTTTCCTTACCTCCATCCCCCTTATACCGGTACAGATGAAGTGGCAGACCGGCGATGGCCTCTGAGAGGATACGCACACAGGCATAGACGGCCGTCATCTGCATGGCAGACCGTTCATTGACCCGCTTGCCTGCCGAACTTCCCCCGAAGAAAAAGCTGTAGGCGCTGCCAGAGGTACGGTTCTGCGGTTTATCTCTGGAACGAAAAAGTCCTGAAAGTAATCCCATTTTTAATCACCATCCAATCTCAAAAAGAGCATAAGAAAAACACCTGCCATTTCTGACGGGTGTTCTCCTTGTACTGCTTGTTCTGTTTATTTGCTTTCCTTCATTTCTTTTACCAGGCGATCCAAGTTGACGCCATCCCGGACTCCCGCCCGATAGAATAACTCATTTTCTTCCGACAGGTCTGCACTGATTGCATTGATATAGTCCCTCAAGATTTTCTGGCTCTTAGTATCTAACTTTTCTACGACACGCTCAAATGCCCACTCGATCTGATCTTCCCGATGGATCTTTGCCGGTTCTGCCGGATTTTCCTTTCGGAATTCCCCGTAGTGCATCTGCATCCGTTCTGTCACAAGCATTGCCTTAAAATCTTCACTGTCCATGTGCCACCTCCTTTACCAGCAAGGATAAAGGATTTCCTGCAAAATAGCCATACCAGATACCACCAAAGATACCGGGTACAGACCGGTAAATAGCAACAACCCTTAGAGAAACAAAAGGCCCCGGCTGTCATACACCGAAGCACTTTTATCATTTCCACAGCGGATCGCACGGTCCAAAGCCATAATGGTGGCAACAGCTCCGTCAATCTTCTCTGTAGATCTTTCCTTATCCGCTTTAATATTTCCCGCCGGGTCTGTGCGGATATAGATGTTATCCATCATCCACCGCAGCACAGGATGCCCGCCATGGGCGATCCGCTGCTCCAGCGTCAGCTTCATCAGTTCTTTAGTAGGAGGGGACATATCCTTAAATCCCTGCCCGAAGGGAACCACCGTAAAGCCCATGCCCTCCAGGTTCTGCACCATCTGCACGGCTCCCCAACGGTCAAAGGCAATCTCACGGATATTAAACCGTTCTTCCAGACTTTCAATGAACTTCTCAATATATCCGTAATGCACCACATTTCCTTCCGTAGTCTGCAGGTATCCCTGCCGCTCCCATACATCATAGGGAACATGATCTCTGCGCACACGCAGCTCCAGCGTTTCCTCCGGCACCCAGAAATAGGGAAGAACACAGTATTTGTCATCTTCATCCTCCGGAGGGAACACCAGCACAAACGCAGTGATATCCGTAGTGGAAGAAAGATCCAGACCGCCATAACAAATCCGGCCTTCCAGGTCATCCTCAGAAACGGGAAATGCACAGGCATCCCACTTCTCCATTGGCATCCAGCGTACCGCCTGTTTTACCCACTGGTTCAGACGAAGCTGCCGGAAGGAATTTTCTTCCCCTGGGTTCTGTTTAGCCGATTCGCAAGCAGCCTTCACCTTGTCGATGCCAACTGTAATATCCAACGAAGGATTTGCCTTCTTCCACACCTTCGGGTCTGTCCAGTCATCGGATTCTTCCGCCCCATAGATCACAGGATAAAAGGTCGGGTCAATCTTCCGGCCTTCCAGGATGTCTTTCGCTTTCTGGTGTGTCTCGTAACAGATCGAGTTGGTATCTGTTCCCGCTGTTGTGATCAGAAAATACAAGGGCTGCATCCTGGCATCCCCGGAGCCCTTTGTCATAACATCAAAAAGTTTCCGGTTCGGCTGGGTATGCAGCTCGTCAAAGACCACACCGTGGATATTAAACCCATGCTTGGAATACGCCTCCGCTGACAGCACCTGGTAAAAGGAATTGGTCGGCTGGTAGATGATCCGTTTCTGTGATGCCAGGATCTTCACCCGTTTGGAAAGAGCCGGACACATCCGCACCATATCGGCCGCAACCTCAAAGACAATGGACGCCTGCTGCCGGTCGGCGGCACAACCATATACCTCGGCCCGTTCCTCCCCGTCCCCACAGCACAACAGCAGAGCCACAGCCGCCGCCAGTTCCGATTTTCCCTGTTTCTTCGGGATCTCAATGTAGGCCGTATTGAATTGACGGTACCCATTGGGTTTCAGCGTTCCAAAAAGATCCCGGATAATCTGTTCCTGCCAGTCGATCAGTTCGAAGGGCTTTCCCGCCCAGGTGCCTTTGGTATGGCAGAGGCACTCAATAAAAGCCACCGCATAGTCTGCCATCTCCTGGCTGTATACGGAGTCCTTTGCCTTAAACTTCGTTGGTTTGTATTTCTTCAGTTTCCGTATCGCCATCGGCGGCATCCCCTTTCTTTTCTTCTTCAACCACTCCCAGCCAGGACGGATCTGCCACCATGGCATCATAGGGGAGCTGCGTCCGGTCAATCAAAAATTTTGCCATTTACCACACCTCCTACCAGACATAAAAAATGGCCTGCCCTGTGGCAAGCCGTCAATCGATTGCAAAGAGATACAGAAGCCTGACGGCTTCCGCACTCTGGAATATTCAATTATGAAAGAATTCTATTTTTTATTTGCTTTCTTTTGGAGAACCTTTTCCCCGACTGCAATTTTATATCCCATAATGTTTGTGATCTCCCAAGCCTCAAAGTCTGTCGCATCCTTATCTGCTTCTTTTCTTGCCCTGGAAATCGCATCCTCCGCATCCCTGCCGACTGCAAGCATTTCTCTCCAATTCTTACCGGAAAAAGTATGGTTCCATTCCCTGTAAGTCACCTTAAATAATCTAAGTTTCATAAACCGATGCCTCCTTTGTTTATCCACCCATCTGCGCTTAAAGTACCAGTTCTTTTAAATCCGTACCAACGCTGCGTATCTGGCATAATCGTAGCCATCGCTCTCCACGGCGATTGCCGTATGCTTCGTTCCGACTTTCCTAACAAGGATGCATAAAAACTGCCCATCCTTCACTCCGGTTTTCTGCGTATGCTGGCTGATAAATCCGTAATCCTCCATAAGGTCTTCCCGGAATCTATCGTATTCTTTTTTAGATAATGTAACCTCTGCGACTACCCGAATCTCCTGGGCCTCGCCCCATCCCCTTGCTCTTTCCAGATCCTCCATCGTTTCCGGCTTTCTTGCAAAATATCCTTTCATCTGTGTACCTCCGTTTTCTTCGTTTTCCTTTTGGTAGTACACATATTCGCTCTGAATGCGAATATTAGCAAGTCATTTTAAAACATAATCTACACAATCATTTTCCAAGAAACTGTGTATTTTATCCTATATTTTCTCCGGAAAATATGAGTGCCCGATTAATCTTCCTTTCTTCCAATATCCAATTCTCAGATTTCCTTCTTCTGTTTTCAGAATCGCCGCATATGGATTAAGTTATATTCTTAGAATAGATGGGCATTCCTGTTGCACATCTTCCAGAACTTCCTTCAAATCAATCATTTCACCACCACAATAACGAGAATACCAATATCCAAGGATATCTGGTGCAAAACTATTTTCGAATTTTTCAGCCGCATCTTCCCAGATGCCTTTTAACATCTCTCGTTTCATAATCCCCTCCTGGTTCGATGAATAATGGCGAGGATTTCGTCCTGTTCTGCTTGATCAACATCGATACTTTCCAGTGCCTCCCTGGTGCCGCAGTCCGGACAAATCAACGTTTCGTTATCCATTCTGGAAAGTGCTGGAACATCATGGTATGGCTTTCCGCACCGCGGGCATATCTTAATCCTGGTGATATTATTTTCTTTCATGGCTCATCCTCCTGCTGGTTTTTATAGCATCAAGTAAATACGTTTCATCAAATCCAAAACTCCGGTAACCTTCCAGGCAGGTGGCCATATAAAATCGGCTCGGCACACCATAGGGCCGGTTCTCATGCATGATGTACACAAAGGCGTCTCTCAGCCGTATTCTGCCGCTCCGGATTCCTTTAATGGGCAGCTTCATTTCCGCCTTGTAATAAAATGTGGGGAAACCCTCATATCGGTCAAGGGCCTGCTCATCCTCCGCATTCACTTCCCAGGCTGCCACCGGAACCCGGCTGCCTTTTTTCGGCTCAATGGTCAGATAGGAGCCGGTGCGGCTGCCTTTAAAAAGTAGCTCATAATCTGGGATCTCAGAAGTCCCGATGATCCTTGCAGAAGGGCAGCGCATCCGCATCTGTCGGATATTTAAATTGCTTCCATAAGCGATGTAGTATCTTTTTTTCATTCTGGTATCCATCCTTTCCGAAGGGGTCACCCTTCTACCACCTTAAGACCGCCGAAGCGGCCAGGGGAAAGGTGGCAGGAGGCTAACTCCTGCGGTTCCTTCAAGCGGCGGCTCTACCATTTCTAAAAGCGGTATCGCCAGCCAGTCTCTTGGTCAGGATCTCCCTTGCAGTTTTGAACTCGTCCCCGATAAATCCAAGCCGGAGGAGCCAAGTCCTCATGGCATATTTTGGATTCTCATTCTGCTGAGGTTTGGGGCTTGCGGTTTTTACCGTCTTCGCCATCTGGCTGAGAGCCAGACAAAGCTGGATGTAACTCTTAAGCTGTCCGGCATGAAGTCCGCCCCGACGTTCTGCAGTAGGCTCGTCAAATTGGAAAAGCCGGAATTCAATGGTCCCTTTTGTGAATGTCGCATGATAGTTGAGCATATGGTAGCGGCTGCCGTTATAATGGTGGTTTCTCCCGTAATCCTCCCCATGGGAAGTGTACCAGATGTCTGCCAGTGCTGACATGGTCTTCGGCTTCTTCCGGTTCAGGGTTTCCAAAAATCGGGGATCAACCGTCCGGCAGTATCGTCTCATCCGTCCCCGGTCGAGGTTCAGCGCGTCTGCAATCAGGCTCTCGTGGCCTGCCATAATATTCGCAAGGTTGCGGAGAGTCTGCGGCGTATGGCCTTTTGCTCCGATGTGGATGTGGACTCCGCAGCCCCTTGATGCATCGCTCTTTGCGCCTGCGTGCCGAAGCTGCCGGATCAGTTCCTGAAGGGTTGCCATATCCGCATAAGTCAGGATCGGGGTAACCAGTTCACACTCCTCGCTTTCCGGCCCTGCAATGCTGACGTCCTTCTGGAACTTCCATTCGCGGTTCTGTGCGTCCCAGGCCGACCAGGTGCAGTACCCGTTGCGCCGTGCTGTGTTTTCATACCTGCCGGTTCCAAAGAACCTGGCTGCTATCTTTGCCGCTTTTTCCCTTGTAATGTTGTTCATCTCTACCTCAACCCCGATGGTCTGTTTTTTCATTTCCTCAATCTGCCTTGCGATTTTCTCATTCATGGTGTAATCCTCCGTTTTCGTTTTGTGTGTTTTCCCTTTCGGTGTACACATATTCGCTCTATAAAGAGGATAATAGCAAGTCAATTTGAAGGCATATATTACACAAGGATCTGGGGTAGAAATTGTGTAATTTATGCCGCCCTGTCCTTATAAATCCACAAAAATTTCCCCATCGGACATACGCTCAAAGTTACAGTTTTCGGCATTCATCCTCCCCGTAAACTACATGGAGGCCGTTACCGTTATCCCATCGGACCATAATGGAGGCCGTATCGTCCACCCCTGTCACTGTCCCTCTTGTTCCGGTGGGTGGCGCTTGTGGATCATCCATCCGTATCAATTCCACCCGTGTTCCTGTGGGGTATTCTCTACGGACACGCTCCACAATTTCTCTACTCGGAAATTTCATTTCTATCATCCTCCATCTCACGATTGACCTGTTGGATTAATATCTCGTCCAGTAAAGCCTCCGTCAGATCGGGGTTCTCATCGGCAGCCACATACATAGCGGATGGTACCGGTTCTGGCTGAAGAACGTCTACCTTGGTTTTAAATGCCGAATTCCCAGAAAGGTTCTTCAAAAGGATTTTTCGCTCCATCTTGTACTCAGCCCCAATAAATCCAAGCCGCAGAAGAAAACACCGGAAAGCGTATTTCTCATTATCCACTGGCTTCTCGGTTGCTGTTACTCGCTTTGCATTCTTGCTCATCTCGCAGAGAGCAGAAATGAAGTGGGTGTAGGCGGCTGCGGAGTCTGCATCCACCTGAGAAAACCAGGGGAATGCCACCCGGTCGTCCAGCACCTCGATGCGAAGGTCGGTGATACCCAGGGCCTTCCGTATCAGTTTCCCTTTGGCATCCAGCAGCTTGGTGAGGTTTCCCACTGCCACTTTGTCGAGCGGAATTTCCACGGTAAGCCCCACGTTTTCCTCCTGCGGCTCAGTTCCGCTTTCTTCGGATAATTCCGCCGCCCTTGCGTCAAGCCAAGTCTGCGCCATTTCTGGCGCTGCTGCAGCAATTCCGTAATTGGCCAGCCGCTCCAGAAGATTTTCCAGTATTGCATCATCAAGAGTGTCGTCAAATTCCAAAGTGCCATCCTTCGTCACTGTAAAATTTCCAACCTCATAGGCTGCGCTCGGCATTCCTTTGTACTTTGGCCTGGTCACTAAAATCTCAGCCAGAGCCGTTACCAATGCTTTTCTTTCTGCTCCGGTTCTGTGAAATTCAATTTTCATGTCCATGTACCTCCTTTTGTTTCGGTACTACATTAATCACTCTGAACGTCAGAAATAGCAAGCAAATTCAACACAAAATATGTCACAACATATCATCTGGAAATTGTAAGTAGTACACAATACCTAAATTACGGTGTATCTCTGTGGGAGATGCCGGACTTCCTACTATGGATATATATAGTATCCATCACACCTCCACTTCCTTCACCAGTGCGGAGTAGGGGATCTGCTCATCCCCACGGATCACATATACATTCTCTTTATCCCCGGTATCTTCCACATACCGTCGCAGAATAACGGAAGCGTACTTCTCATCCAGTTCCATCATATGGCAGATCCGGTTTAACTGCTCACAGGCCATCAATGTGGAGCCGCTGCCACCAAAGGTATCCAGAATGATAGCGTTTTCCTGGGAGGAATTACAGATAGGATACCCCAGCAGATCCAGCGGTTTGGAAGTCGGATGGTTCTTGTTCCGCTTCGGTTTGTCATAGTTCCAGATGGTGGTCTGCCTGCGGTCGGAGTACCAGGAGTGTTTGCCGCCTTTCTTCCATCCAAAAAGAACAGGCTCATGCTGCCACTGGTAATCACTACGGCCAAGCACGAGACTGTTCTTTACCCAAATGCACACACCCGCCAGGTGAAATCCGGCGTCAATGAATGCCTTCCTGAAGTTTAGTCCTTCCGTATCCGCATGGAACACATAGGCGGAGCCGCCGTTCTCCAAATGCTCTGCCATGCACTGAAATGCAGTTAGAAGGAATGTGTAAAATTCCTCGTCCTTCATACTGTCGTTCTGGATGGTCAGCCCGTCTGAACTTTTGAAGGAAACACCATAGGGAGGATCGGTCACGATCAGGTTAGCTTTTTTCCCGTCCATTAGTCTTTCCACATCCTCCGTCCGGGTAGCGTCTCCACACAATAGCCGGTGCCTGTCCACGATCCACAGATCGCCCCTCTCTACAAAAGACGCTTTCTCCAGTGCAGCAGACAGGTCAAAATCATCATCCTTTGCCGCCTTGTCGCCTTCTGTGGCAAACAGATCCGCAAGTTCTTGCTCCTCAAAGCCTGTCAGTGACACATCAAAATCCTCACCCTGCAAAGACTCAATCTCAATCCGCAGCAGTTCCTCGTCCCATCCGGCATCTAATGCCATACGGTTGTCCGCCAGGATATAGGCTTTCTTCTGTGCCTCAGTAAGATAATCCACAAACACACAAGGGACTTCCATAATGCCTTCTTCCTTCGCCGCCAGTACCCGGCCGTGTCCGGCAATGATGTTATAGTCCCGATCAATGATGACAGGATTGATAAACCCAAACTCCCGGAGAGACGAGCGCAGCTTGGTAAGCTGCTCCGGCGAGTGTGTCCGGGCATTATTAATATAGGGGACCAGTTTTCCCAGTGGGACAAGCTGCATCTCCGTTGTTGTCTTTCCCATCAGCCACACCTCCGTTTCAATACCTTCTGGAGCCCTTTTCTGGCATCCATCACATCACCTTTCAACGCCTGGCCACGGATGGTGCGATACTGCTGACGGGTCAGATTCTTTTTATTGTATTTCAGCGTATCCAAAAACTGTGTTAGTTCTGTTTTCATCTACATTCCTTTCCGCGTCCTTAACAGCCGCTCCATCACATCATCCTGCGGGGTATTGCCGCTAAACTCCACCGAGCAGTTTTCCTTGACAATCTGGTAAATCTGGTACCAGCTCTGGTTGACCTGTTTCATATACGTCTGGCTCATAGAGACATAAGGGGAAGCAATCGCATTTCCTGTGGTGGGATGCTTTGCCAGGAAACCATACTCAGAAATACATTCCTCGCACTGTATCCATCGGCTCACCGACATGGCGTACTGCTCCACAAGCTGGGAATTGACCAGCCTGTCACAGCCACGCTCCTTCAGCCATTTCCATGTTTCCTCATACACCTCCGCCGCACAGAGGTCCTTGCCGTTTTTCTGTCTCGCTTTCAGATATTCTTTGATGGGCGGTACATCCGCACCCTCAAATGCAGGCGGCTCCGGCAGCTCCATGACCATGGCAGATGTACCTTTGCTGATCTTATCCGCCAGTGCCTTGGGTTTTCTGCCAGAGCCGACCCGTGCACCGCCCCTGTTCGTACCGTCTTTTGCCATGGTTTTCTCACCTCAATTCACGAAAGGGGTTAATACCCCGTTTGATTTTCTATTTTTGCGTGTTTGACCCCACGCCCGTTCCCCGGCCGCTCTGCCGTAGAGATTTTGACCGCCCCTGGCTTGACTAAATTTGCGACAAACGCTATACTAAACCTGTAAATTTTATACCAAATATGCAAGGACTTATTGCCTTAATGCTTTATGCATTTGGAGTTCCAGTTGACATACTCACTCTATCATTGATGTTAGAACAGATTTATATAGCAATGAGAGGGGGACACAAAATGTCTAAAAACAGTTTACGTGCGGGTATAGTGTGCGCTTGCGGAGTGGCCGAGGCTGTCTCCTTAAAGGCAATAGTTCGAGGCGCGCATGGAGGTTCGAATCCTCCGCACTCCGTCTATCCTGGATCACTTTTAGTGGTCCTTTTTTTATTCCATCGTTCACCCCGTTTTGCATGAATTCTGGCATGGCACTCTTTGCACAGGGAAATCAGATTATTTTCCTCATGTGTCCCACCCTCTGCCAGAGGCTTGATGTGATGCACCTGCTCCGCCTTGACGAGCCTGCCGTCCCGTTGGCACCGTTCACAAAGCGGGTGTGCATTCATGTACCGGTCACGGATGCGTTTCCATGCCCGTCCGTACCTGCGCTTGGCTGCCGGGTCCCGGTCATACTTTTCGTACCGTTGATTCTCCAGCTTTTGATGTTCCTCACAGAACCTGCCATCCGTCAGCTTGGGACAGCCGGGGTAGGAACACGGCCGCTTTGGTTTCCTTGGCATCGGCTCACCTCCTCCGGGCATAAAGAAAGCCCCACAGGATTTCTCCCATGAGGCTGGCTGTCTTTATGCAGTTTTCGATGTTACTATCGTACCATGTCCAATTGGGAACTTCATCTCACAAAGTGGACATCAGGCTTTTCCAAACAGGAGGATGGTCAAACGCTCCAGCGCCCGGTTCTTCCTGCGGTATGCGGAAGCCCGTTCAATCTGGAAATAGTCCGCCACATCGTCAGCGGCATTACTTCCGTACTGGTTGTCCTCACCATAGAACGCTTCCAGCACATACCGTTCATCCTCTGTCAGTTCTTCCCAGGCTGGGACGAACCACGCCATGTATTCCACCGCCTGCCGGTATCGTTCCTTCAAAACATCGATCTCCTCAATGCCCTTGACGATCCTCTCCTCTGAAGCCTGCGGATTATGGCTGCGGGGCATCCCGTCAAGCTGCGGGCTGCTGACGCCTTCCATTTTCTCATAGGCTCTTTTGATTTCGTCATCCGTGTGGCCGATAATAAATTTCATGCTGCCGTAATCCTTCAATGCGTCCACAGCAGCCGACCGTTTATCAAGATACTTCCAGATAATGCTCATACCCGGCACCTCCAATCAAAGATTTTTTATCTCCCCCGGATTTTCACAGATTGTCTTTGATTGGCTCTTGTTTTCATGGCTTGGCTCAGATTTTCAAATCAGCTTTTACGGCTTCGATCAACGCAGCCTGTGTGGTGTCCTTTTCCGACAGGGCTTTCATGATCCGCTCGTCAATCGTACCTTTCGTGATGATATGCTGCACCACCACGGTATCGGACTGCTGGCCCTGCCGCCAGAGACGGGCGTTGGTCTGCTGGTAAAGTTCCAGGGACCAGGTCAGTCCAAACCATACAAGGGTGGAACCTCCGCTTTGAAGGTTCAGCCCGTGTCCCGCCGATGCCGGGTGGATCAGGGCCACCGGAAGTTCCCCGGCATTCCATCTGCGGATGCTTTCCGAAGAATCCAGCCTGGAAAATGGGATTTTCAGCTTATGGAGCCGTTCAGTGATCCGTTCCAGGTCGTGCCGGAACCAGTAAGCCACCAGGAGCGGTTTCCCTCCCATACTCTCGATGATGTCCTCCAAGGCATCCAGTTTCCGGTCATGAATGGCAATGGTCTCTCCTTCATCCGTGTATACTGCACCGTTTGCCATCTGTGAGAGCTTCCCGGAAAGAGCCGCAGCATTGGCGGCGGTGATTTCCCCGTCCGGGAGCTGCAGCAGCAGATCCCGCTTGAAGGAAACATACCGTTGCGTTTCCTCCTCAGAGAGATACACCTCATAGCCGGAGGAAACGAACTGTGGCATCTGCAGGTAATCTGTGGATTTCATGGAAATCGTGATGTCAGAGATTAGCCGGTAGATCTGTTCCTCCGCCCCTGGAAGGGGCTTGTAGGAAAACACCACCTGCCCATTGCGCTTGTCCGGCAGGAAAAACCGGGTGCGGTACTGCCCAATAAACCTCCCCAGCCGCTGCCCCATATCCAGCAGCTTAAACTCAGCCCACAGATCCATCAGCCCGTTGCTGCTGGGCGTCCCGGTCAGTCCCACGATCCGTCCCACCTTCGGCCGCACCTTCATCATGGCACGGAACCGCTTGGACTGGTGATTCTTGAAAGAAGATAACTCATCAACCACCACCATGTCGTAATCAAAGGGGATGCCGCTTGTCTCCACCAGCCACTGCACGTTCTCCCGGTTGATGATGTAAATATCTGCCTGCCGTCTCAACGCCGCCAGCCGCTCTGCTTCTGTTCCTACAGCCACGGAATAGATCAGGCTACTCAGGTGATCCCACTTTTCAATCTCTGCAGACCAAGTATCCCGTGCCACCCGCAACGGCCCGATGACAAGCGCCTTATGAATTTCAAAAGAGTCAAACAGCAGATCGTTCAAAGCGTTCAGTGTAATGCTCGTCTTGCCAAGCCCCATCGACAAAAGCACTGCCGCAACGGGGTGTGTCTCAATATACTCCGTGGCGTATTTCTGATACTCATGTGGTTCGTACTTCATTTTGCTTCACCTCCCATCTCTGCCATAATTTTTCCTATCTGCTCCGGGCTGTCAATGACATACACCCGGAAGCCGAGACGCGCCAATAATTTATGCCTTGCCTCCTGGAGCGGCCTTGGCCTGCGTCCAGGCGCTTTCAATTCTGCAAAAGCCATTCTGCCATGAGGCAGGAGCAACAGTCTGTCCGGCATCCCGGCAAAGCCCGGAGAGGTAAACTTCGGACAGATACCGCCGCATTTCCTGACCTCCTGCACCAGCTTCTGCTCAATCTGTTTCTCACGCATTCCGTATTCCTTTCTGGACAAAAGGATGGACAACAGCCAGTTTTTTCCTATACGCGCGTATATACGCATATACATACGCCCATTCCTATATTTTCTTTTCTTTTTCTTCTATAGGTTTTGTCTTGTCCTCTTGTCCGAGAATTGCTGTTTCCCTTTGATATACCGCCACTTCTTTACAGGACGGGCGGCAGGACACTTATTTGGACGGCTACCGCCTGTCCGTATGGCGTGTCAGGACAGGTTCCGCTTGTACCCCCGCTGTCGTCCATAGATGGGATATGTTGTCCGTTCTGCCTTATCCCAGCCCTCGATTTTCCGCATGATGGCGGCAATGGCATAGGAATCCGCTGGTTTCATGGCAGATGCTTCCCTACCAAAGCACTCGCACCAGATCTCCATGTTGCAGACGTAGGACCGCTGCACCGTACCGTCTTTTTTACTAACACCCAAGTCCGAATCACTGAGATAGCTCCGCCTTTCATAGAGCGACATCTCCGTCCATTTTTCCGGGAGCAGGGTGTCCAGGTATTCCCGCACCAGACCTTCCCGCTCGTCCATTTCCAGAGCGTCCGCCTGTTCCGCCACAGCGATCTCTGCGTCCGCACCTTCCAGATAGAGCTTTTCCCCCTTCTGGTAAAGCACAAGCGACTCCGCCCAGATCTGGGCTACATCTTCATAGGTAAGCTGCCAAGGTTTCTTTTGGGAATGGCCAAACACGCGCACCGGCCAGAAGCGGCGATTGCCCGTGATGTCCCGCAGGAAGCCCGTCTCCGCATTCGTGGTCCCGACAATGATGCACTGCCTTGGATGGCTTTCCACGTTGACACCATAAGAAGCACGGTATTTATCATCCACCCGGCTGATAAAGGATTTCACGGTTTCAATGTCGGCTTTTCTCATGCCTGCCAGTTCACCCAGCTCCAGAATCCAATACCCCTGCAGTTTCTCTGGTCCGGATTTGTCCTTCATATCCGTCAGTGTCAGACTGTCGGAGAACCATTCACCGGCCAGTTTCGCATAAAAAGTGGATTTTCCAATCCCCTGTGGGCCGTTTAAGATCGGGACGCTGTCAAACTTCGTCCCCGGCTGGTAGACCCTTGCGATAGCCGCCACCAGTGATTTCCGACTGACCGCTCTTGTATAGCTGTTATCCGCAGCTCCAAAATAATCCACCAGCAGTGTATCCACGCGGGAAATACCGTCCCATTCCGGAAGACTCTCCAGATACTCCCGGATGGGATGATAGGCCCGTTCTGCCGCTACCGCCACCACGGCGTCCTTTGTCTTGGTCGGAGAGTAAATTCCATAGTTTTTGGAGAGATATACCTTGAGAGATGCAGCATCAGAATCACTCCAGCCGCCCTTGATCTGCTCCCATGGCAGCCCCTCCCGCGCATCGATGCCGTCCCGGTGGCAATTAAAAGCGATACTTTTCAGCCCTTCATCATTGCGGATGATCAGGACGATATTGTCTAGCGTATCTTTGATGTTCCCTTTCCGGTCAAGTTCCAGCCCCTTTCTCCAGTCATCCTCCTCTGCGAATTCATCACCGGCCTGCCGGTGCCGCTCCTCCAGCGCTTCCAGCTTCACGCTGTCCACCGAGATAGCGAAATCACACATCTGCCGGAAGGACTCTTTTTCATCCACATCGCTAAATTTATGGATACGGACAAGATCAAAAGCATTGCACAATTTCAAATAGGCAGGATCTTTCGCATGGTGACTGTAAGCAAATTTCCCACCTTCCTTAATTTCCACACCGGCCATGCTGCTGGACTCGATCAGATGGTAACGGTCTTCCTTATCCGTAGGCTCATACACATCCCGCAGGAAGGTGTCGATGGCAAGATTGATAGGGAAGAACACCCGGTTGAACAGCCCGACCACGCCTTCTTTTTCCAATGGGTCCTGCACCTTCTGTATGCTGATGGAATTCGCCCGGCTCTCTCTGGAAGAAGTGGGCAGCCTTGTGGGGTCCCGCCATTCCGGGTGAGCTGACAGGATTTCATCCGGGTCAAGCCACGCCCCATCCGTCTCCTTGTAGACAAATTCCCCATTGGCCGGTGTACTCGGCCAGTACATGAGCTGATTCGGCTGGTAGGAGCATTCATCAAAATAGTCCATACCCAGTGACTGCGCCAGATACCTCGCCACCGCCACATACTCTTCCGGGGTCACATCTCTTGCCAACGGGAAGACCAGCCGCACCCTCGGCGTATCCGGCGTATGGCTGTGGGTGCTGTAGAGGGCCGAGACATAGGATACCTTCTTTTCATAATCTTCCAGAAATTCCGGCTCGATGCGGTCGCCGTCCAGTGCCACCATGGAACGGGATACCACCGTGTCAACTTTTCTCCTTCCACCTTTCAGCACGCCCGCCACGAAACCGCCATGATCCTTTGCGGCATCCTTCTTTGCTTTTGGGAAGCGAGCATATTCTTCCACAGATTCCGTTGTGCGGACCGTCACTTTCAACCGCTCTGTCAAGGTGGTAAAGCTGGTTTTCTTATTGGTCCACTGCTTTGCGCTGCGGCTGTTCCCGTATGCAATGTCTAATTCACGCATGGCGTCTCCTCCAATTCCTCCGTAAAATACCGCACCGGTATGTTTTTCTTTTCCGCTTTCTCAATCTCTGCCCGCATTCTCGATGATATGACGCTGCCGAACACCCACACCTGTTCGCATTTCGTGAGCAGCACTATTCCCATGAAAAGAGCAAGTTCCCGCTCTGCCGGGCTGCCGTCATCCATGAACTGCGGATAGAGCAGATGCGGGGTAATGGGAATACAGGTATTCCGCACCGCAAAGCGGCTGTATACCCTTGCCATGTTCACATTCCGTTCCACATCGCCAGCGTAGGGAGAACATATATAGACCAGCGGCCGGTATACACGCCTCGCCGCTTTCTCCTCTTTCTCAATATTGGAAAGGGCTTCATAGACCGTTGGGTCATAGTAGCCCTCGCAGTTATATTTGTTAATACCCATAGGCTGCACCTCCTTCTAATCCTTTTGATAAAACTCGCATTCGTATCCGTCCGCCCGTAGTTTCAACCCTTTCGCCCAGGGCGGCGTCCTGCCCATCTGTTCACACACCACAGAAAGCGACATCCGCCGGTCGGCCTCGATGATAATCTCATCATGTACATGGGCAACTATGGCACAGTTACACAGAGTTCGCATGGCATAGCAAAGAATATCGCGGGCGGTACCCTGAACGATGTTCTCCACAAACTTGGGACCATAGCTTTCCAGCCGTTCCCATTTCTTCGTACCACTCACGCCCATGTAAGTCACCGACTCCCCGCCGAACTGGTTCTCTCCGATCCTCGGTTTCACATAGGCAAGTCGTCGGCCGGAAGGGAGCGTAATGAAGAGCATGGCGCTCCGGTAATCAAAGCGGAGCCCGTGTGTCTCCGTAGGGACTCTCTGTCTGATACAGTACTTTACTGCCCGGTCTACATCCCACCAGAAATGCATGATCATGGGATTAGAACCGCGCCACGCATCTACCAGGGGCTGCATTTCCTCCTCGGCAAGACCCATCTCCAGCGCGCCCATGGATTTCAATGCGCCCACCGAGCCGCCATAGCCAAGAGCCAGTTCCGCAATCTTTCCTTTCTGCCGCAGATGTCCATTGACACCATGCTTCTCCACCGGCACATGGAACATCTGGCTTGCCGATGCACAGTAAATATCGCCGCCATCCTCAAAAACCTTGAGCCGCCACCGCTCCCCGGCAAACCAGGCAATTACTCTGGCCTCAATGGCAGAAAAATCCGCTACAATGAACTTCCTGCCATCCTGCGGCACAAATGCCGTGCGGATAAGCTGGGAGAGGGTATCCGGGATATCTTCATAGAGCATGGAAAGGGCTTCATAATCACCGCCACGCACCAATGCTCGTGCCTGCGCCAGATCCAACATATGGTTCTGGGGCAGGTTCTGAAGCTGAATGAGACGGCCAGAGAACCGGCCTGTCCGGTTGGCTCCGTAAAATTGGAACATTCCATGAGCCCGTCCGTCTGCGCAAACCGCATTCTCCATCGCTGTGTATTTCTTCACGCTGCTCTTGGCAAGCTGCTGCCGTAAGGACAGTACCGTCTTTAGCGGCTCCGATTCTGTCTTAACCAGCTCCGCCACCGCTTTCTTTCCCAGGGTGTCCGTTTCCAATCCGTGGTCTGCCAGCCACTGTTTCATCTGCTGTACGGAGTTTGGATTCTCTACTCCCGTCAACTCCTGCAAAACATCCGTCAGCCGTTCACGGGAACGGGTATCCATGGCGATGGCCTGCCGGACCAGTTCCATATCCACGCCGATTCCCCGGTCATTGATCTCCTGGTCGAGATGGTATTCTTCCCAGATGGCATCTGGTACCGGAAAATTGGAGAGCCGTTTCTGTATCTGCATTTCCGTCTCCACATCCCGGAGGTTATATGCCTTGAACCGTTCCCATTTCTCTGGGGCATGCTCTGGCCTGTTCCGTGTCCTGCCGCCGTTTGCTTTGGTCGGTCTGCAGGGGACACAAAAATACCGGATCAAGTCTTTGCCCTCCGTCAGCTTCTGTTTCTCCAATCCCAACGCTGCCCCCGCACTTTCCAGAGAAAGGGGAAGTCCCAGCGTGGCAGACCACACCATCGTACAATGCCAGCCTTCCGGCTCCAGCCATTCCCCCAGGAAGTTTGACAGGCACACCCGCTCAAACATGGCGTTAAACGCCCACTTGCTCACAGAGGTATCAGCCAATGCTGAAATCACCTCTTCCGGGATTTGTTCCCCGCAGGCAAGATCGACCACACGCACATCCCCACCGTCTGCGGCATAACCAAACAGCAGGACTTCAAAAGCCGAGGAGGAAGCATATTTATATACACCGCACTTGGACAGATCCACATCCGAGTACGTTTCAATATCTATGGACAAGTTCCTCATTTTTTTCATCTCCCTTCAACTGCCTTATGGGCGGCAGGAAAGATCCCTGCCGCCCTGTCGTAAGGCTACCTTTCTGTCAGGAAAGGAAATCCTCATCCTCCTCTGCAAAATCATCCTCCGGGCGGGACTTTCCGCCTAACGGTTCTCCGTCCCGGATCTTCTGCAGATTATTCAGCCCACAGGCGATTCCTTTATTTCCATTGGAATTGAAGGTATAGAAGTTGATACTCGCCCTGCCGTACACACCGCTGTAAACTTCGCTTCGTTCCAGGATCGGCTGCCGGTCTGCATCCACGATTCCCGGAGCCGTGGTGCTGTTAGCATTGACGAAATAGGCGTTTGCATAGGCTTCATCATCCGGGCGTTCCACATCCCCGTCACGGAGCGGAGTTTTTAAAACAGAAAGCGCCGGGACACTCCTGCCGTTTCCTTTCAGCTTAGCCTCGCCCTCTTTGTAAGCAGCTTCGATAGCGGCTTTGATCTTGTTGATGGTGACCGTATCCGACTTGGGGATGATCAGGCTGACACTGTACTTGGGGGTGCCGCCGTTGATGGACTTGGGCTGCCATACGTTGCAGTAGCTCCATCTGGTATTGGGGCCGGTGATCACTTTCATCGGGTTCTTGACTTTATTTGACATTCTGGTTTCCTCCTCAATCTTTAAAATCATTCTGTGCCGTATTCATAGGCTGCCGCTTATCGGACAATGGCACAAGAACGGGCTTGCCCTGGGGCTTTTCGATCAGGCCGCCCAGCAGCTCATCAAACTTCTTTTTGCCCAAGAGCTTCTGCATCTCTGTAAGGCCCAGCACCTTTTTGGCGTAGGGATCATATCCTGCCTGGGAAACGGCGTCGGCCACCGCATCCTCGCTGATGTACCGGCGGTTGGAGCGCCCCTCCACCACCTTGTAGCCGGGATACTCTGTCCCGCTGAGTGCCTGCCGGAGCGCGTATTCCTTCACATCCGCTGCCCAGGCAGTCAGTTCATCCGCCTTGTCCAGGATGGCGGCGATCTCCGCTTCCTCCAATGTGTCCGGCATTTCAAAATCATATTTCGCCAGTTCCAGGTTGTACTCTGCCCTCTTCCGGCAGACCGCCTTTGCCTTGCAGAACCGGCACCAGTCCCCGCAGGCAAACTCCCCGCCGCCCTCATAGGCCAGCTTCGCCTTATAGGTCAAGTCGTTATAGGCCCACTGCAAAAGATCATCCTTTGCCATGATACAGACACTCACGTTATCCCGGCGTGGCTGGAAGATGGTCATGCGGACGGTATCAATATCATAGATACCGTCAAACAGTTCCAGAGCGCCCAGGGCATACAGCATCATCTGAGGATTCTCTACCGCGGATACCTCCACACCTTTCCCGTGCTTGTAATCCACAATATCGAGAGTACCGTCTGCGATGATGACGCAGTCACCAGTTCCGAAGCCGTCTTTGACGAAACGGGAAAAGTCCAGCCGCTGCTCAATTAGCACTACCGGGTCCTTGCAGCTTTTCTTTGCTTCTTCTACCAGTTCCAGCACATAGGCCGCATAGTCCGAAGCGCACTGCTCCATTTCTTCGTTGTAAAAGGAAAGGTTCTCCGTGGGGTCAGCGGCATCCATGCCAAGCGCCTGCTTTAGCTTGTATTCGCACAGGCTGTGGGCGTCCGTCCCTTCCTGGGCATATTCGCTGCCCGTATCTTCATACTTCTCACAAAGCCTTGCGGAGGGCGGGCAGTTCAGCCACCGGTGGCTGGAGGAGGCGGAAAGCAATGCGTGGCCCAGGCCAGCTTCTCTTGTGCCTGCGGCACAATTCACCTTCTGTTTTCCCATCACAGCACCTCCGCTTCCGCAAGGAGCGCCGGGTACTCTGCCGGGTCAATGTCCGACAGCTTATCCGCACCGTGCTTGATCAGGAGCGCCTTTACCTCCGATGTGTGTCCGGCACGGGACTTCTCCGCCAGAGCCGCCCGCACCTGTTCCAGGGTCAGCGGCTTTGTCTCTGGCTTCTCTACAGGCGGCTCTACTTGCTTTGCAGCAGTTTTCTTTTCCGGTTTCTGAGTCGGCTGTTCCTGCCCGCCCTGTGCTACAGCGTCCGCCACCGCCTGTAGGCTGTCTGCCAGGGAGCGGAGATCAGATACCACATCCAGAAAAAGTTTTATCCTACTCATGCACCAGCCCTCCTTCCGCTATCTCCCGGATCGAGAGTTCCTCCACAGAACTGCCCGGAACAATGACTGTCAGACTGATCTTGTCACCCAGCAGGAAACGCATGAACCGCTCCCGCACAGAGACATTCCGCACACTGACCGCACCGCTGTTCACAGGCTTTTTTGAAACACGGATCTGTAATGTGTGTTTCATCTCATCACCTCTGCTTTCTGAAGGACGGTATCGGGATGTCCTTCAACATACGGAGATTTGAAGGCTGTTTTGAGGGGGTATCTCAGAAATATTTCAAAAACTTTTTTCTGGCCCCTTCGATGGATTCCCGGATGGACTTGATATCCTTGCCCTCCCGGCGGGCGATCTCCCGGAGGGATACCCCTTCGGCCAGCATCAGCAGCCTGCGCCGCTGTACTTCCGAAAGCTGTTCGAACGCCTCTTTAATCCGCCGGTTTTCAACCTGCAGAAAAAGTTCTGTTTCCGGAGTACTGCCGTCCGCATAATCCTCGCCTTCATATTCCGCCGCATCCAGGGAATAGCAATGGTACCGCTCCTTCCGATCCTGATTGCTTTCCTCCCGTCTGGAATCCAGGATTAAGTTTCCGATTTCCTCATTGACCTCTACGTCTGAGGTCTCACCATTTGCAAATGTGTAATTGATTTTCAATTTGCCGTTCTCCTTTCGGAGCCCGGCAGGCGGCACCTTAGCCGCTAAAATAAAAAAAGAGCCTGACAAGCAGCACAAAAGTGCCGCTTGCCAGGCTCAATGTCGTCTCCATCATCTTTCAGATGGTATCGTGAGGGTTTAACCGATAACTAAGGAATGAAATCTCCCCCTCGTGCATCATGCTCAAACAAACGAATGATCCTTGTCCCGATTTAGCTATCCGTTTCCCTATCCCATATACATTCCTTATGAAACTTGCCGTATTACCGTAGCGCCTCGGTCAGCTCCCTGCGTAAACATTTGGAGCGAATCAGATTTCCTCTATTCAGTTTTAATTACCCCGATTTCTGAACTGCAATGTCTGCACTTTATCACGAAATCGGGATTACAGTTCTTTGTCGGGGTAACCAACTGTGCTTTTGTATTTACAGATGCATCCAATAGCCTGTGTCCGCATTTTGGACATAAAATGGATCTCCTTTTCTTCTCTAGTCCATTGGCCTGTACCTCCTTCTTTCTTTGCATATCACATACACTCCTTTCTTGGCTGCTATCCGGCATTCAGGGGTAGGGAGTATATGAATCATCTTGATTCCTTTTATTTTACAAGTTCTGTCAGCCAGGGAGCTATCGGCCTTGATATTACTCTGGCATTCAAATAAGCCATTTCCAGTGTCAGGCATGTATTACCCAAATAGTATCCTTCCATAACTGTCAGTGTCAGAGCAAGATCAGGCTTTTTCTCATTCGTCAGATAGATCGGGAGAAGATACTGCATCTTTCCCTGATACCCTTGCGGCACTATAAGCCCCGGCTCAACTACTGTCTTTCTCCTGCCAAGTTCCACTGCCGTTTCAAATAAAAGTGGCAGATTCCTGGCTTTACGGATTTTCGCTGGAATACGCTCCAGATTTTCTGTGTCTCCCAATATGTGTTCCACGTTGACCCTGATAGGCCAGTCTGGTTGAAAACCTGCGCCGTTCTGCGCCATATAGTAGGAGGGCATCTGCGGCAATGGCTGCACATATTTCAGAAACGGTGACAGTTCATCGCAGAATCCCCTGAAGTACCAATCTTTCATCGAAGTCTTTTTATGGTTCCGATCAAAGCAGGCATAAATCCCTTTGTATCGGGATGTGTATAATCCTGTATGAAAACAGGCACACTCATTTTCCACATGAAAATAACCTGCCGCTTTCCTGGCATCCCTTTCTGAATTAAAATCAATGCTCTGCTTTCGGAAAACAATATGTATGTACCGCTCCAGTATGGGGGTATCCTCATTTTTCGTCTTATAAATTGGCTTCTTGAACCGCCATGGCTCCGGCAGAGCCAGTTTCGACAACTCATCCAATTGTCCGTACCAGTCCGGCACATAAGCAAAATCAAATAAATCCGTTTCTATCATTCTTATGTTCCTTTCATAACAATCTGTATTTTCCACCGTCCAATCTCTTCCAATGGCACTCTATCTCATGTATTCATATAACTGACTATTATTTCTATGGTCCCATTTCTTCCTCACTCCTTTCCCGTGTCCCATACTCCCTGAAATACAAAATAGGGAAAAGGCGTTCCTGCAGACACCACTGCATTCACGCCTTTTCCCTATGTGAGATAATAATTTTGTGGAAGTATGGCTCTTCCATACTATTGATGGTGCAGTTCTCTACGGATACTGCCTGAATTTTTTTAACCGTAAAGCCACTCCTCTATCCATCAAAAACATCTCCATTCTTCCAGCAAGTATGGTTGTACCATTCTCAAAAAGTCTTGTATCGCCATTTTTACTTTTCAAAGGTATGGCACTAACATACTTACAGGAGGTGATATCATGGCTATTCATCCAAGGCAGTTCGGCATCGTGCTGAAAAATGCACGAATGGATAAAAAACTCACACAAGCAGAATTAGCTGAAATACTGGATATTTCTTTACCATATCTCAAAGACCTGGAGCGCTTCCGGAACAATCCGAGCTACGATGTCTTTGAAAAAGTAATCCGCTACTTCAACCTGTCAGCAGATACTGTTATCTATCCAAACGAGAATCTGACCAATACTACATATCAGCAGATTGAGCGTCTACTTACACGCTGTGATGAAGGGCAACTCCGTGTCATCCTTGCCACCACAGAAGCGTTGCTGTCCGGGAGTGAAATGCCTTCAGATTCAGAGTAACAGATAAAGGCGGTATTCAGGCGGTGTTTACATCACATTTTTCCTGTAATTTTCAAGGCTCATCCCTGCACCGGAATCCTCCTGCAAAAATGAGCCTTTTCGTCACTGTATCTGTTTAATCAATTCCTCTGGAGATATCTCCTGCCGGAAAAGTCCCAGACCGCTTAATAGAAGTATGCAGTCTACATATCCTTGGCAGTATGCCTTCTGCCCCTCCATAGAATTCATATCTTCCAGCTTTGCCATCCACTCCAACAGCGTTTGCCACTGATCTTCAGGAAGACTACGAACTATCTCCTCACACGTTTCACGCATCTCCTCTAATTCCTGCTGTGTATCTCTATATCCCGGCACCTCAACTGCGGTGTCCCTCGTCACATTTTCACAACGAAGCTTATTCAAAAAACATCCAACCTGTTCCCATACTTTGTTCTGCATATTCCATTCCTCCAGTCTGCTAATTATTATTAATATATCCGCAGATATTACACCATACCAAACCCTACTCGTTCCTAAAAAAGGAATAGGCAGCATTCCAAGCGTTACGCTTCAGAACACTGCCTATTCCTTTTTTACCATATTCATTCGATAACCAACCCCTCGTACTGTCTGGATATACTCAGGCCGGCTAGGGTCATCTTCAATTTTCTTTCGAAGGCGGCGGATATGGGAAGTGATGTTGCTGTCATCCCGGAGATACTCCCCATTCCAGACGAAGTTATAAATTTGTTCTTTAGAAAGAATGCTACCTTGATGAAGAGCCAGTACATACAGAATTCGGAACTCAATATTTGTCAGTCTCACTTCCTGATCTCGTTTCAAAACTTTATGCTGCTCCGACTGAATATATAATTCGCCGATTCGCATTGGTTCCTGCTCTTTTAATAATGTTTTATCCACACAAATATCTGATTCTCCTACGATTTTCATTATTTTGTCATATATAATTTTTTCTGATTCATCCAACGAAAGTACAATCAGCTTTCCCACATACTCACCTCGCTGTGCCACTAAAATCATAAGAACAAACTTGCAGTTTCTATTTTATCTTCTCTTTTTACTCTATAACCTGGAGTTCAAAATAATTTTTTACCCTTTGTTGTCCAAATACTTTGTCTATATTTCCTTAATCAAATTCAGACTCAGGCCCATACTTTTCAATGTCTGTATCTTCCCCGCAATTAGCGGCAGCCCTTCACTATAATATCTGTAACCCTGTAAGCTCATCTACCTGTTCCGGAATCAACAACCCAATTTCATCATAATACCTCAACATGTAGATACTGATTTGAAACAGGACTGAAAATTGTCCTATTTTAACAAAGAAACCACCTGTTCTTCATTATAAAACTTCACATTATACGAGAGTCAAACGACTCTCGTACTTTGGTAGGTGGCAATTTAAATCATCACCAGTATAAAGTTAAACACAAATTCCGCATCTATTCCCATTTGAAAAAACGTATGGCAATGCCTCCACAGACCACTGTGACCACCGCCATGATGGCAATTGGAAACCAGACTGATTCTAACGGTAGGCCCAGCGAAGTTGCTTTCAACAACTTAATCCCCTGTGTCAAAGGCAAAACATCTGCAATTTTCTGCAATGCAGACGGCATCACTTCATAAGGTAAGGTTGCCCCTGAAAAAATGAGCATCGGAAAATACAGGAGGCTGGCAACCACACTAGCTGTTTTCGTATCAGGCGCAACACCTCCTACCATAAGTCCGATGCTGAACATCGAAAACATCACCAGAAGATACATGAACAAGAAAATTCCTATCGATCCGTTGAACCTGCATCCAAAAAAGATGGACAAAACTCCAAAAACAAGGCACACGGACAGCAACGAGTAGATTGCATAAATCGTCACCCACACTGCGAGCAGAAATGCCGGACTTGTAGGCGTAACTTTATATCTTTTTAATATCTTTTTCTGACGATAATCGGAAATCAACAGCGGAAGCCCCATCACACCACCTGCACAAATCGCAATGGTCGATAATGCCCCGAAGGACTGTTCCAAAAAGGTATATTTTACTTCGGGAGCCGCTGTTTTTGCTCCATAAATGACTCCCAAAATTACAGCAACCACTACCGGCATACAGAGAGCAAAAATAACCATGTCCATTCCCCGGAAGGATAACTTCAGTTCTGTTTTCAACATTGTAAAAAATTTATTCATTGTCTTCTTCCTCCTCTCCAGTAAACCACAAATACGCATCTTCCAATTTCTCATAGGGACTTAATGCCACCGCTTCTTCCACAGTCCCTTCAAAGGCGAATCCGCCATCCTTCAGGATACCAATCCGGTCACAGAGAATTTCCACCTCGTCCATGAAATGAGAAGACAGAAATATTGTCAGGCCATGTTTCTTTAACTCCTGCAGGCTTTTCCAAACACCTCTTCTCGCTTTTGTATCAAGCCCTGTGGTAAGCTCATCCAAAAAGACCACCCTAGGATTAGGGATAAGAGACAACACAATGAATAATCTTTGCTTCTGACCTCCAGATAACTCGTTTACAAAAGCGTTTTCCTTATCTGCCAGACCAAATTTGTGCAGCAACTCTTTATATGCCAGTGGATACCTATAAAGGCAGATCGTTTCCTCACACAATTCTTTTACCTTGATCTTGTCTGGATAATTTGCTTCCTGGAACTGTACCCCAACCTGCTTAAAAAGTTGCTTTCGCTCCGTCCACGGGTCTAGCCCCAAAATGCGAACCGTTCCCGAATCCGCTTTCTTTGTCCCAAGGATACATTCTATTGTAGTACTCTTGCCTACGCCATTTGCTCCAAGCAGACCGTACACTTCACCCGCAGCAACTGAGAAGCTGAGATTCTCAATCACTTTCTTTCCATCATAAGATTTACTCAGCCCGGTAATTTGGATTGTTTTTTTCATTTCGTATGCCTCCTTATTTTAATTCTGAAATAAAGATTAGCATCCAATCCAACTATGGTGGGTAACTGTAGGGTTTTTATTCTGATATTTTTTTCATCTTCTCAATCTGACAAGTTACATAAAAAGCATTGTTTTTTGCCTCATTCAATGAAGTCAATAGCTTATCGCAAGCCCTTATGATATCATCATCTTCCTTTGGTGTATTAATAGCTATTCGGATATTAGTTTGCGGATCATCCGATAAGGCCTGAAGCATTCTTAAAATAGCAGAGAGAGAATAGTTTGCACAACGAAGAGAGCGTATAATTTTCAAGCGAAGCATATCTTCTTCTGTGTACACTCGGTATCTGTTTTCAGTTCGCTTGATGGTAAACAGACCATTCAGCTCCCAATTTCTTAATGTATCGATCGTTACCCCTAATATATCTGCTGCTTCCTTTCTTCTATATGTCCTCTGCACTCCAACATTACTTTCACTCATACCCGATAAAATACTATGGGTAATCCGTATCGCTTCTTCTGCATTGGCTTTTTCGATGTCTATCTGAGCAATGTATCGCCTGGTCAATTCCATAGCTTTCTCATAATTCCTCAAAGCAGAAACCTTAATAATGTCAACCGCTTGTTTACGAAGTCCATTTTGAAGAACTTCCACCTGGAGAGCCGCCCGCGCTAATTTAAATTGTTCGATATGCAGATCAGTAAATACCCGGTAACCATTCTCTAACCGCTCTGGTTTTGGAATTAAACCGCACTTTTCATATAAACGTACCGTATTTACATGTATGCCGATTATCCTTGCTATGTCTATTGTCTTATATGTATTCATTCAACGCACCTCCATCCCTCATTATGTCATATTTTATAAGTCTGGTGTTATAATGTAGGGTTTTTTAGTTTACCGTAGAATGCCCTGAATAGCAAGTTTATTCTCAGTCTATCTAAATATTGGTTCAATATATGTTTTGATTAAGTCTATCCTATCCCTTATCTTTGGCACAAAAAGCGCAGAAGATGACACAACTATTTTATCTTTTGTATTCACATAAATTATATTTCCTCCATCCCCCATCGCTGCATAACCATCTTCATTTACCCACCATAAATATCCATACGATAAATCATGTTTCTTCCATCGGCTATGCTCTCTCGTACTTTCTTCCACCCACTTTTCTGATACAATTCGTTTTCCGTTCCATATGCCTTTATTCAAATATAACTGACCAATTTTTGCCATATCCATAGGGGAAAGTGTAAGTCCCCAACCCGCTGTATGAATCCCTAATGAGTCCCGTACCCATCCGCTGGTATCTATAGATTCATTAAATGCCAGTTGTTCCTCCTTGCTTTTAAACATCAAATCTCCATCTACATGAATTTCTAATGGTGAAAATAAATTTTCATCTGCAAACTCAAATACCGACTGCCCTGTTGCTTTTACTAATATTCCTGAAAAAATATCCGGACCAATCAGAGGTGCATATCGGAATGTTCCGATCTTCCCCCGGCCCCCTAGCTGGTCTAAAGAAAATTTCACCCAATCCTCACTAGTAAAATATTTCACATATGGAGCAAAAAAACGATACTTATAAGGTGCTGTCATTGTCAGCATATCCTTGACTGTGATATTTTGGATGGTGTTTTCTCTCTTTCTTACTATGTATCCAGGGAAAAAATCCAGAACTTTCTGATCAACACTTTGGATATATCCTCTATCTACTGCAATCCCAATCAGTATTGAAATAATACTTTTTGTTACAGAATAAACATGAACCTGGCTTTCTCTTGTACATCCCTTGAAATATTTTTCATATACCAATTTTCCTTCTTTTAATACCGACACACCTGTGGTATTCCCATAATCAGTGCTGATTTTTTGTTCGAGTCCTCTAATTCTTTTCTGATCCATGATATCTCCTTTCCTTTAACCTATTTGTAAACGCATTTTTTCTGCTTTATTTTTTTAATATCTTTTTTACTGGATAATAGACCTCTGTAATGAAATCGCTCTCCTGCAAAACCTCCGAAGGACTTGTTACATAAACTTCATAAAGTGCATTACAATTTTCGTACCCTTCTTTTTCTGCCCATTCAATTTGCTTCGCATAAACAGAAGAGAGCTGAGAGTAGGAACCATGCACAACAGTTTTCAAACAAAGTCCAGGATAAAAATCCCTTGTTCCCGTTGCATACTCGTTGATTGGGACAGCAAATTCTGTATCCAGTCCAAATGGACTATATTCATCACTATGGAATAAAACCATTGGTGGAGCGGATGCTGTCAGGTTCTTTTCCTTCATTTTCTTAAACAGCTTTTCAAAGCAATACCCATACTCATCAGGAAAATCCTGTTCCTGAATCATCTTTCGTATGGACAGAAGATACATCTTTGGCACCTCCACCAGTTCTATACCAATATCTTCCATATATGACATAATCGACTTGCCCTTTCTTATGGCAGACATATCAGCATCTATCTGCTCCAACATATTTTTATACATCATCATTTGCATTGAAATCTCTTTTTTCTTTTTACTAAGAGCCGCATATAGTTTGTCATCCATTGCCTCCTCTGACTCAAGAATTGCCTTAATCTCTTCCAACGAAAAATGATACGCTTTCAGCCGATTAATAAACAGCATCGTCTCCAACTGATTAATAGAATAATAACGATACCCATTTTCTGGATTGATTTCTTCTGGAAGTATCAATCCTATTTCTGCATAATACCGAAGTGTTTTTGTGGATACTCGGCATATACTCGAAAATTCTCCAATCGTCAACATATAATAGGCCTCCTTTCCAGTTCCAGTATAAACTTTGCCCCAAGGGAAAAGTCAACGGCACTTTTCATACGCATTTTCAAGGTAGTCGCATATTAATCGAATATAAAAAGAATTGCAAGTTTTATCTGATTTAACACCCCTGTCAACTCGGCACC
>ERZ1090863.275-NODE-275-length-31669-cov-19.436579_pt1 | contig 31669 bp, 48 predicted proteins | sample MGYA00478480_ERZ1090863 | MGnify/ENA primary metagenome ERZ1090863 (study PRJEB33644, sample SAMEA5815746) | chicken gut metagenome | biome: Chicken; feature: Gastrointestinal Tract; material: Caecum | place: Ireland | collected 2019-01-01 | study: A study of the...
TCTTCGCTGTATTTGCTGTACTTTGAGCCGTCGCCGCGTTCGTCTTTGCTGTATTCGCTGTTGTCTGTGCTGTTTTGGCTGCTTTTTTCGCTTCATCTGCTGTATCCTGCGCCGCCTCTGCCGCCGTCTGTGCAGTTGCTGCATTCGTCTTTGCTGTATTTGCTGTACTTTGAGCCGTCGCCGCGTTCGTCTTTGCTGTATTTGCCGTTGTTTGTGCTGTTTCGACATCGGTTTGTACTGACACAATCGCTTCTTCTGCCGTTTTTACACGTGCCTGCAGTGCTGTCAATCCAGTTTGTGCGGCATCTGCAGAAGACTGAGCGTTGTTGATTCCCTGATTGATATCTTCGGGAGCCGGTGTCCAATCTGTGGCTTTGTTACCTTTTTCGATTTTAATACACCGATAACGATATTTCGCCTCAGCATTTGCATTATCGACTCTAAATCCGAGTTGACAAATTGCTTTTCCAATTTCGTTTATCACATCTATAGTCGAGGACGGAATAGTATATACATAACTAAAATGATTCCTGTCGTTCAGTTTGGCAATCGTATTAACTTTCAACAGATTAGCATTCCATGGATTTTCAAACCATTCCTCGGAACTATGACTCCATGTGCCATTTGATTCTCCCTGTGCACAAATTCTTGGCGTCCCTTGCTCATTTTCAACAAACCCATTGCCCTCCCACTCTAACTGTAGGGTAATATAATCGCCGACAGACAACCCCATTGTCGCCAAATCAAGTTCCCCTGTTACATAGCGCCTATTAGTACCGGTCCCTGGTATAATCCAACCGGTCCATTCCTTGCTCGTATCCGATACGAAATTCCTACCCCCAACTTCGATCTCATCGATCTTATGGGCAATCTCCGTAGTCATTTCCGATTTTACAGTTGACGTGATACGGTCTGACTCTACTTTAATCTTTGCGTCGGTTTCCGTCTTGCTGTAATAGTTGTTGGCGAGGTTCGTTTCGATTTCCTCGGTCTTGGAAGCGTTGATCTCGACAGCTTCAGCATTCTGTAAGATGTTAGTCTCCGCTTCGGTGACCCTCACAGCAAGGGCATCTACTGCTGCCTGTGCTGTCTCTGCTTTTTCATCTGCAGTCTGCACCGCCTGCTGCGCTTGCTGGATATCTGTTTGGGCACTGTTCATCTCTGTTTTCAGTTTCAAAACATCTTTTTCCATCTCTGTCACTGTGGTTTGCGCCTGATTCGCTGTATTTTGCGCTTCATTTGCTGTATTGGTCACTTGAACGATCGCCTGCTGTCTTTCCTGCTCCTGCTTTTGTCTTTCTGATTCTGCGCTTGCCCTTTCCGTTTCTGCCTGTTGACGTTTTGCTTCTGCCCCTGACACATCATCTAACTGTTTTAAAATAGCTTCGATCAGATCTTTGTTCTCCTGGATCATCTTTTCCGTAGTCTCCAGTCCTTCCAGGACCGTAAGCTGTGCAATCGTGGTGTTAAATTCCTGCTGTGTCACACCCTCATCATCCGTTTTTTTGAGACAAACAATGAATCGAATCGTCCCTTTGTACGCCATTGCATTTCGGCTCAAAAGCCAGCTGAATGTCATATGATCCCCGGACACTTCTTTGTCCGTAACGACATATACATCTCCTTCCTTGTTCGCATTTAAGTAATTTACCCGAACATCGAACGCAGATAAATCCACCTCGCCATATTGCTTTGGCATCTGAAAATTCAGCCGCCTTACATCTTCGTCCGATTCCACTCCGACAGTCTGGAGACCGGAAGGAATCGTGATAGTTCGCAGGTCATTATCAATCATACAGACTTCCGTCTCTTCTGCATATACATCTGCCTGCGCAAGTGCTTCTTCCAACTCCATTTCATCACTTCCTTTCTTGCTTTACTTTTACCTCGTTTGTTGTGATTCTGTAACTGTCTCTCTGTCCGACAACCCGCACTCCGAAGTTATCCCACTCTAAAGCCTCTGCAGGTATTACACAGCTTCCGTTTTTAATCGGCTGCGGATATTCCTTTCTCATGCTGGAAAATACAGCCGCCATCCGACAGCCTACCCATTCCTCGGATACACTAAACTCCGCCCGCAAATAACCTTGCGTGCCAGCTACAATTCCGGTAAAATCGCAGTCCGGGTCCTTGGCTATTGCTTGGGCGGTTATGATAAATTTTAAAGTTCTCATCTCGTCCTCCTATCATCCAGGGAAATAGGTTACATTAAACGGAAACCATGACCCGGCATCCACGGTATCATAATTATTAAAATTATCTCTTGCCCTAGCTACATTGACATTTCCATCTCTCGTCACTTCCAAGTACCAGATACTTCTTGAGCTTCCCTGACATAATTGTGGAACAGACACTGCGGGAATCAACTCGTCCGGCAGTGTAAAAATCGTGATAGGAGTCTGCCCGACAAACACTGACTTTGTAGGCTTTACCGCTCCCACTATTTCAACTTGACCATTTTTTACCCGATACCTTGGGTGCCATCCGTCTGTATATGCCTCAAATCCTCCAGAAATATCCGGATAAATCCATCCGGTATCCTCGTTTGTGCTGCACAAATTAAGCCGCTTCCTGACCTCTGTTACGTTGATACCGTCCAGTTCTACTTCAAAAACCGGGCAGTCATCAATCAGATCACCGTTTCTTAAATCTCCTTCCGTGTAGGCCGGAACAACCGGGTTTGATTCTGCTGGCGTCCCTTGGATGACAACCCATTCATTTTTTTCAATTTCTGTCTCTTCCTCTATAGTGTACCGGTTTACCACAAGGTCAATCCGCTTCATGCCCTGTGTTCCATTTTGGATTGTAATCTCATCATAAGTTCCGTTGTCCACAGACGAGATGTTCCCATGATGGCACATCATGCCGGATTTAACTCGCAAAAGATTGTTCGATGCCAGTTCCGGCTCCAGATGTTCTCCGGTCTGTAAGACACAACTTAGGCTCCCAACAGTACCTTCAATAAACTGCCGGAACTGCGCCGATGTGACATGAGCGTCCGCCCCTCGTCCTGATACTATCTTCATGATTCTTCTCCTTCCAATTTATATGTTTTGGCTTCCACGCCATTTGTCAAAGAATAAGTAATATTTTCAACCGGTTTCGACATATACATCCCGGTCAGATAATCTCTGCCGCCGACAATATCGCCGATATTTACATCTAAGCCCAACGATGCCACATCCATCTTAAAGGTCTGCTTATTCATAAGCTCCTGGAGCTTTTCCCGGGATGTTTCTTCCAGTTCGTCTGTTTCTGTGGATGTGTTTTCGTACACTTCTGCAATCTCATCCAGCCCAGTGTAATACTGCGTCTTTCCGATACTGCCGTTTTTTTGCACATACAAATGTAATACGTTCCTGTCCTGCAGTTCGCCTTTTCCGGTCACGACCAGATGATTCACGCCGTCCCGGATATCTTCCATTGTATAGTTCAGCTGACAGTCTTGGGATAATTCGATTTCACTGGAATAATCCACGATCGGCACCGCCTCGATAAACAGTTTTCCCGGTTCTCCTGCATTCCTTCGAAAAGCAATCTGCAACCTGTATCCTTTGCTTTTCAGCATCTTGGTTATCCCGTCAAGGAGCGTGCAATACCTGTCGAATTGATAATTGCTCACCGTAACGCCAGTGTCTGTATCCGGTACATAAAAAATAGAGTCGGTTCCTTCGTTTCCACCAAATGCCGGCTCTATCAATTCCTTCATAACTGCATGTAGCTCTCCTGAAACCTTTTTGTAATCCTGTCCAGCTGGCGGCTCGATGACCTTCTTTGCCAGCCTGCCCCGCCAGGAATGGCCTTTTAACTCTACATAGTCCAGCGTGGTATCCGTCAGTACCTGGCCGATGATTCCGCCGTATTCCGTGCCAGGAATGTACACAAAATAGGAAAAGGTAAGTTCCGGAATCCAGTTTGACCGTGCGATCTGCACTGAAAAGTTCCGGTTTCCATTCAGGTCTACGGTTACATTGGCATTTTGAATAGAGCCAAGCTCCTTCCGGTTTGGGTACGCTAAGATTACCATGCGGCTTCCCTCCTTTCCAGGTAAAGTATCAAATCAAATCCAAAATCTCCGGACCAGTTAATGTTCAGCAGTCCGGAGGGGATTTTCTCAAATATAGAATGCTCCAGTCCGCGATTATGAAACAGATTCTGCGCTGTTCCATTGCTTAAGTATTTGTAAACTGTATCGCTCTGGCTGTCTATGAGCATATAATCTCCAGCATCCAGCGTTGTAAAAACTTCATATGGATACCCGTTTATCAGTACTCGTGGATTTACGCATGGTCCGTACACGATCATCTGGAACTCACTTGATGTTGGATGCTCGATGTTCCAGCTCACCTGTCCTTTTTGACTCGGTGCAAAATTAAAAGGAAAATTAAATGGAAAGTTCAGTCCGTCAAGTGTCGTTTCCTGATGGACAGAGAACTGCTTTCGTATTTCTCGCACCCACGAAAGAGTTGGAGCTTCAAATGTTAATTCAATTTCAGAATACACATATCCCTTCCATCCGTCTTTTTCCGAAGTCTTTATTCTACACCTTAAGAATGTATCATTTACATATAATCTTCCGTATGTGTCCTCTTCTGCGTCAACAGCGATAATTTGATAAAGAAATTCCATATTGCTTCTGAACTCTGACCTGTCTCCAAAAACATCTATAGATATTTTCATTTCATATCCGTCGCTTTTTTCTTCCCAGCTAGAGTCAAACCAGTCTGCTTCTACTGTACGATACGGAGATTTCATAAAATTTATTATTTCGCCCCTTGAATTTTCATAATATGCTATCATGTTAACTGCGGTACTGCTCCTTTCGGTAATGGCCTGTCAATACGTTGCGTGTCGAGATAAATCGGACGGTTACCCTGTTCTTTTGCGACTCTTCTTTGGATTTTTTCAAATCTATCATAGTCAAAGTCGTTTCCGTCATTTTTTGGGTATCTCGGATCAGCTTTAATCTCTCCAACTGACTTATCCTGTTTTGCTGATGTGGCAAATTCTACGTCTTTTTTCAGCCTGCTTACAGCCCCCTCTACTCCAGCATTCATTGCTTTAATCGGTATATTCTTCTCGAATCCAATCCCCATTCCGAGAGCCATCATCTTTCCGACTTCATCGCGGAATACTCTGGACGGTGATTTGATTCCCAGTTTTTTCTTCGCAGCATTCAGTGCACCGCCCGCAACATCCTTTAGTTTATTGAACAATGCTCCTGCTGCAGATCCGATACCACCAATAATTCCTTTTATGATGTTTGTTCCGACGCTTCCCCAGTTAATACCCTTGAAGGCAGTTACAGCTCGCCGTGCTAAGCTTTTTGCTGTGCTCGCTATGCTACCAGCCAAAGACTTCAAACCAGAAATCAATTTTGTTATGATCGTTTTTCCAAGGCTCAGCCAGTTTGTGTTTCTGATCGTTGTTAAAATTTTTGTTGCAAGAGTTTTTGCCACAGTCCCTGCGTTTCCGATCAAACTTTTAACCCCGGAAATCAGTTTGGAAATAATACTTTTACCAAGGCTTAACCAGTTTGTTGAAGTAATCTTCTTCCAGATATTTTGAGTCAGCTGGTTGAAGGCATTGATAATATTCCCTTTCGCAGACATAACGCCGTTTTTCAGGCTGGTTATCAATGCTTTCCCGGCGCTCAGCAAGTTGGCATGCGTAAATACGTTAATAATAGCCAGGATAATCTGAGGCAATGCGGCTATCAGCTGCGGGATCGCCTGTACAATTCCAACGATCAGATTTACTATAATTTTTATGCCGGCCGCAATGATTTGGAATAATCCGGTATCAATCGCTGCGCAAAATCCGTTGATAATCTGTGGGATGTACGTTATAAACTGAGGGATTGCATTAATCAGCCCCTGCGCCAAAGATGTTATAATCTTTATTCCAGTACTGATTATGGTTGGCAGCATGCTTACGATTCCCATCGCAAATTTGCCAATCAGTTCTACAGCCTTCGGTATCAATGTCGGTGCTGCAGATGCAATTCCGTTTCCAATGGATGCGATCAATTTCTTTCCGGCCGAGATTAACGCTGGCAGACTGCTGCCGATTCCATCAGCCATTTTGGCGACTGCCTCGGCTCCTTTTGCAATCAATGTCGGAGCTCCGGAAGCTACGGAATTTGCAATCTGAGTAATCAGCTTTACTCCGTAAGTTGCTAATCCAGGCAGTCCTGTTACAATTCCCTGCGCAATCCCCATTACGATTTTTGAACCTGTAGCCGCCATTTCGCCTACATGACTCTGAAGTCCCGTTGCAAGCGCACTGATAACCTGTGGAATTGTCGATGCTAGCCGTGGTATAATTTCACCCAGCGCCCCAGCTATGTTTCCTGCGGCAGTGATAACGGTCTGCGCAAAATCATCTGCAGATCCTGAGCCGTTTAAGAAGTTGTCCCATGCTGCTTTTGCAGAATTAACAGACCCTTCGATTGTCGTCGCTGCTTCTTTTGCTGTTGTCCCTGTTATTCCCATGTTCTGCTGGACAGCATGCAGGGCTCTTACAATATTGTCAAAGGACATACTGTTTGCATCGACGCTTTTATCAAGCTCCGCAGCATCTTTTATCAATCTCTGCAGCTCTGCTTTTGTGCCGCCATACCCCAGTTTTAAATTATCCAGCATTGCATAATTTCCACGAGACAAGCTTTGGTATGTCTGAATGATCAACTCCATGTCCGTTCCCATTTTATTTGCATTATCGGACATGTCTCTCATTGCCATATCAGCCATATCGGCTGCCTTTTCGGTGTCGCCGCCTAAGCCCTGTAATAACGCTGCGGAAAAACTGGTCACGTTTTCCATGTACTGGTTGGCTGAAATCCCGGCTGTTTTAAAGGCGTTATTCGCATTTTTTATAACTTTATCTGCGCTATTTTTAAACAGTGTTTCGATTCCGCCAATGTTCTGTTCCAGGCTAGCAACGGATGTAAGCGATTGCTTTGTAATCATCCCAAAAGCAGTTACAACTCCAGCCACGGCCGTTCCAACGGTCGCCAGCCCTGTCTTGGCCACACTTCCTAATTTTTTTATTCCAGAATTAAATCCGGACTCGTTTATTTTTGTGTCAAAATTTAAGGACCCGTCTACGCCCATACTAATCTCCTTCCTGATTAGCACGGCTCACGGGCTCACAAATGCTTAAATCTTTATTTCGACCTCCCGACCACAATTTTTACATCTTATATACACGCCATAGCTTTCTGCAGTATTGTTGTAGATCAGCAATTTCTTACCACAATACTTGCACCGAAACCATTTTCGCTCTATGGGAGGCCCCATCTTTCTGTTTATTCTCACGCAAAAACATCTCCTATGTCGTAGTCACTCATTTTCTTCTTATGCAGAGCGATTTTTCTCTGTATCATTCTCACTCTTTTACGCTCTTCTTTATCCTTTATTTCCGCTGGATCAATCGTGCGGTACATCATTCGCTGTTTTATCTCTGTATCTTCCGGCAGCCCATGGAACAAAGATAAGAACTTCCACCAATGCATGTACGGAATTTTCTGCAGATCTATTCCGTAACATTCGACAAATGCCGCATAAATACAGCCGGCATCTTCGTCAAAATCAAATGCCGGCTTATTTGAGCCTGATCCTTCATTGCCTCGATCCGGATACATGTCTTTTGCAGACAAAAAATCTCCCAGCGCATATATTGCCGCCTCTAAATCTTTCGGTACTTCATGATACCATTCCATCATCAGGCCGCACTTGATCCAGATCGGAACACTGTCATCTTCCGTAAGTTCACAAAATCTTATCCACTCTCTGAAATCTGTTTCAATTTCATATCTTTTCCCATGGATCAGCACAGAACCCGGCAGGTTCTCATACAAGATGTTCATTTTTTTATCTCCTGCCCTTGTTGTTTTTATGGTATTTCTGATATCTCCGCTGCTGCCTGTTTCCATGATTTTGCACTCTGTATTTATCGTAAGCTTCACCAAATTTCTCATCTTCCGCTCTGATGAAAGAATAAAAGGAATCGGCCGCCTCCAAACATTTCCCCAGGCTTCTCTTGCCTTTCATAATCTGCTCTGTGGCACCATCGCCGAAAATAGTATCAAAAAATACGGTAAAGCACCTAATCTGGGCTTTATAAATTTCGCTGGTTTTCCCATCAGCCGGTACTTTTTTAAACTCATCGTTCATTTTTTCATGTGCAAGTTCTAATGTTTCAGCAACATCAACATCTGTCAGATCGATTTCTGCTTTGAAATCTTCAAATTTCCATAGGCTCATTGGCTCATACCTCCATTTTTTTATGATTCAGATTTTTCTGTAAATGTACATGTCTGCCACTTATCCTTCGTTGTGCAGGTTCCAAACGTAATTTCTGATGCGGCTTTAAGTGATCCGCTGTAAATCAATGCGTCTGTTCCGTCTCCGCTGGTATCCGGAATAACGCTGTATGTTCGCTTTCTCGCTTCGCATGCGCCGCCCTCTGCTTCTGTAAACAAATCCACGGTCACAATATCTACCTGCGCTTCTGTTCCTAAAATTTCATTGTCTGCAATTTCTGCAAGCCTTTTTGTTACCGGATCATTTGTATATCTGTCAAATTCATAGTCAACACTCGTGGCGTATCCAACAACATCCGTTCGTTCAGTGTCCTCATCGACATACTGACGGCTGTATTCCACAGGTTCTTTCCCCTCGGATAAACTTGTGAATCCCGTCATCCTCGTGAACGTCTGGCTGCCTCCACTAGCACCGGATGCGTTCATGAACGAAAGACGCTTACTGCGCCCAATTAATTTTTTTGCTGTTTCTGACATCACATAACCTCCTGTGTGTAAATTAAGCGGCACTCTATCCGATATTTGGCATTGATTCCATTAACATCGTATAGATAGCCGCTGTTTAAAGTTTCCAGTGATATAGGGATCTTCCCTGTTCCTAATTCCGGGAAATTATCCGAAAAATTCTGTTCTTCCAGCCACTCTTCAAAAGACTGGAAAAATCCGCTGTTATCAATATTGATTCTGGCGTCCTGGTCATATTCTTCCTGGCTGGTAAACGCAAACTGAAACTGCTTCTTTGCTCCGCCATCCGTATACCTCTGTACGACCGGATCGCAAGGCAGTGGATCAATGGAATATCCCATTTCTTCTCCGATATAATCTACGTTAACTCTTCCATCCTGGAGAAACGGACAAGTCAGAATAAAATTTCTGATACTATCAATTAGAGACATATTTTGCTGCTCCTTTCAAAATAGAGTCCTTGTTTCGGTTCTTCATTCGTTCAAACCAGTAGGACTTCTCTTTGTGTTCATAATATTGCCGGCGGGCATACGGAACTACCTGATGTATTTCTCCGCTTCCGATCGCCGTTCCCAGCGTGGGTGATTTAATCAATGCGCCTGTCAGCCTTGGCGTGTCCGGCGCCATTCTTCTTATACACTCTGAATCAACAAATTCCTGCGCATTCTCGAATCCTTTTTCTTTCTGCGGTGCAAAATCAGGACTCCATTCAAGTTCTGCTGTAACTTTCCCGTCTTTTCCTGCATATGTATAGATAGTTCCTTTCGGGGTTTTTACGACAAATTTCTTCTTTCCTGCCATTTCTAAGCCCCCTTTATCTTTATGTGCGGATTGCTCCCGAACGTATTATAATTTGCCGCTGTGACCTTTAATTTCTCATATCCGTTCAGATCCTTTACAGTATGCATCTCAACATCACATTCACCTTTTACAATATAATCATCTCTTTTTACAGATACGGTTATATCTGGAATCCTTGCTGTGTACACGTCCGCCGTCTTAAGCCCGTCAGTAGTAACGGATGCCTTGTTATCACGAAACCACCAGGCTTCTGGAACATACTCTGCGCTCCATACATCCTGTCTGGTCTCCGGATCATACTGTCTCCGGAAGATTGTAATATCTGTATTGGTAATCATTCGCAATCATCTCCAAAATCCATCATTCCGGTGTTCCCAAGATAGACATAAGCAACCTTATACAGTCTCGCATTCTCTGTGATCGACGTGTCATAGGATACAGAATATCCATCCGTATTTTCGGATGTCTTTCCTGACCGTTTTTCTTCTGCCTGAATAATCTCAGCCATCTGACAGACGGCACTCTTTGCCTGATTTTCCCACTCCTGACCGCTCCACTCGTCGGGGATCCGGTCAAATGTAAAGTGTTTCAACCATTGCTCTGACCTCTCGGAAAGCCTTATCCAGGCTTCCTCAGAGATTTCATTTCCGCCATATGAATCAACATAAAACCTATAATCTGTATTCATAGATCACTCCTATTATGCTTTTGGAACAGTATGAGAATAAATGCCTTCCACTTTATTATCTTTGCATTCAGCAATTCCGACTGTACGATATCCAAATTTCCATGCGTCAGCATCCTGATTTGCTTCAGGTGTGATAATCTTAGATACTGTATGTTTCTGGTACTGAATAGCCGCCTGTTTATCCACGATCAGGAAGTTCATGTCTAATCCATCTGTCGTATCTTTTGTATATCCTCCCGCTCCGCTTGCTGTTAAAGAAACCTTGCTATAAAATCTTTTCTCTGGAACCTTTATAATACCAGCGAAACCTTCGATCGCCTTCTTTGATGCTGTCGTGTCCAGATCTTCAATCATACCAAGCACTGTTGGATTAATAAACAGATAGCAGGTTGCAAGATTTGCTTCTGCATTTTCAATCGCTGTCCTTGCTGTTCTGAGTGCTGCCAGAGACGTTTTTCCGTCTGTTAATTTTGCGCTTGCCGTCCCAATGCCGGAAACCTGTGCATAAGACGCTAATCTCCATGCATCCAGTTCAGGAACAACCTGCGTCCTGAGGAACTCTCCAGACAGACGCCCGAACGCAATACCAGCAGACTCGATATTGTCCATCGCATCTACTGTGAACATACGACCACGATCGTAGCTGCACTTTTTGGTTTCATATTCCAGTGTCACATCGCCTGCGACATAACCGGTCTGTTTGTTATAATCCGCAAGCCCCTGCATGGACATCTTCGGGATCAGGATCTCGTTTGCGTTTGCTCCTTCCTGAACCAGATCGTTCGGTCCATCCAGAACCGCGGTAAGGGATGAAAGTTTATACACCTCATCCAGCAGTGTAGAGTACTGTTTTCTTAAAGTAATTGAATTTGCCATTCTCTTTTATTCTCCTTTCTTTTCTGGAAGCCCCATTGCTGCACGGATGGAAGCCAGCGCTCCCATGCTTTCGTCTCCGCCGCTGCCGCCTGTAGGGCCCACCGGATTATTGATAGGCTCCTCTTTTCCAAAAAGATAACCGTCTGATTCTTTCGCTGCATCCAGCGCCTTCTTAATATCTGCGCTCTGGTCCTTGGAAGCTTTCAGTGCATCAATATCCAGTAATGCCATAACTGCTTTTGTATTTCGGCCGCCGGCGGTCTGGATTGCATCCTTTAATGTTTCGTTGAATACACGATCCGCTTCCTTTGCAGCATACTCATCATCTTTTTTCTTTAAGTCATCTTCGAGTGTCTTAATCTGACTTTTCATCTCTTCAACATCTACGCCGTCAAACTTTTTCAGCTTATCATTTACGGTGTCTAAAGACTCCTTATAGCTATCTCTTTGTGATGTTGCCTTTTCATACTCTGCCTTGGTTCTATAATTTTCTTTCCAGGCTTTGTCAAAAGCTGCTTTTTTATCTTCTGGCACTTCCAGTTCAAACTCTTTTAAAATTTCATAGATATTTTTCATAGTTGCAATTCCTCCTGAAATATTTTGTTGACCGCTCTTTCAGCGGTATGGGATATAGCCCGTAGACCTGGGCATGGTAGTTGTCCAGTTTAATGTCATATGGCAGGACATAAAAATAACACCCAGATTTCTCTGAGTGCTTCATGCAGCTTTACCCTGCTGCCGGGAGATATTGGATTCCGCCTATCAAATATTCACAATAATTAAATGCATCCCACCTCCTGAAATGTTTTAAATATTTTCGGCGCCTGTATTGCAAACCATTCCACCATTTCTTCATTTTCTGCCCACGATGTATAACAATGAGAAGCATTTGCTGATAACCCGCTCTCCGAAAGATACGCATGAAAAAGCTCATGCCTAAGTGTTGTCTTTTCACACCGCTTTTTTCCCTCTTTTGTTATATCTTTATCCTGACATCGCTTGACAAAAATTTCCTTATTATATCGATTACATAGTCCATCTGCGTTATCTTCAAACTCTTCTAATCGTTCTGGAAATTTATCTACAAAGTAAACTGTATATATACTTCCTAAAATATCAATTTTAAAATCCTTAAACATAATCAGCTCCTTTCCATATTTCGGTCGTTCCCCGCTGATGGGAGATTATTGGATCACCGCCTTTTTATTCTTCTGTGTGGCATGTATTTGTAAGTTTCTTGTATACATCTTCGTACAGTTCTTCCTTATCTCCATTAAATGTATACTCAGCATAGATTCCGTCTCCACTAACAGCTGTAGCAGCCAAACATTTATAATTTTGGAGTGTTTTACAACTCCATACGATAAACACATCTTTTAAATCAATATGATTTTCTGGCATATTTTTGTTGTACCACTCTACCAATTTCTTTTGGCATACACTTTCAAAATGTTTCATTCCTGTGATAATCAATGTAATTCACTCCTTTTTATGCAATTCTTCCTTTACCATCCAGATATATTCGCTCACGTTCTTGTCGCAGGCCCATTTTCTTAGAGAATGCACCATATTCGCTTAGTTGTCCTCTATATTTTGCCCTTTCCAGCATAATTATTTCTTGATCTGCATTTCCGTCTTTTAAAAGCTGTACTTTTTCTCTTTGTGCCCTCATGGCAGTTTCCATTTTTCTTTGCTTTTGCTTCGCTTCATATACTGTGTACTCCTTTCCATTAAAATCTTTTGGTTTTTTCTCTTTATTGTTCATATCTCTAAGCCAGCTATCTGTCCAATTTCTTTTGGATATTCCTGGGATAAAAGGATATCGTTCATGATAGCAATTTGCCCCCTCTAGTCCTGTCACAGTTCCAAGTCCGCATACAGTAACCAGCTGCTCCTTGCTCCAAACTTTTCCTTGCCATACTGCATGAGACGGTCTGGCCCCGGCATGCCAAGAAATTTCAAAATATTCTGTTCCGAGCTTTTCGGCATTCATATCTGATATTTCTCCTGTCAGCTGTGTGATTCCGGTCATAACTGCTCTTCTAGCAGCTACATCCACTCTATTTGTCCATCCTGATGCATAATCTATTTTCCTTAATCCACTATTTGTTAATTGCCTGACTACTTTTCGCAGCACACTGTTATAATCAAACGCTCCTGAAACAATGTCCATACACGCAGAATCAAGATATCCCTGATACACTTCCGCAAGTGGAGTTATTACCTTTTTATTTCCTCCATAATCAAGATAAAACCCTAATGATTGTGTTATGTTCTGCAATTCGCCTCTTGTCTGCCTGGTCAAAGACTCTACAATCTGCTGCAGCTCTGTATTATCATCATATGGAATATATTCTGCATTGATCTGCTCATAGATATCTTTACTTCTCACATATTCCCAATCAATCACTTTGTCGTACAATTCAAACATTTCCGGATATGATGCATCTAAGGTTTCTTTTAACATCTTCTCAATATCCTCTGTTGAATTTCCCAAGATTATAAGCCGATTAATCTGCCAGTCCGCTGTACTGGTTATTTCCCCGGTTTTGCGGATTCTGCGGACAATATCCTGCATGATCCTCAACTCAAGATTTAGATAGTTCTTCTCTATCTTCCTTGATAGCTTTTCTTTGTATTCCTGGTTCATGCAATCACTCCATTACACTGTTCTGCTCCGGAAGATTTTCGGCAGCAGTTTCTTCGTCTTCGTTATACCACTTCATTCTGTACTCAAGGTGCGACATAACTCCCATGCTCACATCCTGGCGATCCTGCTGGCGTTCAGACTCTTCATCCGTCAGAATTGAATCATCGAACTTGCACATAAACTCGTATCCGGACGTATAAAGCCCATTATAGAAAGCCAGGCCAGCGGCAAAATCTTCCAGGCATTCTTCCAAATTGCTCTGGATCGCAGTTACGCGGTTATACTTTCTGGCTTTTGATATTTTGATCTCCGTTGCAGTCTTTTCTACCTCCTGCGCATCTGATAAATCTCCATATGCAAGGCCTACAATAAACTCTATTTCTCTCTTATACTCTTCCAATCCTCGTTTATATGCCTCGTCCCTCATTTCCGGAGAATATTCTTTGTACAGTTCTTTGTCTTTCCCATCATCAAGATTAAGTCCCCTGTACAACCTTTTATTCAGCTTAGCCATTCCAAAACGGCCGGTCTTTCTGTCTTTCTTCAAGGCTCTATCATCGACATGGATCGCCCTTTCCCCTGAATCATATTCCCAGTCCAGGCGCGCTCCCTGAATATCTGCTTTCCTGATCCGTCCTTTGGCTGCTTCAAAAATAGATACTCCGCATGCTGATCCGTCAATCCGGTTCTTGATCGGATTTCTGTAATATCCAAAATCCATCTGCTGCATTCCCGGATAAATAACCGGCCCCGGATTAATGGTCGCCCATTCCGGCACTTCTTCCAGGCTGCATGTCTGTCCAATATCTGACGGATCCTGAGAATGAAAGCATTTATTTTCGATTGTGAGATTTCCATTTGTAAAATAATGCCTTTCAAACCGTGTAAAATAATCGTTCTGACCTACTCTTTTGACCGTTAAGAATCCAATATCCAATGGTTTTCCATCATCTCCAAACGTAATCGGAACAAATTTATCTGCTGATACAAACTCAGAACCGCTATCGCCGATAGGCTTTAGCACGAAGGAGCCTAATCCCAGCCCTTCCTGCATGTTCTCGTTCAGATCGACAATTGCCTTCTGGTATTTTTTATCCAGGCTGTCAATGCTGACCCGGGTCTCCATCTCGATCAGCGTTGCGTCAGCAAATTCACGACAGATTCCTTCTTCAATCTTCAATGATTCTACATAATCAGTGATCCAGTCTGCTTCTCCATTGAGCATTCTTTTCCATTCATTTATAGCGTCAATCATTCTGTCAGAAAGAGTAATATCCTTGCCAACTATATTTTTTAACGTAGTGTATCCAAACATCCGCATTATCCCTTTCCAAATTCTTTTCAATCCATCAAACATTTTGCACCTCTATATCAAATATTTAATATCACGCTCTATTGTGTACTCAAAAGAGTCAAGACTATCAATATCAGTACTTCCATCATCGAGCCGCTCATCCTTATCTTTTATTTCTTTGTTCCATACAGCATCCGAGAATGCAGTTTCTAAATTTTCGCAATCATTTGTAATAAAAAACCGCCCGGCTCCCATTAGCCTGACGGTACATCTGATTCTTTCATTGATTGCTTCTTTCTTTGCAGGTTTTACTGAAATCCATGGAAATTGCTTTTCTACTGCATTTCTGATTGAGTTCCCAAGAACTGACTCAGCATTGTCAAAAAACGATGACTCTACATTGCAATATTCTACATAATTTCCGCTTTTTTTAACAACGGCGTATTTATCAATCACTTCCTGCACAAAATCACAAAATAATTCATCAAGTTTATTGCTGTCAATTTCTTCATTTTCGTCTTTTGGTACAATTCTTCGTGATTTTATCGCAATTACTTCTTGATAGTCATCTGTATATCCTCTTGCCGTAAATGCGTGTCCTGACTGGGTCCCGCCAAAGTCAATTCCAATTTCTATGGATACAATATCTTCTTTCTTGAATTGCTTATACTCGGCAGCAGGATCTATTTGGTCCACAATTTCGCATCTGAATGCATTTGGATTATCCGCAAATTTTTTGTATATCGCTCCTTCTGCACGTTTCCACAGTCCTAAGATAAGACGATCATAATAGATTGTGCCTTCATACTCCTTACAAAGTTGCTCAACAAACTTAGGATCCAGAAATGGATTATCAAAAATCGTATATCGCTGCAGGTAAATATCTAAATCAGGATTATCCAAGAACTCTTTCAGCCAGTGTGTTGGATGTTCCGGATTACAGCTCCCGTCAAAACAGCTGTGCGGCTTATCCAGACGGGATTTTAACATCTGGAATACCTCTTTATTCCATTTTGCAATCTCATCGCCATAGCAGTATTTAATGCTGGATCCCTGTATCTTTGCCACTTGGCTGACCTTTTCTGCACCCAGGCAGTAAACATCTTCCCCACATATCCTTGCTACATTTCTGTTATTTATCGTACCGACCAGCTGGCTTGTATATAACTCACGCATTGGCTGCAGCACATTTCGCTCGATGGACTCTTTTGATACTCCAAGAATTACATTCAGTCCAGGCTTCCCGGCCACCTCACGGATTCGAAAGGGAATCATATAAGCTGTATCGACAAAAGATTTTCCAGATCGCACAGCACCGGATTTTATATTCCAGCGATGTGTGGCGTTTACAATATACTCATTTTGCTTACTGCTTAACTGCATTGCCCCGCATCTCCTTTAATATACTATCCAGTTTATCAATCGCCGTATGATCTTCGTATTCCTGCTTATCTCTCCATTTATCCGGCTTCCTGTTCTTAAGCCAGAAGATCTGCGCTGTTGTGTCAGGAATCACTTGCTTTATTGTGGTTGTCCTCTCTGTTATAACTCCGGCTTCTTCTTTTTCTTTTATTTCCTTGTATTCATAGCCGAGTGCGCGTTTCAAAAGAGCATTCTCGACCTGCCGATCAATGACTTCCTTGCCCTTTTTTAAGGCGTCCGATATGTCCGGATATTTTGTTTTCCAAACATTCAGAGTGCTCCTGGAAATCCCCATATTTTTTGCAATCTGTTCATCTATTAAGCCATCTCTGGCCCATCCTTCAATCTTTAGCAAGCCTTCTGGCGTTAGCCATTCCTGGAACTTGCCTTTCGCCATCCGGCTCACCTCCTCAACTGGTTTAATTATTATGTATATCAGGTTACCCCACAAAATAGGTACGAAAAAAGCACCCCGCGAAGGGCGCCTTAATCAATATATTTTAGAGACTTAATCAACTATTTCTTGTCTGCGCAATTCCTAACAAATTAGAATACGTATTTTTTATAATCTCAAAAAACAGCACCCATCTCTGGGTGTCGAAAAAACTATAAGGAATATTATCATGACAAAACCTGCCATCACCATTTTAAAGATCCGGGGCCCGAAGGTTGCCCGGATTCATTCCGTAAGGGGAGGGCGACATCACGGCCGCCCAAGGTAAAAATCCATTAAGGAAGAACTTTATGAAAATGTTAGATCATCATTCCATCTGTTCTAGTCTATATTTAACCATTTTTTGACCGGACATGACCGGACATTTTTTAATTTTCCTCAAAAAATCTTGCATTTCTTTTCCTGCAGCTTTCCTCACTGTAAGATATCCGACGTTTCGGGAACATCCGGTTCATTCTGTGCGCCACCTGGATCCATGTAAGACCGTCTATATAATATAGTCTGAACATGATCCGCAGTTCAGATTTCTCAATACTGCCTATGTACTCTTCCACCTGGTTAGTAAGCTCCAGCAGTTCTGCTTCTTTCTCCTCCAGCATGGCTTTCCTGCTTCGCAGCAGCATCATCTTTCGGTTATATTCTGGTATCGGAAATCCTTCCACAACAAAGTGCTGTGTTCCGCCCATGCCTCCGGATACGGTGTCCTTTACTGCTCCTTCTTCCTTTATCCTGTCGATCTGCTTCTCTAACTCATGGATTCTCCTTCTTAAATCTTTAATCTCTTCTTTCATGTCGCAATACTGGATCAGTATGTTCTTGTCCACGCTCTCCCCTCCTGTTTACATTTTTTATTTGTTTCCTCACTTTTTCACAGTAACTGCTGTACCATTCCAGATACTCTATCCTCTTCCAGCACAGACCCATGCAGTATTCTGCACAGGCCTTGCATGGGTTTTTCATGGTTTTAACTCCGTTTCGGTCAGGAATCGGAGCATCTTCTCCTGCTGTTTAATGGTTTCTCTCAGCTCGTTGTTCTCCCTCGCCAGCCCGGAGGCAAGCACTGCCAGTCCACATGCTGCTAAAAATAGAATTATGTCCATTCCTTATCTCCTTCCCGCCTTCTGGTTCATCTGCTTTCTTTTTATGGATTTTGCCATAGTGTCAGACCGGTATGGCTTATCCTTCTTTTTCTTCTCCCTTGCCTTCTGCTGTTTTTCCTTCCAGGCTGCAAACTTTTCGCACCCTGGGTGACAAGCTACTCTTTTGGCTCCTGTCGTGCGCTCTGTGCAGCTGTAGCAAGGACAATCTATGTATGACATTACTCAATCCCGCCTTTCTCAACAATCTTGATCACTCGATCTTTTTTAATATATCTTCCAGCCGTCATCGGATTGTATGATACCAATTCTATTTGTCCCTTTAATTCTTCAATTACCTTTTCCTTGTCAAAGGCTGTCGAAGTTTCCTCAATTTCCATACATACAGATACAGCGATATCGGTCGCGACCACTTCTTCGATAGTCTGTTCTTTTCCGCATGGGTCTTTTGGTATCCATTTCCCTATTCGTTTTATCAGTTCATCAGCATCAATCAGTCTCATTGTCTGCTCTCCTATTCCATTCATTTTAACTTCGTCAAGATTCCTTCCCGTTGGATAACCATCATCCGGGACTGGACAATCTGCATTATTGCACTTGACCATATACATGCGTCCTCTGCTTGACCACCGTTCTATTACAATGTTGGTTTTCCCGCATAACGGACATGGTTTTAATTTAATCTCGCTCATTCTCTCACCGCCTGCCATATATCATTTAAACAGTTCACAACCTCTATCTGCGATGCGCTCCGCAGTATCTCATGATCTCGCTCTTTCCATTCCCCGTGCGTGTTCCGGTAGGTTATTCTCGCACTTAGGATATGTATGGTTATCATGCGATTCTGCTCTTTGCTGTAAAACTGCGTGGAACCTATCTTGATAACAAGTCCTTTTTGGAGAATTGCCCTTTGCAGTTTTCGCATTATGGTATTCAGATTCACGCAAAATCACCCCACGCACGGTATTCTTGATTATATTTTACCGCATGTGCAATGGTGTCGTTGTACCCATATGTTATTTAATTCTCTACATACTCTCCATTAACAACACGGTATGATTTTATTTCCACGCCTTTACACTGCGTATCAACAGTTCTGTTCCACCATTTCACAAACATTCCTTGCGCATTTTTGTACTGTTTGTCAAATTTTTCACCGTTTCGTTCAGGCCATGTTTTGACACAATCCTCGCAGTAAAATGCGTCTCCTACCGCCCGACAACCAGTGAAATACATTCCATCTGGCACACCAGGAATAGGACTTACCTGGAAACGTTTTCCGCAGTTACTACACTGATAATGTATTTTCATTTACTATCACCTCACACAATCTGCTTCCCATTTAATATCATATACCTGTTATACGTCTCTATCGTCTTCCGCCGGTATCTGGCCGCCATTCATGTGCTTGCGGATTATACTCTCCGCTTCCAAAAGTCCTTCTCTCTTCCTCCCCATGCTCTGTGTTATTTTGATATCTATCTCTTCCAGAATCTTTTCTAATTCCTGCATATTATTCCTCCTTAACTTTTCTTAACTCACTTGTTCTCCCTGATCTGGAGCTCTATTCCTGTTTCCTTCCGGACCATCTCCAGGACATCTGCCCAAGTTGTGTGCCCATCTTCCAGGCATGATGTCTCAAAATTGAACCGCTCCTTAAATCTGTTAAGTCTCTTTTCTCCAAAGTGAAACTCATTCCGAAGTACCAGGCACGACATAGCAAGCACCGTATCCAATACCTGCATCTTGATTTTGTCAATCTCCCGATCTATTTCCTTATGGGATGCCGGAAGATTCATCCCGGTAATTCCTCTTCTCTTAAGTTCTTCCTCCAGACCTTCTATCCCTTCTCTTTTGGCTATCCGTAACGCATATGCCATACCATCCATCCTTGCCTGCATCTGCGCATCTACTTTTCCCATATGCTCATCTCCTAAATAAAATCAAACAGTTCCATCTGTCCTTCATCTTCTTCCGCAAGTGCCTCTTCTATTTTCCTCCGGCACAACGCAAATCTTTCCAGGTCGTATCTCGAATCACTATGCCGGCGCATGGCAACCAGGTCATTTTTCTTTATAGCTTCTTTCAGACAATCTACAACGCCCACGACATTTTGATACCCTACAGCTTTCTTCGTGTTGGTGCCGATATTGCAGGCTTTAAGCCATTGATAGTTTTTATCTGCTTCGTATCGTTCCAATGCTCTTCTGGCATTTTTTTCGATCTCCTTTGGCTTGGCCATATAATAGTCTGGGACTTTTGGCGGCACTGATACCCAGTATTCTTCTGGAAGAGAAAGGTCGCTCTCTCTACAGATCTTCTCAATTTCCTTTTTGCAGGTGATCACATGTTGTCTGACCAGGTTCATGTTTACGCCATCTGCCCAAAATGGATCGCTTCCACCCTGGGTCTTTAATGTATTCCAGCGATCAATTTGATCTTTGATTTCTTCCCGCAGTTTCAGCAATTTCTGGCCGAATCTTTTCTCCTTAGCCATTTCGCCCTCCTTTCCGCCCACTGCCAATAAGGCAGCAGGCTCATGGCTTATACATTGGCTTGTTCCTTATGCGCTTAGTTCCAACCGTGGTATATGAAACTGGTGCGCTCAAAGCGGCCATCTCGGATTCCTGCCGATTGAGAATCACTTGAAAACAACTATATTTAGTGGGTTTACTGTTGCTGGCAGTCTCCCGATCAGGCCGGCTCTCTACCTATCTCCATGCTTCTGTCAATTCGTATAGGGAGTGTCCATAGATGTCTGTATCGACCGCTCTCACGATCCCAGAATCCTTCATTTCCGACAATCTCGGCGCCGTTTCCTGGCGATGCGGTGTCTTTACCTTCCCTCGCTCATATAGGATGAGGGAAGATTCATCCGCAGACAAAGGTCTTTTTACTTCTCTCAGCAGACCGATAATCAGGTGTCTTTTGCTCCCTTTTTTGATCTGTATCTTCTTATATGCTTTCTTCCGGTTCTCCTTCGTGATCCGATCGGAGCGATAGTCTGCTTCATTGTACGCCTCACTCAAATGTGATCCCTCCTTCCATCTGCTTTTTTAAAAGCTTCTTTTCCAGGTCATCATAGTCCTGATCTGTAAGTTCTCTTTGCATGAAATTATGCGATCCCTGTTTTTTGGATCTCTTCCCTGGCCGCTTTCTGAGCGGATAAAAACTCTTCCATCCCGAAGCAAATGCCTTCCGGACGATTCCGATCTTCTCCTCATCCGTTTCCCCAAGGCTGTCCAGTTCTTCTTTCAAAGCTCTGATCTGTTCTTCTGTGAGCTCTGGTCCTGTGTGGTTCCTCATGTCAATGTACAGAAGGAACTCCCGCTCCAGGGCGGGATCTGCATAATATCTTCTACTTTTATTTTCTTTACTTTCCTTTTGTCGTTTTTCTGATACATTTATCGGGATTTCTGTTGCAGGAATACTTGTTTCTGTTGCAGGAATAGTATTTTTTGGTGCATTTAATAGAGGTTGACCATTTTCATCAATCAACCAATATTTGCTCCTATCGACTTTGTTCCTAACAGTCACTTCTTTATAGCGTCGCTGAACTCCAACAGAGGTGATAACATTTTGATTCAGGAGGGCTTGATCGAACAGCCCTATCTCCGCACAATAATGAATCACATGTAACACAAAGTCTTTTTTCTTTACCCAGCGGTTCCCAATGGTTTTGATTATTTTTACCGCTAACTGCTCCATCTTGGGAACCTCCAGGTAATATCCCTCATGATAGATCATGCATAAGATGACGTCATAAATGGTCTGCCCTAACGGGCCGTATTCATTCATCAGATCCATGATCTTAAAATCGTCATAATAATCGACGTCTTTCGGAAAGTAATCAAGGCCTGTCTTGGGCCTGCGTCCCACTTAGAACACCACCTTCCGATTATATTTCTCTGATCTCTACTTCCACTCTCGGGATCTCGGCATAATGCTTCTCCATATGCAGCCTTACGACCTGCGTATCATCCCGATATGCCAGCTTATTCAGCGCATCCAGGACGCACTTTGCGATGTTGTCGATATCCGGTTTCTTCGTCGGATACAGCTGGCCGTCCAACATCTCCTGTTTCTTTTTCTTGCTGTAACTCTTTGGCACCTCATAAAATGCGATGATATCCACCGCCAGAGGCTGCCCATCATTAAATAACACATGCCCTGCGTCCTGCAGATAGCAGGTCTTGATCAGGTTTTCATATAAGACTGTCCCTTCCGGCGTATAGGAAAAACTCTTCCCTCCGCCTCTCCGGACAGTCCGTGCCCGGGCTTTGCCTTTCGGCCGCCCTGGCACTGTAAACTTTACTGGTCCCATTTCCCTCACCTATCCTATTAAAAGAATGTCTGCTGCCCTTCTTCTGCAGCGCCACTCTGTTCTACTTCATTCATTTCCTGCTCTGATACCACATCATCTTCCGGAGTTACGGTCTCAACATAATCCTTCGTTCCGTCCTCATGGATCACCGCCATATCAGAATCCATAGCAGTCATCATATCAATGCTCATGATCCCCCACTTGCTGATCAACTGTCTGAGCATCGTTTTGTATGCCATGCCATCAAAATCTTTGGACCAGAAGGTGAAGTTTGTGCCCTTATCCTTGTCCCTGCGGTATCCCGGAGAATACTTTAAGGCATGGGCTTCCATCTTCCTTTTTGACCAATACAGGGCTTTACGGAATCCGTTTGTATATTCAAACATTGCATAGTATCCGATCGTTGTCGCCCCTTCTCTTTCTTCCTCATCATCGATCAGCTTTACCTCGATCTCCTCGTTCAGCGGATCAAATCGGATCAGCTCTCCCTCCTTGATCGCCAGCACATTTAGTTTTTTGTACTGTCCGGAACGGATCGCCAGCTGGATATATCCCTTATATCCGAGCTGAAACTGGGCTTCCTTACATCCTTTTGATCCGTTGTTGAACGGGACCATGTAATACTGTCCCAACTGTGGTGATGGAGAAAGATTTAAAGATTCTCCTAACAGTGCTGCACTTAAGATCGATGGGTTCGTGCATTCCTGCAGCTGCGGATTTGCCTGTACTGCTGACACCACGGAAGAGATAAAGCGCGTGCCGTTTTTTCCTCCGACTACTCGATTGATCTGATCTTTGACTGCATCCTGAGTGAGATAGGCTGTCAACCCTGTTCTTTTTTGTCTGTTTGCTAAACTGTTTCTTACTGCCATTTGTCTGCATCCTCCTTATTTACATAAAACACTTCTACGCTGTCCTTATCGATCCGGAGGATCCCTGCGTTTGCATTTTTCAGTTCCTCCTGGATCTCTGCGAGCACCTGATTGAGGTAGTCAAAGTGACTCTCGTTCGCAGTGATCTCAAATACGATCTTCTTCCTCTTTACTGTCTCAGCATTCTTTTTAGGTGTTTCTTTTCTTGCTGCTTTTCCTGCCTTTGATCCCTGCGGCGCCTTCTTTCCGGCAGAAGCGATCTGCTGTGCTTCTGCTTTCATCCTTTTTTGTCGCTCTTCCTCTTCTCTTTTTCTCTGTGCTTCGAAGTCAGCCTTTCTCCTCTCGTTCTCTTCCAGGCGTTGTTTCAGAGCGATCGCATCCTGGAGATCGAAGTTTTTCAGATACTCTTCTTTCATCTCGAACGTATACACGCTTCCGTCTGTATTGATCAATTCCAGATCTTTATCGACCTTCTGATAAATAGATGCGATCTCTTCCTTGATCGATTTCAATGTGGTAGAAACATTCAGCCACTGCTCTCTGAAGATCTTTTCGAATGGGACGACCCGGTCCAGACCACCCATCTCTTCTTCATAGATTCGACGTACTTTCTCGAGTTTCTCGTTCCTCTTGATTTCCTCATAATCTTTGATCTGAGCATCAATATTATCAATCGCCTGATCCACGATCCCGGTCAGCTCTTTGACCTGGCTCTCAAACTTCGTATACGGCTCCATAACCCGTTTTTTCATTTCTTTTCTCTTGTCATTCAGGACTGTGTTAAATTTTCGGAGATCCGCCCTGTCTTTTTTGGCATCCTTGATCTGATCATCGTCATCGATATCATAGACAAGGTTCTTATAATCATTTGCTTTCTCTGTGATCTCCTTCTTAAGTTCCTGGAAATTCCAGTCAATAGACTGCAGGAATCCATCTTCCTGCGGGTTGTAGATCTTTAATTCCATATCTTCCCTCCTATATCTCCGGAAGAATCAATGGCGACTTTCGGTCTGTTTCCACCTGTCGCCAGAATGTTTCTTCCTGTTCTTTTATATACGCAATGTCTTCTTCTACTTCTTTCCGTTCAATATGATAATCTCTGGTGTTCAACCGGATCTGTCCTTGCCAGACAGATTTTAACTGCGCCCGAAGCTCCACGAACTCATACTCTGTAACGAGCAGGTAGTGTAAAATCTGTATGTAGTAATTGTCCGGGATCTGATCATTCCACTTTTCCCGCTGCATCGACTGCAAGATGTTTGTGGTCTTGATCTCGAGGATCCCTTTCCTTCCATCCTGATCGGTCAACTCTCCATCCAGGGAGGCATGCGCCCATGGATACTTTTCGTTCCGGATCATGTTATTTCCGAAATACTCTACTTTGTACTCCGGATGATCCAAAGCAAACAACTCCCGGAGGAGCGGCTCTGCATCATGTCCATACTTGACATAATCCTTGTCAGATATGTCTGGAGCAACTGCTCTTCCAGTCTTTTCTACCCATAGCTCCTGATTCGTCTTATAAGGATTCTTCCCGATCACAGCACTTGCATCAGATCCACCAATCCCATGCCTGGCATCCAACCACTGATCAAATGTTTCAAACTGGATGCGTTGAATCCCTAGCGCAATCTGTGTTACTTCATTCATAGGCTTTACCCACAAGCTTATCTACGATTTTTACGAAATCTTCGCAAAAAGCATCGTCCATCATCATTTTTTTGATTATCTGTTCTTTTTCTTTCTTGGATATGTCTCCCAAAACGACTTGGATAGAGTCAATAATGAAATAGTTATACAAAGCACCTCTAAGTAGTTCTGGTTCTTCATGCATCATTTCTGCCGCCGCAAGCACTGCTGCTTTAACCAATTTGAATTTTTCGCCTTCAAACATTGAATCTACGACGCCCTGCATTATTCCTTTCCTTAAAATTAAGTCAATGGAGTGCGCGTTTATTGATTCTACGATTTTTTCTCCGTTTTCCATTCCATTTCTCCTTTTACATGTGTTATAATGTTTACGTGTTATAATGTTACTTGCCCTTAGGAGCTTCGTCTCCTGGGGCATTTTTGTTTTCCAGAAAGTATAAAACTTCTGTGAAAGCCTGCATCCTGGCTTCCAGCTCTGCCACTCTTATGACATCAGCGCATGTCTGGTATTCTTTCTCCAGTGCAAAGTTACATGCGTCTATTCCTTTTTCGATGTAGGTTTTTGCATCCATCTTTCTCACCTCCTTCCGGTGTTAAAAAGATTGCCGGGGCTGCCACGCAAATCCCGAGCCATAAAGGGTAATCCATCCATACCAGGATGAGTCCTAAGATGGTCAGGATTGATAATTCTATTTTGCTCATCTATGTCCCTCCATCTTTTGTAAAGCCATAACAATTGCCATTGCTATCCTATCCGCATTTTCTTCCGGTGGCGATGCCCCGATAAAGAAGTTTACCCTCTGCGGAATCTGCAAGGCGTTTGACATAATTGCCAGCTGTTCGACCGTGAACTTGCCGGGATCGTCCATCTTTCTTAGAAATGTTCTTTCAGAGATTCCTAATTTTTCTGCCATGTCTTCATCCGTTGCATTCCGCAAGTTCATATATTGAACAATTACACCTTTTACTGCAGAAGTCTTCTTCTTTGTGTCGGAAACTGCCATTCTTCCCATAGTTATCACCTGCCTTTTTGCTTATATTGAATTTTGTCTGTATATCTCCTATACTTTAAATACAGGCACTGCCATGCCGAGTATTATGAAAGGAGATTTTTTATGTCTACTATTCGCGGATTTATACAACGAAGCGGAGTCGTGTTCTCGATTGAAAGAAAAGGAGAATCTTTAAATCCAGAAAAAGGATTAATGAATCGAGAACAAACTACCCAAAAACGCTACGTCGGCTTTCTCCCTGGAACAAAAATTGAAATTGGCGATTGGCTGATTAATCCATCCGGTGATAGATTTTTCGTCTACGATAAAGAAACTGCCACTTTTGCTGGAAAACCAAACCAATTAAAATGTTATGTCCAGACTGAAAACGAACACAAAACTCAGCAAAACAATTCCAGTACAATTTTTAATATCGGTTCAGCTACTGGCTCTGTGATAGGGACCCAATCAGTTGTTAACTTCAATTACAACAACGCTATCCATCAACTCAAAGATCAAGTAGCCGCTACTGACTCTCCAGATAAATCTGAACTCGAAGCGATACTCGCTCTTCTTGAAATGGTTGTGAACGATCAGGTTCCACCGCAAAAGGGAATGTTTTCAAAATTTGCCGATGTGCTTAAACGAAATAGTTGGTTTGCAACTCCTATGATGTCTGCTATTTTTGGATGGCTGACGTCTCAAATTTCGTAACATCAGTCTCGAATACAAGTTTTAAATCAAGCTCTGTAGTTCCGTCTGCGGAGCTTGTAATTTTATAATCCGAAACATGATCGATCACGTTTTCATCAATCACAACTCCGATGACCGAATCTATTTTTTCGATTTTAATGTGGTGCTTTCTCATCCCTATCACTCTCCTTCTTTTTCAGTTAAATCCATTTTAATTTGATTTTTTAGGCAAAAAAATATAGTCAATTGGTATACCATACAGCTTGCTAAGTTCTAGTCCTTGCGACATTTTGGGTTCAGAAGTTCCTTTTTCCCAGCTAACAATAGTTTGCTTTCCGACATGCATATGTTTTGCCACTTCTTCTTGTGTCATTTCGGCATTAACTCTCGCTGAAGCTAGGGAAATTTGAAAAGGTATCGCTTTACTGTTGCTTGTTTCTGTCACATCATCACCGCCTTTCTTTAACTTTACATTTATTATAAATCCATTTTAAATGGATGTCAATACTAAAATCAATTTATTTTTGCCTTTCAGTTGCAAAAAGTCAATTTTTATTGTACTATATTAATAAAGAAATGAGGTGATGAAATGTCAGACGAAAAACAAAAGAAAATATTCTCCAAAAATCTAAACTACTATTTAGAGAAGTATGGCAAGAGCCAAAAAGAGGTGGCTAAAGCTATTGGGGTAATTCCACAAACATTTAATACTTGGTGCACCGGACAATCAATTCCTCGGATGGGAAGCGTTCAGGCTCTCGCTGACTATTTTGGCATCGGAAAATCTGACTTAATTGAGGAAAAATCTGATCAGGCTATTGAACTTAACAAAAGAGATGAGCGTGATATTGCAAAACGTTTAGAGCAGACACTAAATGACTTAGAACAGAATCAGGACGGATTGATGTTTTCTGGCGAACCGCTGGATGATGAAACAAAAGAACTCTTAAAAGCCAGCTTAGAGAACAGCATCCGCATTGCAAAAATCAACGCAAAACAAAAATTTACTCCTAAAAAATACAGGAAAGACGAATAAGGGATGTGATTTACTTGAAAATTCGCAAAAAGGTAAAGTCTTTAATTAGCAAATACAATACTAACAACCCTTTCGAACTTGCGGAACATTTAGGAATTAAGGTTATCTTTGAACCACTGGGAAGTATAAACGGATATTATAATAAGCAGCTTCGAATGAAGCAAATACATATAAATAATGAATTAGAATACCATATGCAAACATTTACAGCCGCACACGAATTAGGACACGCATTGTTACATCCAAACGCAAACACTCCGTTTTTGAGAAATAACACAGGGTTGCTGGTAAACAAATATGAAATCGAGGCCAACAAATTTGCAATAGAATTAATCATCCAAGACGAAGATTTGTCAGAATATCAAGACTATACAACTGGGCAAATTTCACGGATGCTGGGTTATACCGAAGAAATAGTAAAATTAAGATTCAAATAACGAGGAAAAGAGTATGGGATTATTTAGCAAAGAAAAATTTAAATGTGATATATGCGGAGCTGAAAAAACAAAACTTTTTACTTTTAAAGTCGAAGGTGGCATGCTTTGTAATGACTGTTTCGATAAATTAGGGAAAGAAAAATACCAAAAAGGATTTTCTTTAGAACAGGCCAAAAAACAATTATCAGGAATCGAAATAGTTCCCGAACTATCAAAAGAAGAGAAAAAGGCTCAAAAGGAAAAATTGAAAGAAGAAACTGCCCATTTCCATAGTTTGGAAAAAGATTACATGAAATTAAAACTTACTGTAAATTCAGGAAAAGACCAGATAAACTGCAATGGATGGGGAAGTAATGTTATCATGTGGCAACGAACCGACGGATCTATTTATTTTAATACAAATTTTCATGATAATTTTTCTTTAATCAGGTATGAGTGGGACGGGCCAGAATACGAAATTGTTACCAATACTATCACAAAGCAAAAAGGTAAGAAGACTAAAAAAGGAAAATCAGGAAGGATGACTGCCGGAGCTTTGGTCGGTACTGCGCTGATGCCAGGTGTTGGAACGATTGTTGGAGCAGCGATCGGCGCTGGCGGAAAAGGCAAAGAAAAAACAAAAGGAACAGAAACTTCTGATACAACGCAAAAACAGGTTGAAGTTCCGTCAAAAGCTATGGTTTACCTGCGCGATAATACATCAAGCAAAGAGATAAGTCTTATTATTACATGCGATTCAAGCATAGATATGGAATTAAAAAGATTTAAATTCGCAGAAGAACCTCAGTCAATTGATGCTTCCGACATACAAAAGACTGCCGAAGCTTTAAAATCTCTAAAAGAGCTTGTGGATCTGGGTGTTTTGACTCAGGAAGAATTTGATTCTAAAAAAGCAGAACTTTTAAATAACTAAACAATATAAAAGAAAACCGCCCGGCGGCAACCGGACGGAAATCTTAGAAACCTATCAACCACGGATGATTGATATAATCTCTAACCTAAACAATTAGAATTATATCATACATCCTTCCAATTGACAAAGGGTGTATTTTTTGTACCCTTTTTAGAAAGGATGATATTATGCCAACAGCAAAACGATTACCAAGCGGCTCCTGGCGGTGTCAGGCTTACTCTCACTCCGTTATTCAGACAGACAAAAATGGCAATATTATTTATGGCAAAGATGGAAAGCCGAAAAAGAAGAGAATCTATGAATCCTTTACATCGAATGATACTTCTAAGCGTGGCAAAATCAAGGCGGAAGCAATGGCAAATGAATTTATTTTAAACAGAAATTCCGATACAATCAGAAACATCACTCTTAGGGAAGCCTACATAGAATATGTCCAAAACAGGAAATCCATCCTATCTCCTTCGACTGTAAGAGAATATAAACGTGCTATTCGAAATGATTTTAAGCACCTGATGGATTTAAACATAAACGATATTACACAGGCACAGATACAGGTTGAAATTAATATTTTGTCTTCTTACAACTCTCCAAAGACTGTAAGGAATAAACATGGTCTGCTGTCCGCTGTCATGGCCACATATCGCCCTGATTTTACCATTAAAACCGCTTTACCTAAGAAAATACGACCGGACTTAAAAACGCCCACTGACGAAGATGTGGAACGTCTGCTGGCAATTGTAAAGGATACGGAACTGGAAATACCGGTACTACTTGCCGCCTTCGGTCCTCTGCGTCGTGGAGAAATCTGCGGATTGAAAAAATCAGATATAACAGGGAATATTATCCATGTGAAAAGAGCAATGGTTCTAAACGATAATCATGAATGGGTGCTCAAAAAGCCAAAATCCTATGCAGGAGATCGTTATATTGATCTTCCGGATTTTATTATAAAAAAATTAATGGCTTGCGATGAGCAAATCGTTACAATTAATCCGTCTCAAATAACGAATCGTTTTATGCGGCTAATAAAGAAAAACAATATGCCTCATTTCCGCTTCCATGATCTCCGCCATTATTGTGCATCCATACAGCATGCTTTGGGGATTCCGGACAGCTACATTATGCAGCGTGGCGGATGGGGTTCTGATGCTGTATTAAAATCAGTGTACCGTCATACTTTGGAAAATAAAGAAAATGAAATGAATCAGAAAATCAACGACCACTTTTCAAAATTATGCAACACAAATGCAACACAAAAATAAAAGACCCACGTAAATACGTGGGTTTTCCAATGCGGATGACAGGAATCGAACCCGTGTTTGTGCGTTTTTGAAAAATAACAGATTTACGCCATTTTGCCGCATACCGCATAAGAACGTGGTTTGCGGCATGTTGCTATTTTTCTCATATCGCAAAATTATGCGCATGTTGCAGGAATTGACGGTGAAATGCAACACGAAATACAACACGGAATTATTATATATAATAGAAGAAACCGCCTCCATTTAAGAAGGCGGAAATGAAAAGAAAAAAATTAACAGGTAGTATTTATTATACTATACGCAGAAAAAAATATCTATATATTATTTAGATTATACCCCAGGAGCAATAAGCCCCGTGGGGTGTATTTTTTTAATTAATTTTGAATCCAGGCGTAGCCATTTTCACAAAGTCACTTGTTGAATAACGAGAGAACAGCATGTTTAGATATAGTCCATATTGTCCCTTGTCAAACGGACGTTTCAATAAGTTTTCGACACTATTCTTGATCTTGGCTGTAAATCTTTCCGAAAATCCAACAAGTCTTAATGCTTCCAGCTTTCCGGTGCTGGTATCAAATAACATGATTGTCGTTGCTAATCCTTTTCCCTGCTCTGTATGTATGCTTGTTAAATTTCTGCTTAGATGAGGCGTGTACGGCGCATCCATCCAATTTAGAGAACCGAATTTCACGAGAAACATCATTGCGTCAGAGAAGTCTAACAACCTGATTTCGAATCTCTTGTCTGATTTAAAATTCTCGGTTTCCTTTGCTGTAGGCCTGTTAAAATACACAGCAATAGTTGCTCCGTCGTCTGCAATATCAAAGTAACATCCCTCTGTATGTCCTACAATTTCTGGGTAGACTTTCCCAACTTCGTATTTTTTCATCTTTCTTCCTCCTTTTTTCTTAATTTACCACGTATGTCGACGTTCCTGTTTTGTCTCAATACCGTTTTCTGTTACTTTCAGGTATCTTACAACCCAATCCCAGTCACATTCTTCTCTAGGATCGTTGCAAGGTTCCATTTCCTTAGAATACACAACCCATTCTCCAGTGCGTCTGGATTCTTCAAGTTCTTTGGCGTGTTCCTCTTCAAAGTACTCCTTTCTGAATTTTTCTTGCCACATATTTTCTTCTTGTGCTTTCTTCTCTTTCAGATATGCCATTATCTGCGGTTTATGTTTTCGTACATACTTAAGATCTTCTTTTTCGATTTCCGGATCTATTATTAACCCTTCGCCTTTTGCAAGAGTATATCCAATTTTTATATTCCATTTTTTTATTAATTCAATCATTTTTTTCATTTACATTTCCTCCTGAAAATATTATATAAAAAAATTAAAAGTTTTTCTAGTTCTTTATCTCTTTTATTATGTCTTTCTTATCTAATCTTTTTGAGTTATAGTCAATCCTTT
>ERZ1090863.285-NODE-285-length-30746-cov-23.242905_pt1 | contig 30746 bp, 30 predicted proteins | sample MGYA00478480_ERZ1090863 | MGnify/ENA primary metagenome ERZ1090863 (study PRJEB33644, sample SAMEA5815746) | chicken gut metagenome | biome: Chicken; feature: Gastrointestinal Tract; material: Caecum | place: Ireland | collected 2019-01-01 | study: A study of the...
TGGGCGCCCAGGTGGTCTACCCCGAGCACGACATGGCCATCCGCCTGGCCCACCGCCTGGAGACCACCGGCATGCTGGACTTTGTCCAGCTGAGCGAGCAGATCAGCATTTCCAAGCTGGCGGTGCCCGCCAAGATGATCGGCAAGACGGTCGTGGACGTCAACCTGCGCGGCCAGTTTGGCCTGAACATCATCGCCATCGAGAACGCCGGCAAGGTGAACGAGTCGGTGGGCCCCAACACCGTTTTCCAGGAGGGGGACATCCTCTTTGTCTCGGGCGGCAAGAACGCCGTCAACAAGATGGCCGATTGGCTGGACAAGCAGTAAACCCAAATAAAACTACATCAAAAACCTGCCCCCTCGGCTCCGTTTAGCCAAGGGGGCAGATTTTTGCTTTGATTCCGGGCGCTCAGAAGAAGGATACCTGGCTGCTCTCGGGCAAATCGCCCAGGGCGCCCACCTGGCGCAGCCGGTCGACTACCGCGCTCGAGACGCCGGCGGCCTGCTGCAGCTCCTCCACCGAGAGGTATTCCTCCCCGTGGATGGTCACGTTTTCCAGCGCCAGCGCCGCGCTCTCGCCCAGGCCCTTGAGGGCCGCAAAGGGCAGGCGGACCTTGCCGTCCTCCAGCACATACTTCACGCCGCGGCTCTTGCCCAGCTGAATGGGCAGGAACTCGTACCCGCGCACCAGCATCTCGTTCACCAGCTGCAGAGAGACCAGCAGGTCCTCGTCCTTGGCGTTCTTTTCCTCTTTCAGGCGGCGGGCCACCTCGTTCATGTGGGCGCGGGCCACATCGGGGCCGCCCACGGCGGCTTCGTAGTCGATGTCGTCTCCACGGACTGTAAAATACACCGCATAAAATGCCTGCGGGTAATAGAGTTTGTACCACATCAGCCGGATGGCGCTCATCAGGTAGGCCACTGCGTGGGCCTTGGGGAACATATACTTGATCTTGCGGCAGGACTCGATGTACCAGTCGGGCACGTCGTGCTCCCGCATGGCTTCCTCCCAGCCGGGCTGGAAGCCACCCTTGGCCACCTTGCCCTTGCGGACCGCCTCCATGATGTCGAAGGCCATCTTGGGCTCCAGCCCCTTGCGGATCAGGTAGAGCATGATGCTGTCGCGGCAGCCGATCACCTCCGCGATGGTGCAGGTGCCATTGCGGATCAGCTCGTCGGCGTTGTTGGTCCACACGTCGGTGCCGTGGGACAGGCCCGAGATCTGGATCAGCTCCGAGAAGTTTTTGGGCCGGGCTTCCACCAGCATCTGGCGGACAAAGTTCGTGCCCATCTCAGGGATGCCGAAGGTGCCGGTCTGGCTGTCGATCTGCTCGGGGGTGACGCCCAGCTCGGCCGGGCTGGTCAGCAGGCTGTAGACCTTGGGGTCGTTCATAGGGATGCTGTCCACCGGGATGCCGGTATACTCCTCGAAGTATTTGTAGAAGGTGGGCATATCGTGGCCCAGCTCGTCCAGCTTGAGCAGGGTGTCGTGGAGGTATTTGAATTCAAAGTGGGTGGTCAGCAGGCCGCCGGCCACGTCGTCGGCGGGGTGCTGGATGGGGCAGAAATCGTAGATCTCGCTGGTGTCGGGCACCACCACCATGCCGCCGGGGTGCTGGCCGGTGGTCCGTTTGACGCCGGTGCAGCCCAGGGTCAGCCGGTTCTCCTCGGCATGGTTGACCGTCTTGCCCCGCTCTTCCAGATAGCGCTTGACGTAGCCGTAGGCGGTCTTGTCCTGGATGCCCGAGACGGTGCCCGCCTTAAAGACGTTCTCTTTGCCGAACAGCTCTTCGGTGTAGCGGTGGACGTTGCTCTGGTATTCCCCCGAGAAGTTCAGGTCGATGTCCGGCTCCTTGTCGCCGTAAAAGCCCAGGAAGGTCTCGAAGGGGATGTCGTGGCCGTCCACCAGCATGGGGGTGCCGCAGACGGGGCATTTTTTGTCCGGCAGGTCGAAGCCGTCCTCCACGCTGCCGTCGGTGATAAATTCGCTGTGCTTGCACTGGGGGCAGCGGTAGTGGGGAGGCAGGCTGTTCACCTCCGAGATACCCGAGAAGTGCGCCACCGCCGACGAGCCCACCGAACCGCGGCTGCCCACCTGGTAGCCCCCCGCGTTGGAAAAGGCCACCAACTTGACCGCGATGACGTACAGCACCGCGTACCCGTGGCCGCAGATGGAGTCCAGCTCCTTTTGCAGACGCTCCCGCACCAGGTCGGGCAGGGGGTCGCCATAGTCCTCCTTGGCACGCTTCCAGGTGGCGTCCCGCAGCTGCTGCTCCGCCCCTTCGATGCTGGGGGGGTAGGTGCCCCGGGGGATGGCCCGGACGTTGTTGTCGATCATGGCGGCCACCTTGTTGGGGTTGGTGACGACGATCTCCCGCGCCTTTTCGGGGGGCAGATAGTCGAACTGGGCCAGCATGTCCTCGGTGGTGCGGTAGTAGAGGGGCGGCTGGTGGTCGGCGTCCTTGTAGCCGCCGGCCGCCTGCATCACCGAGCGGTAGATCGCGTCCTCCGGCTCCTGAAAATGGACGTCGCCGGTGGCGATCACCGGCTTGTGCAGGTCCTCGCCCAGCTGGATGATGGTCCGGTTGAAGTCCTTGACCCGCTCGATGCTGTCCACCCGGCCTTCCCGGACCATATACTCGTTGTTGCCCAGGGGCTGGACCTCCAGCAGGTCGTAGTAGGCGGCGATCTTTTTCAGCTCCTCGTAGGGGCGGCCCTCCACCACGGCCCGGTACAGCTCGCCGGCTTCGCAGGCCGAGGTGACAATCAGCCCTTCCCGGTACTGGTTCAGCAGGCTGCGGGGCACCCGCGGCTTTTTGAAAAAGTAGTCCAGATGGGCCCTGCTGACGATCTTGTACAGGTTTTTCAGCCCGGCCTGGTTCTTGACCAGCAGGATGATGTGGTAATACTTTTTGCGCAGCACCTCCCGGTTGCCGCCCAATCCGGTGTTGATGCCCCCGATGTGGGTGATCTGCTTTTCCTCCAGGTCGCGGAGCATGACGCAGAAGATCCGCCCCAGGGCGCCGGCGTCCTCGCAGGCCCGGTGGGCCTCGTAGGGGGGCAGCTCCAGGTGCTTGTTGATGGTGCCCTGCTTGTAGTTGTGCAGCCCGGGGTACATGGTCTGGGCCATGGTCAGGGTGTCGATGTAGGTGGGCTCGAACTTGATGCCGCTGCGCCCCGCCGCCGCCCGCAGAAAACGGATGTCGAAGCCGTTGGCGTTGTGGGCTACCAGCACCCGGCCCCCGGCAAAGTCCAGAAACGCCTGCAGGGCCTCCCCTTCCGTGGGGGCGTCGGCCACCATCTCGTTGGTGATGCCGGTCAGCTCGGTGATCTTGGGGGTGATGGGCTTGGGAGGCCGGACAAAGGTGTCGAACTCCTCCACCACCTGACCGTTGCGCACCAGCACCGCGCCGATCTCGGTCAGGTACTCGCAGCCGGGGTCCAGGCCGGTGGTCTCGGTGTCAAAAACGCAGAATTCCCCTTCCAGGGGCTGCTCCTGGACGCCGTACACACAGGGGACCATATCGTCCACAAAGTAGGCCTCGCAGCCGTAGATCAGCTTGAAGGCGGGGTCCTTCTTGTGGATGTCGTCGGCGGCCAGCATGGCCTCGGGGTACCCCTGGCAGACCCCGTGGTCGGTGATGGCGATGGCCGGGTGGCCCATCTTGTGGGCCAGCCGGACGATGCCGCCCGGGTCGCAGAAGCCGTCCAGGGCCGACAGCTTGGTGTGCAGGTGCAGTTCCACCCGCTTTTCGGGCGCATGGTCCTCCCGGCGGCGGCGCTCCACGATCAGGACGTCGTAGGGGTAGACGATGTAGTCGTGCTCGTATTTGTCGTAGGCGCAGTCGCCCCGCACCAGAAGGGTGGCGCCGTTTTTCAGCCCCTCCCACTTGGAGCAGTCCTCCCCTTCCTGGGCGCGGATCTTCAGGTTGATGGAGCCGGTGTAGTCGGTGAGGGAGACGGAATAGATCTTGCGGAAACTGCCCTTGACCTCGGTGGCAAAGACGTCGCCCCAAATCACGCACTTGCCGCCCTCGCCCCCCAGGTCTTTGAGGGGGGTCAGGTCCTTGGGTTTGAACATCTTGCCGTGGAAGATCTGGACCGGCTTGTCGGTCAGGTCCAGGCCCTCCACCTGCAGGGCAGGCGCGGTGCGCCTGGCCTCAAACTGCACCACCGGCGGGGCGGCCTTTTCTTCCAGCTTTTTTTCCAGCTCCCGGCGCTCGGCCTCGCCGGCGGCCGACACCAGCCGCACCTCGGGGCGCTCCCCGGTGTGGGCCTCGATGCGGTCGGCCAGCAGCCTTTCAAACTGCAGGTCCCGCAAAAAGCCGGTGCCGTTGCGGGCCCCCACCGTGATCCGGCTGCCCTCGATGGCCAGGGTGCACCGGTCCAGAAAGCCGTTGATGGGCACGCCCTCCCCTTTCATCTCCTCAAAGATGCCCAGCAGGGCGGCCTCGTCCAGGGCGGCGTAGGGGTAGTGGTTCTCAATGGAGAGCTGGTAGCCCTCATAATCGGGCTGCAAAGACGCCAAAAGCCGCGCACACAGGCTCTTGTCCAGCGGCGCGGCGCTCTGCAAGGTAAAGATCACCCTCTGTTCTGCCCGCAGCATCAGGGCGTGCTCGACGATCACCCTGCCGAAACAGGCGGCAAAGTCCGGGTCGGCCATGAACTGGGGCCACAGCTGGGATACCAGTGGTTTCAAATCGCTTCTCCTTCCAGCGCTTTTTCAAAGCAGTCAAAGTCTGTGTCGTAGAGGCGGGCGCTGCCCACCCGGGCAAAGCCCTGCCCGGCATAGGCCCGCAGGGCCCGGTGGTTATCGTGGGCCACCAGGATGCGGCAGCTCCGGCAGCCCCTACGGGCCAGGCGGGCCACGGCGTCGGCCAGCAGCCGGCCGCCCAGCCCCTGGTTTTCACAGGATGCGGCCACCAGCAGCCGCACCACTTCCCCGGCGGGCTCCAGGCGGCGGTCCCAGAAGGTCAGGGCCTCGGTGCCCTCGTCGTGAAAGGTGAGGGCATAGGCCCCCATCACCCGGCCCTCCGGGTCCTTGGCGCAGAACAGCCGGCCCTCTGCCAGGTCCGCCTGCAGGGTGGCTGCGTCGGGGTATGTTTCATCCCAGGGGCAGTCGGGCCGGGCCGCCGCCGCCCGGTACAGGGGCAGCAGGCAGTCCAGGTCCGCCTGGGTCGCCTGCCGGATGGTGTGCTGTATCATAGTTTGTAGATCTCCTCCATGAACTGGTCCAGGATGTTGTCGCCGGTCAGCTTGCGGACAGGCTGGCCGTGGACAAAGAGGAGGGCCTCCCCTTTGCCGCCGGCGATGCCGATGTCGGCCTCCCGGGCCTCGCCGGGGCCGTTGACCACGCAGCCCATCACCGCCACCTTGATGGATTTTGGATAGCCCTGCAGCCGACGCTCCACCTCGTTGGCGATCTCGGTGCAGGGGTACTGGGTGCGGCCGCAGGTGGGGCAGGTGATGACCTCGGGCCCTGCCACCGGGAAGCCCACCGCCCGCAGGATGTTGAAGCCGGCCTCTACTTCCTTTTCGGGGTCGGCGGCCAGGGACACCCGGATGGTGTCCCCGATGCCCTCCAGCAGCAGCCCGCCGATGCCCATGCCCGACTTGAGCAGGCCCATCTGGTAGGTGCCCGCCTCGGTGACCCCCACATGGAGGGGGTAGTCGGTGACCGCCGACAGCTGGCGGTAGGCCTCCATCATCCGGGGCACGTTGGAGCTCTTGATGGAGATGACGATGTCGTCAAAGTCGAACTTTTCCAGCAGGCGGACGTGGTAGAGGGCGCTTTCCACCATGGCCTCGGGCACCGGCGCGCCATACTTTGCCAGGATGTGCTTTTCCAGGCTGCCGCCGTTGACCCCGATGCGGATGGGGATACCCCCCGCCCGGCAGGCCCGCACCACCTCTTTGACCCGGTCGTCGCTGCCGATGTTGCCGGGGTTGATGCGGATCTTGTCCACCCCGACCGCCGCGCAGGCCAATGCCGCACGGTAATCAAAATGGATGTCCGCTACAATGGGTATATCCACCGCCTTCTTGACCGCCTCGATGCAGGCGGCGTCGGCGGGGGTGGGGCAGGTCACACGCAGGATCTGGCAGCCGGCGGCCGCGCACCGCCTGGCCTGCTCCACATTGCCCTGGATGTCCTCCACCGGGACGTTGAGCATGGTCTGCACCGCGATGGGGTTGGCTCCGCCGATGGTGACATTGCCGATCTTTACTTCACGCTTGCGCACGCGCATGGGGATACCTCCGTGGGGGCGGGCCATGGGCCTCAGCCGCCCGGTCACAAACCGCCCGTAAACAGGCGGATCACATCGTTGTACGTGGCGAAGATCATCAGCCCGAACAGCAGGATGAAGGTCGCCAGGGTCAGATTTTCCTGCAGGCGCTCGGACACCGGCCGGCGGATCACCGCCTCCGCCCCCAGGAACACCAGCCGCCCGCCGTCCAGCGCCGGGATGGGCAGCAGGTTGAACACCCCCAGGTTGACGGTGATCAGCACCAGCATCTCCACCACGTCGGTCAGGCCGTAGCTGGCGGCCTGGCTGATGGCCGAGACGATGCCCACCGGGCCCGACAGGTTGTTGATGCTTTCCCGGCCCTGCAGCAGGTCGATCAGCGAGGTGAAGATGATCCGGCTATAGTACAGCTCGCTGTTCACGCTCTCTTTCAGGACGTTGAGGGGGGTCCGGGCCAGGGCGTAGACGGTAAAGCCGATGTTCATCCGGGTGCCGCCGTCCTCGCCGGTGTAGGTGTCGAAGCGGACGCCGGGCAGCTCCAGCAGCCGCCCGTCCCGGCGGACGGTGAAGTCGGCCTGGGTGTCCCGGGTACGGGCCAGCTCGTAGAGGATGTCGTTGGCCACAAAGCACCGCCGGCCGTTGATGGCCACGATCTCGTCCCCGGCCTCCAGGCCGGTCTGGCCGCAGAGGGCCCCTTCCTCCACCTCATAGATGACCCGGCTGGCAATGGGTTCGGGCCGGAAGGCGATCAGCCCCACCAGCACCACAAAGCCCAGCACAAAATTCATCAGGGGGCCGGCGGCCATGACAATGGCCCGCTTCCAGATGGCCGCCTCCGGGAAGGGGATGCCGGTGCGCTGGTCGGGCGGGATGGGGTTTTCCGCCGCCTCGTCCGCCGGCTGGCCGTCCCGGGCGCGCTCGGCCTGGTTGGATTCGGGGCTGCCCTCGCCTTCCATGGCCACATAGCCCCCCACCGGCAGCAGCCGCAGGGTGTACTGGGTGCCCCCGGCGATCTTTTTCCACAGGGCGGGGCCCATCCCGATGGCAAATTCGTTCACCTGGATGCCCGAAAGTTTGGCCGCTGCAAAGTGCCCGAACTCATGCACGGCGATCACCGCCCCGAACACCAGCAGGGACGCCAAAATGGTGATGATAATGGTCATACTTTCCCTTTCTGCTCCCGCCGCCGTGCCGCCGGAACGGCCGGGCGGGGAGGAGGATCACAAATGTGCGTGTACGAAGGCCCGGGCCATCCGGTCGCACTCGTAGACGTCGGCCAGGGTGTAGCTGCCGCCGAAGCGGTCGCTGTCCACCACCGCCTCCACCAGGCGCCCGATGTCCAAAAAGCCGATCTTATCCTCCAAAAAGAGCTTGACCGCCTCTTCGTTGGCGCCGTTGGCGGCGCAGGGCCCCAGGCCCCCTTTGGCAATGGCCTTTTTGCAGGCGGCCAGGCAGCGGAACGTCTCCTCGTCGGCCACGTCGAAGGTCAGCACCTTGAGGGCGGCAAAGTCCAGCTCGGGGGCCGCCGGCCCGCCCCGCCGGGGCCAGGTCAGGGCGTACTGGATGGGGATGCGCATATCCGGCACCCCCATCTGGGCCAGGATGGAATGGTCACTGAACTGCACCGCCGAGTGGATGATGCTCTGGCGCTGGACCACGATCTGGATCTTTTCGGGCGGCAGGCCGAACAGCCACACCGCTTCGATCAGCTCCAGGCCCTTGTTCATCAGGGTGGCGCTGTCGATGGTGATCTTGGCCCCCATGTTCCAGTTGGGGTGGCGGAGGGCGTCCTCCTTCTTTTTGTCCTTGAGCTGGCCGGCCTTCATCCCAAAGAAGGGCCCGCCCGAGGCGGTGAGCAGGATCTTGGTCAGGGAGCGGGCGCTCTCGGCGTCCTGCAGGCACTGGAAGATAGCCGAGTGCTCGCTGTCCACCGGCAGCAGCTTGACCCCGTGCTGCTCCACCGCCTGGGTCACCAGGTGCCCGCCGGTGACCAGGCTCTCCTTGTTGGCCAGGGCCAGGTCATGCCCGCTCTCGATGGCGGCCAGGGACGCCCCCAGCCCGGCAATGCCCACCACGCTGTTCAGGACCACGTCGGCCCCCTCCATGGCGGCCAGCTGCCGCAGCCCCTCCGGGCCGCGCAGCAGCACCGGCGCGCCCGCCCGGCCCGCCAGGGCGGCGTCCAGCTTTTGGGCGGCCGCCGGGTCGGTGACGCAGACGGCCCGGGGATGGAACGCTTCGATCTGCTGCAGCAGCAGGCCCACCTGACGGTGGGCCGACAGGCCGAACACCTCGAACCCCTCCGCCCGGATCACGTCCAGGCTCTGGGTGCCGATGGAGCCGGTGGACCCCAGCAGAGTGATCTTTTTTGCCATAGGGCAAGCCCCTCCTTTTCAGTTGTAAAACACGGCGGTGATGACCATCGAGACAAAGGGCGCGATGAACATGACGCTGTCAAAGCGGTCCAGAATGCCGCCGTGCCCCGGGAAGATGGTGCCGTAATCCTTGATGCCGCACTGGCGCTTGACCACGCTGGCAAACAGGTCGCCATAGATGCCCAGCACCGCGGCCACCACCCCCAGCAGGGCGATGATGAGGTACATGGACACCCCGATGTTGCTCTGGGTAAAAGCTTCGGTCCGGTCTGCGATGAGGGAATAGGCCACCGTGATAATGACCCCGAACAGCATGGTGCCCAGCACCCCGCCGACCGCGCCTTCCACCGTCTTTTTGGGGCTGACCTTGGGGCACAGCTTGTGCCTGCCGAAGGCGCGGCCCGCAAAATAGGCGCAGGTGTCCCCGCCCCAGGCGAAGCACAGCACCAGCAGGATGAAGAAAATGGCGTCGTAGCTGTATTCCGACACCGGCAGCAGGATCTTGAGGTGGATCAGGGAATAAAAGCAGAACAGGATGATCCCGGAAAAAAAGACCAGCCCGCTGACCTTCTGATAGCTGACGCTGCCGTTGCGCACCACCAGGTAGATGCAGTAGAACAGCAGCAGCGCAAAAGACACCGGCATCACGCTCTGCCGCGCCACCTGATAGCTGGACAGCATGACCAGCAAAGTGTAGGGCACCTGGACCGCGTACAGCAGCCAGTCCCGTTTGTCAAAGCCGAGGGCGGCATACACTTCGTGCATCCCGATCAGGGCCACCGCCGCCACGATCAGGTTAAAAAGCAGGGTGTTGAAGGTCAGCATGACCAGCACCAGGACGGCAATGCCCACAACGGCTGTAATCACTCGTGTTTTCATCGTTTCTCCTTGTACGTGGCAAAACTCAAATGCCGCCGAACCGGCGGGACCGCCGGTTGTACTCCTCGATGGCGGCGTCCAGGTCGGCCGGGGTAAAATCGGGCCAGAGGACGTCCATCTCCACCAGCTCGGCGTAGGCCGCCTGCCAGAGCATGAAGTTGGACAGGCGCTTTTCCCCGCTGGGGCGCAAAATCAGGTCGGGGTCCTTCTGGCCGGCGGTGTACAGATGGGCGGCCAGCATCCGCTCGTCGATGGCGGCGGGGTCCAGCTGGCCAGCGGCGGCCTGCCGGGCCAGGGCCTGGGCCGCCCGGACGATCTCCTGGCGGCCGCCGTAGTTCACCGCCACATTCAGCACCATGCCGGTGCGGTCGGCGGTGCCCTCTTCGATCTCGTTCATCAGCTGCTGGTAGCGGGGCTCCAGAGCGGTGCGGTCGCCCAGAAAGACGATCTTGTTGTTGCGGCTTTTGTAGTCAAAGGCGCGGACCAGGTACTCCCCCAGCAGTTTCATGATGGCGCCCACCTCTTCGGCGGGGCGCTTCCAGTTCTCGGTGGAAAAGGCATAGAAGTACACCGACGCCAGCCCCAGCTGGTCGCAGTAGTCGGCGATCTGCTGGAACACCTCGGCCCCTTTTTTGTGGCCGGCGGTGCGGGGCAGGCCTCGCTTTTTGGCCCAGCGGCCGTTGCCGTCCATGATGATGCCCACCGAAAGCCCCTTGGCAAAGTCTTCAGGATGCTGCGGCATAACGTTCCTCCCAGGCGCTGGCGCGCCCTGTATCGCAAAAAGTGCCGCGCACCTCCCAGCACACGGCACCTCCCGTTTGTTTGCGGCGATCCATGCGGCCGGCTCAGACCGACATGATCTCCTTCTGCTTTTCCTCGACGGCCTTATCCACCAGCTTGCTGTACTTGTCGGTGATCTTCTGGACGTCCTCCTCCATGGTCTTCTGGCTGTCCTCGGTCAGCTCGCCGGCTTTTTTCAGGGCCTTGGCCTTGTCCATGGCCTCGCGGCGGACGTTGCGGATGGCCACCTTGGCCTCCTCGCCCATCTTGGACACGTCCTTGGCCAGCTGGCGGCGGCGCTCCTCGTTGGGCGCGGGGAAGTTCAGCCGGATGGTCTGGCCGTCGTCGATGGGGTTGATGCCCACGTCGCTGGCCTGGATGGCCTTGCTGATGGGGCGCAGCAGGCTGCGGTCCCAGGGGGTGATGGTCAGGGTGCGGGCCTCGCTGACGGCCACCGACGCCACCTGCTGGATGGGGGTGGGCGCGCCGTAGTAGTCCACCGTCACCTTATCCAGCACGGCAGGATTGGCCCGCCCGGCGCGGACGGCTGCAAGCTCCCGCTCCAGATGCTCCACCGAGTTTTTCATCTTGTCCTCGAATACCTTGGTATTGCTGCTCATAGTCGTTTATCTCCTGTTCGTTATCGTATCCTGCCGGGCTGGGAGGCCCAGTTTTGACCGTGATAATGTAAGTATACCGTCCGCTCAGCCCTCATAGACCAGGGTGCCCACATTTTCGCCCTGGACGGCCCGGGCGATGTTGTCGGGGTCGGCCAGGTCAAACACCAGGATGGGCAGCTTGTTGTCGCGGCAGAGGGTGGCCGCGGTGCCGTCCATGACGGCCAGCTGGTCCTCCAGCACCTTGGAGAAGGTGAGGGTGTCGTACTTTTTGGCGTCGGGGTACTTGTGGGGGTCCTTGTCGTAGACGCCGTCCACCATGGTGGCCTTGAACATCACGTCGGCGGACACCTCCACGGCCCGCAGGGCGGTGGCGGTGTCGGTGGAGAAGAAGGGGTTGCCGGTGCCGCCTCCAAAGACGGCCACCTTGCCCGCCTCCATGGCGGCCAGGGCGGCCTTGCGGTCGAACACGGGGGCCACCTTGGGCATCTCGATGGAAGAGAACACCTCGCTGGGCACACCCAGCTGGGCCAGCTTGTCCGAGACGGCCAGGGCGTTCATGACGGTGGCCAGCATCCCGATCTTGTCGGCCAGGGTGCGCTCCATCCTGCCGCTGGTGCGGCCGCGCCAGAAGTTGCCGCCGCCCACCACGATGCCGATCTGGACGCCCAGGTCGTACGCTTTCTTCACGCCGCCGCAGATGGCGTCCATGGCGGCCTCGTCGAAGCCGGAGCCTTTTTCGCCCCCCAGCGCCTCGCCGCTGATCTTGAGAAGGATACGGTTATATTTCAATCCCATACAGTTCACTCACCCTTACAGAATATCTCATTGTGCCTATTTTACAATAAAACGCGCGCAAAGTAAACAGGAAAACCGCCTTCCGCTCATAAACCTTTTGTGAACGTACCGCGCAAGGCCCGCAGGGCCTGTTTCTGCTCCGGGGAGATGCGGCGGCTTTCCAGCGCCTTCTGGACCGCTTTGGCCCGCACCCAGGGGTCGAGCCGGGGCTCCGCCACCCAGGGCCAGGCGGCTTGGGGCTGTTTGGCCAGCGCGGTGGCAAAGTACCAGGCCGCCATCATCCGCACATAGTATTCCTCCGAGCGGACCTCCCCCGCCCAGGCCAGGTATTCGGGCCGGAAAGAGCCGTCCAGATAGTAGCGCATCAGCATCCCCAGCCCATAGCGGACGGTGTAGGTCTGCCCCGACCCGATCCACCGCCGCACCGGCTCCAGCAGTTCGCCGGTGTGCCGGGCGAACACCCTGGGGCTGCACATATCGCAGGTGGCCCAGTTGTCTACATAGGGCAGGAACGCCTCCACCCCGGCCAGCGCGGCGGAGAAATCCCGCTCCCGCTCCAGCAGAAAGGCGTGGAGGTTGTTTTCCTCATAGTACCGGTGGGGCGCCGCCGCGAGGAAGGCTGCGGCCTCCCCGCTGCCGGCCAGCTGCCGGGCGTACTGGCGCAGCGCCGGCGTCCGCACCCCGATCACCCGTTCGGGCGGCAGGCTGGGCAGCAGCTTTTGCTGGAACGCCTGGTACTGCTTATCCTGCATGGCGAACAGCCGCCCGCGCACCTTTTCTTCTATGGCAGACATGGGACCCCCTCCTTTTCACTTGTCTCCCCCTTATCTTACCGGAAAGCCCCGCCGGTGTAAAGGCCGGATTTTGTGATTTTCCCTCTGGACTTTTGCCCGGCGCCATGGTATAATAACTGCTACAAGTGCGGGTATAGTACATCGGCTAGTATAACAGCCTTCCAAGCTGTGGAGGTCGGTTCGATTCCGATTACCCGCTCCAATGGCCGGCTTGGAATCCTTCCAGGCCGGTTTTTCTTTTTCATCCATACACTTCACGAAAAGAGGAGCGCCCCATGGTCCATTTACAGCTCTACAACGGCGAACAGGAGGCCGCCGTTTCCCTGATCCAGTCTTTCTGGCGGTGTCACAGCTTTGTGGAACAGACCGAAGCCGAAGCCCTGCAGGACCTGCAGGCATGGACCGCAGGAAAGCATTCCTTCTCCTTTATCCTCAGCGAAGGCGAGCGCGTCGGCTTCCTGCATTTGGGCAGCCGGGGCGGCCCGGCCGACTGGCTGGAAACTCTGTTTGTCCTCCCCGCCTGGCAGAATCGAGGCATCGGCACCGCGGCGGTGCGTCTCGCCGAGGAGATCGTCCAGTCCTATTCCGACTTTCTGCACATTGAGGCCGTCGCCCGCAACGAGGGCGCGATCCGCCTGTACCGCAGACTCGGCTACGACTGCCTGAACTCCATTATCATCCGAAAAGATTTCCGCGACAATGGTTTTAAGTGCGCCCGCACCGAGACGTTGTACGGCCTGCCCTTTGAGATCCGAAAAAAAGACTGAACGCAGCAAAAGCCCGGGACTTCCCGGGCTTTTTCCGTTTGTTCACATCAGCGCCACGCGCAGCAGGCCCAGCACCAGCAGGTGCACCGGGTAGAACCAGTAGAAAAACCACTGGGCAAAGCGGCGGCCATGAGCGGCGCGCCGGCCGTTGTACAGGTACAGGATGGCCACGGCGGCCAGGGCCACCCCCGCCGCCCCGCCCAGGCTGGTCACCAGATTGTACCAGGCCGGCAGGGCCAGGCCGCCCATCCAGAGCAGCCCCCAGAACAGGACCACCGCCCAGAAAAAGGCCCACTTGGCCCTGGTGCGAGAGCCCCGGGCCCAGGCGAACAGCATGGTGTAGACGGGGGCCAGCAGGTTCCAGTCGCTGGGCAGGATGACGGTGAGCAGGGTCAGCCCGACCTTCGCCAGCCGCCGGAGCGGAACGGAGCGGATCTTTTCGTCCGCCACAAGGATCAAAAAGCAGAGCAGCAGGGTGAAGATCATGTTCATGCCATAATAGGACAGCACCGCCCCGTGGGTGAAAGCCAGGCAGAAGGGCAGCTCGGACAGGGCCGCAAAGGCCGCCAGCCGCAGGCCGTACCGCTTTTTCGAGCGGGTATAGCCGTACCCCTCCACCAGAAACCAGCACATGACCGGCGCGGTGAAATACCCCACATCGGTCAGGACCAGGGTCCAGAAGGCCCCCGGCGCCATAAAGATCTGGGCGATGTGGTTGAGCAGCATGGTGAAGATGGCGATGTACTTGATGGCATCCCGGTTGAGGATGCGGTACCGGCCGGTCTGTTCCTGCGTATCCATGAAACACGCCTCCTTTTTCTTGTATGATACCACGCCGTCTTTGAGATGGGCTTGAGATTTTACGGGCGGTTCCGCCTGTTCTTTTCGGCGGCGTCCTGCACCAGGCCCAGAACGGTGACAGCCGCCCCGTACAGGATGCCCGCCACCGGCCAGACCAGCCAGGAATAGGCCCAGTTTCCGGTCGGGATGCTGTAGGCCAGGTATCCGGCCACCACGACCAGCCAGTAGATCAGGCTGACCGCCTCCACCACCTGTTTGCGGGCCTTGTTGCGGCGGGTGTAGTCCCCTTCTTCCAGCAGGCTTTGCATGGCTTCCCAGCAGGTCCCGCCATACACCAGCGCGAAGACCCCCAGCCCAACCAAAGCCAGCAGGGCGCAGACGGATGCCGGAAACCAGGGGCTGTATTCCTCCTGTCCGGCAGGCGAAACGGCCAGCACCGCAAAGAGGGGCACCGCCGCCAGGATACACAGGCAACCTCCCGCCATGTTCAGCCGGGTGTACATGGGGCGAAATTCCTGCTGGCGCTGGCGCACCATCCCGGCCACACCGTACTCGGTCTCAAAGGGCTCCTTCTCCAAAAAGTGAAAAGGCTCCATTTTTGCGTCGCAGGCAATGAAGATCGCCACCGCCGCGGCCACCATCAACAGCAGGATCACGATCCCGATGCCTCCGGCGGCGTTCTCGGTCAGGCGTGCGCCGGGCGCTTCGCTCAGGCCGCCCAGCATCAGCAGCACAATGGGCGAAAAGATGCACAGCCCTACCCCCAGCGCCAGCCATGGGGCATTGCGCCGGCTCAGATCCAGATAGGCGGAGGCTTCCTCCATCGTCACCCGGCGCAGGGGGCTGTCCCCGCTGTCGGGCAGGAGGGCGGTGTCCGGGGCTTCCAGCTCGTCTTTCAAAAGATAGTCGGTGCTGACCCCGAACAGGCGGCTCATCTGAAGGATGCGCTCCAGGTCGGGCACCGACTGCGCCCCCTCCCACTTGCTGACTGACTGGCGGCTGACGTTCAGCTGTTGGGCCAGCTCCTCCTGGGACCAGCCCGCTTTCCTGCGCAGGGCAATGATCTTATCTGCCAAAATCATGGTTCGTTCCTCCTTTGTCCGTGCAACAACGTGCCGGTTTATGTTCTGGCTATATTGTACACAAACGCACGGTTTCAGGGAAGAAAGAGGGCTTGGCAATCTGTCAACCGGCGGTTGCGGGCCGCCGGAACCGGCTTACCATCCCCGGGCGGCGGGATCCAGCTGGCCGGCGGCGGTGTAGAGCAGGGCGTTGCAGATGGCGGCGGCCACGCTGCTGCCTCCCTTGCGGCCCATGGCCGCGATGGCCGGGACGCCGAGGCGCTGGCAGACCTCCATCAGGCGCTCCTTGCTCTCCACCACGTTGACGAAGCCCACCGGCACCCCGATGACCAGGGCGGGGCGGAAATTTCCCCGCTCCATGGCGTCGCAGAGGGCAAAGAGGGCGGTGGGGGCGTTGCCCACCGCAAAGACGGCCCCCGGGTGGGCTGCCGCCGCATGGTGCATGGCGGCCACCGCGCGGGTGGTGCCGGCGGCTTTGGCGGCTGCCGCCACCGCCGGGTCGGCCATGTAGCAGTAAGCCGCGCCCCCGAGCTTTACCAGGGCGGGCTTGCTCACCCCGGCCAGGGCCATGTTGGTGTCGGTGACGATGGCGCAGCCGGCGGCCAGGGCCGCCCCGCCTTTGGCCGCTGCGCCGGGGGTAAAGCGGAGGTTTGCCGCATAGTCAAAGTCGGCGGTGGCATGGATGACCCGGTGGACCACCGCCCGGTGTTCGGGAGGGATCTCGATCCCACGGGCAGCCAGCTCCCGGGCGATGATGGCCAGGCTGGTCCGCTCGATGTCGCCGGGCAGGCTGTGCTTCACGCTCAAAACTCCACCCCCTTCCGGGCTGCGATGCCCTTCTCATAGGGATGGCGGTGGCAGCGCATCTCGGTGGAATAGTCGGCCAGCTCCTCCATCCAGGGGGCGGGGGTCCGGCCGGTCAGCACCACTTCCTGCCCGGCGGGGCGGCCGCGCACCGCCCGCTCCAGCAGCTGCCGGTCCACCATGTCCAGCTGCCAGGCGGCGCAGGCCTCGTCCAGTACCAACAGGTCCGCCGGGCGGGCCAGGGCGGCGGCCAGGTTCTGGTCCTGCAGGCGGCGGGTGGCGGCCTTTTCCGCCTCGTCCATCTGAAAGACGAATTTCTGCCCCGCCTTGCCCCGGTAGATCTCGGCCCCCAGCTGCCGCAGCAGGGGCACCTCGCCGGTGTCCGCCCCTTTCAAAAACTGGACGATCACCACCCGGGCCCCCTGGCCCAGCGCCCGCAGCGCCAGGCCCATGGCGGCCGTGGTCTTGCCCTTGCCCTCGCCCCAGTAGAGGTGTACCAGTCCAAGCTCCATCTCAATCCTCCATCATGCGGTAAATGGCTTCCATATCCAGCGCGCCCCGCACCGCGGCGGCCAGACGGTCGAACTCCCGCTCCTGAAAAGCGGCGTGGGACAGGGGGACGGCCTCCGGCCCCGCCGGGCGGATCCCCTTGCGCCGGCACAGGGCGTCCGCCAGCCGGGCGGTGGCCTCGCCGGTGTCGAACAGGCCGTGCAGGTAGGTGCCGTACACGCTGCCCGCCGCGCAGCCGTCGGTCCGGCCATCTTCCAGGCGGCAGAAGGGTTCCCCGCCGTCCGTCTCGGTCCGGCCCATGTGGATCTCGTAGCCTTCCAGCGCAGCCCCCGCAAAGGGGCCGGCCAGCGCCCTCCCCTTGACGCGGGTGCGGGTCTTTTCGGGGCGGAACAGGGTGTCCGCCGGCAGCAGGCCCAGCCCCCGCAGCACCGCCCCGGCCTCCCCTTCGGCGCCGTCGGGGTCCGCAATGGTGCGGCCCAGCATCTGGTATCCGCCGCAGATGCCCAGCACCGGCGTGCCGGCAGCGGCCAGCTTGAGCAGAGCGGCCTCCAGCCCGCTCTGGCGCAGCCACAGCAGGTCGGACAGGGTGCTCTTGGTCCCGGGCAGGATCACCGCGTCCGGGGTCCCCAGGGCCTGCGCCCCCGTCACATACCGCACCCCCACCAGGGGATGCTGCTCCAGGGGGGCAAAGTCGGTGAAGTTGGAGATGCGGGGCAGCCGGATGACCGCCACGTCCAGAGGCTTGTGGACCCGGGTCTGGTCCAGGCCGGGGGCCAGGGAATCCTCGTCGTCGATCTCCACCCGGACGTAGGGCACCACCCCCACCACCGGGATGCCGGTCTTTTGTTCCAGCGGGGCCAGGCCGGGGCGGAGGATCTCCCCATCGCCCCGGAACTTGTTGATGACCAGCCCCTTGATGCGGGCCCGCTCTTCGGGCTCCAGCAGGGCGACGGTGCCGTACAGCTGGGCGAACACCCCGCCCCGGTCGATGTCCCCCGCCAGCAGGACGGGGGCGTCCACCCGTTTGGCCAGGCCCATGTTGACGATGTCGTCCGCCTTGAGGTTGATCTCGGCGGGGCTGCCCGCCCCCTCGATGACGATGACGTCGTATTCGGCGGCCAGGCTCTCGTAGGCCGCCAGGACCTCGGGGATCAGCTGTTTTTTATACCGGAAGTATTCCCGGGCGGGCATCTGGCCCCGCACCTGTCCCATCACGATCACCTGGCTGCCCACGTCGCTGGAGGGCTTGAGCAGGACGGGGTTCATCCGCACATCCGGCTCCACCCCGGCGGCGGCGGCCTGCACCGCCTGGGCCCGGCCCATCTCCAGCCCGTCCCGGGTGACGGCGCTGTTCAGGGCCATGTTCTGGCTCTTGAAAGGGGCACAGCGCAGCCCGTCCTGCCGGAAGATGCGGCACAGCGCCGCGCACAGCAGGCTTTTGCCCGCCCCGGACATGGTGCCCTGCACCATGATGCAGCGGGCCCGGCGGCCTTTTTCCGCGGGGGCCGTTCGCGCCCCGGCGGGATCGTTCCGTTCCTTCATCCCAGCACCTCCCTGAGGACCGCCAGCAGGCGGCGGTTTTCGGGCCCGGTGCGGACGGCGGCGCGGTACCAGTCCGGGCCAAGGCCCTGGTAATTGGCGCAGCTGCGCAGCAGGATGCCCCGCCGGCGCAGAGGCTCTGCCAGCGGCGTGCCGCACCGGAACAGCAGATAGTTTGCCTCCCCCGGCAGGACCTGGCAGCCCAGCGCCGCCAGCCCAGCGGCCAGCCGGGGCCGCTGATCCGCGATCAGGTCCCGGACGGCCTGCACATACTCGGTCTCTTTCAGGGCGGCCAGCCCCGCGGCCTGGGCCGGGGTGGAGACCGCCCAGGGCTGCCCCGCCGCCCGCAGCTTTGCCAGCAGGGCGGAGTCGGCGCACAGGCCATAGCCCAGCCGCACCCCTGCCATCCCGTACAGCTTGGTGAAGGCTTTCAACAGCAGCAGGCCGCCCCCTTCCAGCGCCCCTTTCCCTTCCAGCGCCCCTTTCAGGGTGTGGGCGTCCGGGTCGGCCAGAAAATCCCCAAAGCACTCGTCCGCCACCAGCAGCGCCCCCGCCTGCCGGCAGCGCTCCAGCACCTGCAGCAGCAGGGGCCGGGGGCTGGTCAGGCCGGTGGGGTTGTTGGGCTCGCAGAGAAAGACCATTCCCACCCCCGGCCGGATGGCTTCCAGAAAGCCCTCGTCCAGCCGGAAGCCCTCCGCCTCCCGGAGGGCATACCGCTCCACCCGGCAGCCCACGGCGGCCAGGGCGGCCTCGTACTCGGCAAAGGCGGGGGCGGTGACCAGCGCCCGGCCCGGCCGCAGGGCCAGCGCCCCCCGCCAGATCAGGTCGGCCGCGCCGTTGCCGCAGAGCACCCACTCGGCCGGCACCCCCTCGGCCCGGGCAATGGCCGCCGTCAGCTCCCGGCAGAGGGGGTCGGGGTAGCGGTCGCAGCCGGAGGCGCACCCCGCCAGGGCCGCCGCCACCCCCGCCGGCAGCCCCAGCGGGCTGACGTTGGCCGAAAAATCCAGCAGAGGGGCCTGCGCGCCGTACTCGGCGGCAAAGCCGGCCCAGTCCCCGCCGTGGGTCAGGATCGGATCCGTTTTCTTTGTCATAACCACCTCAAAAGGGCCGCCAGGCCAAAGCGCAGCCCCAGCCCCAGCCCCAAAGCCAGAAAACCCGCCAGGTACAGCATCCGGTCCGCCCGCAGGATGTCCGCGGGCTCCACCGGCCGGGTGTCGTCCCCGATGGTGGGCTTGTCGTAGTATTCTCCAAAATACCAGGCGGGGCCGGCCAGCTGGACGCCCAGGGCCCCGGCGCAGGCCGATTCGGTCTGGGCCGAGTTGGGGCTGGCGTGGCGCAGGCGGTCCCGCCGCCAGATGCGCCAGGCCCCCCGCCCGTCGAAGCCGGCCAGGCCCGCCGCCCCGATCCAGAGCAGCGCCGCCAGCCGGGACGGGAGAAAGTTGGCCGCGTCGTCCAGGCGGGCCGCCGCCCGGCCAAAGTGGAGGTAGGTCTTGTTTTTGTAGCCCACCATGCTGTCCATGGTGTTCACCGCCTTATAGGCCAGGCCCAGGGGCGCTCCCCCGATCAGCAGGTAAAACAGGGGGGCTGCCACCCCGTCCGAAAAGTTTTCGGCCACCGTCTCCACGGCGGCTTTGGTCACCCCTGCGGCGGTGAGGGAGCCGGTATCCCGCCCCACGATCCGGCTGACGGCCCGGCGGGCGGCGGGCAGGTCGCCCTTTGCCAGCTGGGCGTAGACCTTGCCGCTCTCGTCGGCCAGGCCCCGCAGGGCCAGCGCCTGCCAGCACCAGAGCGTCTCCAGGGCAAACCCTGCCGCCGGGTGCAGCCGGTAGGCCAGGGCCAGCGCCCCCGCCGCCAGGGCAGAGGTCCCCAGAGGCAGCGCCGCGGCCAGCACCCGGCCGGCCGCCCGCTCCCCCGCCGGTGTGGCGGGGAACAGCCGGCGCAGCCGCTTTTCCAGCGCGGCAATGGCCCGGCCCATCCCCACCACCGGGTGGGGCATCCAGGCGGGGTCGGCCAGCAGCAGGTCCAGCCCGAAGCCCCCCAGCACCGCCAGGGCGGTCAGCATCCGGCCTCCCCGGCCCGGCGGGCGTCTTTGGTATACTGGACCTGGGCCAGGCACTGCAGGGTGTGTTCCCTGGCCCAGACCGCGGGGTCTGCCTCCAGGATGTAGCCCCCGGCGTTGGGGCCCAGCCATGCGTGGTATTCTTTGCGGGGCAGGGCAAACCGCTCCATCACCGACATCTGGGTGCCGCCGTGGGCCAGGATCACCAGCTGTTCCCGCCCGGCCGCAAAGGCGTCGTCCACCAGTTTGGCGAACACCGCGCAGGACCGCCGGCAGAAGTCCTCCTTCCGCTCCCCGTCGGGGCAGGCGCTCTCGCAGTTGGACGCCACCCAGGCGCGGTAGTCGGAGTCGTTTTCCATTTCGATGTAGTTGCGGCCCTCAAAGGTGCCAAAGTCCATCTCCCGCAGCCCCGGCACCACGATCTGTTCCGCCTGGGGGAACAGGATGCGGGCGGTCTGCCGGGCCCGGGTCATGGGGCTGACGTAGACCACGTCGGGGCAGAAATCGGCCTGGCACAGAGCCTCCCGCCCCCGGGTGGACAGGGGGATGTCCCGCTGGCCCTGGTAGCGCTTTTGGGTGTTGTAGTCGGTGGTGCCATGGCGGAGCAGATAGATTTTCATAGCTTGCACTCCCCTTTCAAAACAAGCGGCAGGCCGCAGAAGACCCGCACGACGCATCCGGCCCGGGCCGCCAGCAGGCAGGCCAGCCGCCCGGCCTTTTCCCGGGCGGCGCGCTGGGCCGGGTCGGCGGGGACCACGCCCCCGCCATCCTCGGTCAAGATCACGATCTCGTAGCCTTCGGCCAGCCGTTCGGCCAGCGCTTCCAGCCCGGCGGGGTCCTGGCAGGCGGCGGCCAGCTCCTGCACGTCCCAGACGGCATGGGCGGCCAGCTCTGCCCGGGTGCAGCCCAGCAGGCGGCAGGCAGCGTCGCGTTTCCCGCTCCACAGCGGGCCGGTGATCAACGTCATAGCCAGCGCGCCTCCATCAGCTGGGCGGCCACCAGGGCCCCCAGCATCCACAGCTCGCACCGCTGCAAAAACCACCCCGCCAGATCGCCGGTGATGCCACCGAAATCCCGCCGGGAGACGGCGGCGTACCGCCCCAGGGCGGCCAGGGCCGCCGCCAGCATGGCCCAGCCCGACACCCCGCCGATCCCTACCAGCAGCATGGACGCGGCCAGGATGACCCCGGTCAGGATCAGCTTGACCCGCTGCCGGTCCGCCGCGGTGGAAAAAGTATGGGCCAGGCCGGTGTGCTTGGCCAGGGGCAGGGCGGCCACCGCCCAGCCCGAGATGGCCCGCTCCAGCACAAAGCCCAGCTGCATGCAGCCCACCGCCCGGCTGGTCAGGGGCAGGGCGGCGCACAGGGCCAGGTCGGCCACGAACCAGCTGCACAGCCGGATCACCGCAAAGGCCCCGCAATGGGGGTCCTTGAGGATGGCCAGGCGCTCTTCCTGGCTGGCGTAGCTGGCCAGGGCGTCGCAGGTGTCGGCGTAGCCGTCCAGGTGGATGCCTCCCGTGATCCAGACCGGCAGCAGGCAGAAGCCCGCCGCCCGCAGCAGCACCGGCAGGTCCAGGGCCGCTGCCGCCCAGCCCCAGGCTCCAAAGGACAGGGCCACCGCCGCCCCCACCAGGGGGAAGGCGCACAGGGCGTAGCGCATGTTCTTTTCGTTCCAGGCCGGCTGGGGCACCGGCACGGCCGAAAACATCCCAAAGGCCACCGCCAGCGTTTCCGCCGCCGTCTGCAGCCCGCCCGGCAGCCGGATCTTCCCGGCACGGCCGGCGGCATGGCCGATCTTCTGCCCGGCCTGGGCCTTGAGGCGGCCGGCCCGGGCTTTCCAATGTTCCCAATTCATGGTTTTGCTCCCTTGTAGTAGATGGGCAACCCGCAGGCCACCTCGCAGACATTGTCCGCCAGGGCCGCCAGGGCCCGGTGGGCGTCCGCCAGCAGCCGCAGATAGGTCTCGGTGCCCGGGGCGTAGTCCCGCCCGCCGGCAAAGATCTCGTTGGAGACCACCACCAGCCCGCGGCACTCCGCCCGCAGATGCCGGATCCCTTCCACCACGGCTCCCAGCGCGCCGGCAGGGCCTGCCCCCGCCGGGCTGTACAGTTCATTGGCGGCCAGGTTGCCCAGGTCCTCCAGCAGGACATCCCCCCGCGCAGGCAGGGCCAGACCGGCCAGGTCCACCCCCCGCTCGATGGTCACGAACCCCTTGCCGGCCCGCTGGCGGCGGTGTTTTTCGATGCGGGCGCGGCACTCGGCGTCCTCCATGGGCTCCATGGTCGCAAGATAATAGCGGGGGCCGGGGGCGCCCAGCAGCAGGCTCTCGGCGTATTCGCTCTTGCCCGAGGCCGCCCCGCCGATGACCAGCGTGAACATCCTCACCCTCCCTGCGGCTGGTAGGTTTCCACGCCGCACTGTGCAAAACTGTAGCTCTCGGCATAGACCGCCCGGGCCATATCCCACAGGGGGATGGAGGCCACCGCGCCGGTGCCCTCGCCCAGGCGCATCCCCGCCGTGATGAGGGGCTGTTTGCCCAGGGCGTCCAGGACGGCCCGGCCCGCCGGCTCGGCCGAAACGTGGCTGGCAAAGACGGCCTTGGCCGCCCCCGGGCAGAGCCGGACGGCGCACAGGGCCGCCACCGTGCTGATGAGGCCGTCGGCCAGCACCGGCACCCGGCAGGCCGCCCCGCCCAAAAACACCCCGCACAGCCCCGCCAGGTCGAAGCCGCCCACCTTGGCCAACACGTCCAGCGGGTCGGCGGGGTCGGGGCGGTTGACTGCCAGCGCCTTTTGGATGGCGGACACCTTGCGGGCCAGCCCTGCGTCGGACAGGCCGGCCCCCCGCCCGGTGAAGTCCTCTGCCGGGCGTCCCAGCAGGGCGCAGGCCACTGCCGCCGAAGTGGTGGTGTTGCCGATGCCCATTTCGCCGGTGGCCAGCAGCCGGACCCCCTCCGCGGCCTGACGGGCCGCCAACGCCGCCCCGGTCAGGACGGCCTGTTCGGCCTGGGCGCGAGTCATGGCGGGGCCGGCGGTGATGTCGCCGGTGCCGTTGCCCACCCGGCAGGAGAGGATGCCCTCCACCGGGGAAAAGTCGAGGATGCCCATGTCCACCGGCACCACCTCGCAGCGGGCGGCGCGGGCCATCCGGCAGACGGGGCTCTGCCCTGCCGCCAGCCCGCGGGCCACCGCCGCCGTGGCCTCTGGGCCGGTCTGGGTCACGCCCTGGGCTACCACCCCGTTGTCGGCGCAGAGGACCAGTACCGCACGGCGGTCAAAATCCAGCTCCGCGCTGCCGGTGAGGGCGGCGGCGTCCTCCAGCATGGTCTCCAGCAGGCCCAGGCTGCCCAGGGGGTGGGCCAGCGAGGCCCAGCGGCGGTGGGCCGCCTCCCGTGCGGCCTGGTCCGCCGGAACGGATGCCGCCCGGCACAGGGCGGCGATGGAATCAAATGTCTGCATGATGGTGTTCCTTTCGATACGCTGCGGCGGCCCGGACAAACCGGGCGGCCAGCTCCGGCCTGCCCGCCCAGTACAGATGGGGGAAGGCCGCGTACAGCCCCGGGGATGCAAAACCGCACCGCCAGGCCCGGCCGTCGGGCTTGCAGGCGGCCAGGGCCGTCCCGGGGCCGGTGATGTCCCAGTGGTGGAACTCATGGGCGGGGACGGCCTCCCCTTTGCGGAAGAGCAGGCTGTCCTGCTCCGCCGTCAGGGCGGTATAGCCGAAGCGGACCAGCCCCCGGGCCGCAAAGCCCTGCCCCGGCAAAACGCCGGCCATCGGCCAGCTTTGGCCCTCCTCATCCGCCAGGGCACGCCCCAGATAGAGGAAGCCCCCGCACTCGGCCACCGTGGGCATCCCCGCCTCCACCGCCGCGCGCACCGCGTCCCGCATGGGCCGGTTGCGGCTCAGGGCTTCGGCGTGCAGCTCCGGGTAGCCCCCCGGCAGGTAGAGGCCGTCCGCCGGGGGCAGGCCGCCGTCTGCCAGCGGGCTGAAAAAGACGCATTCCGCCCCGGCCTCCCGCAAAGCCTGCAGGCTTTCGGGGTAGCAAAAGCAGAAGGCCGCATCCTGCGCCACGGCGATCCGGGCCCGGACCGGCGGCAGGGGCGTCCGTTCCGCCTCCGGGGCCGGGCACAGGCACAGCTCCAGCAGCCGGTCCAGATCGGCGTTCGCCTCCAGGGCGTCCGCCAGAGCTTCCAGCCGCCCGGCCAGGTCCGCGACCTCGGCGGCGGTGTACAGCCCCAGGTGGCGGCTGGGCAGCCGGGCGGCCTCCAGCCGGGGCAGGCAGCCCACCACCGGCAGGCCGGTCTCCCGCTCCAGGAGGGGGGCCAGCCGGGCCGCGTAGCCCGGCGAACAATCGTTGAGGATCACAGCCTTCAGGCGGCTGTCGGGGCGGAACGCCAGCATCCCCCGGATCTGGGCCGCCAGGGTCAGGCTGGCCCCGCCGGGCCGCACCGCCAGCAGCACCGGCAGGCCCAGCGTATCCGCCGTCTGCCAGGCGCTGGCCCTGTCGGTGAGGGCCGCCCCGTCGTAATAGCCCATGGCACCTTCGGCCACCGCCGCCCCGTGCCCCGCCAGATGCCGGGCGTAGAGCTGCCGCAGCCGGGCGGGCCGGGTCAGGAACAGGTCCAGGTTGCAGCTGTCCACCCCCAGGGCGGCCCGGTGGAACATGGGGTCGATGTAGTCCGGCCCGCATTTGAAGGCGCAGGGGTCCAGCCCCCGGCGGCGCAGGGCCGTCAGCAGGGCGCAGGTGACGGCGGTCTTGCCGCTGCCCGAGGCAGGGGCCGCCACCAGGATCTGTGGGATGCAGGTGGAGTTCATACCTTCTCCTTTGCTGCTGTGAGGATAAAGACCGGGTTTTCGGCTCGCAGCAGGTGGAGCCTGCCCGGCCCCCCGGCATGGGCGGCGGCGATCTGGGTCATTTCCGGCTCCATCCCCCGGGCGCCGAACGCCGCCAGGGCGGCGGCCAGGGTCTCCAGAGCGATGGCGGTCAGGCAGACCCGGGCCGCCGGGTTGGCCGCCAGGACGGCATCCAGAATGGGCTCCAGCCGGCCCCGGGTGCCGCCGATCAGGACGGCGTCGGGGGCAGGCAGGCCCTGCAGGGCTTCCGGCGCTGTGCCCGCCGTCACCCGGATGTTCCAGCCGCCCAGACGGCGGCTGTTTTCTTCCAGGACGGCGCAGGCGGCGGGCAGGCATTCCACCGCGCAGACGGGGGCCCCGCCGTTGGCATAGGCCAGCTCCACGCTGACGCTGCCCGTGCCGGCCCCCACGTCCCAGACCGTCTCGCCGGGGCGGACGGCCAGCTGGGCCAGCACCTGGGCCCGGACGGCCTGTTTGGTCATGGGGACGCCCTCGGCCCGGACGAAGGTCCCGTCCGGCCAGCCGGGGGTGCGGGCCGGCAGGCGGAAGGCCGGCTCGGCCAGCAGGACCGCCAGCGGCCCGAACCCCCGCCCGGCGGCCTGGGCCGCCGTGCCGGCAAAGAGCCTTTCCCCGTCCATCGCCAGCGCTTCCGCCACCGTCACCGGCAGCCCGCCCAGGCCGGCGGCGGTCAGCTGCCGGCAGAGGGCGGCGGGGCCGCCCTCCCCCGTGCCGGTCAGGAAAAAGGCCGGCTGCCCGCCGCAGACGGCGGCCACCGGGTCGCAGGCGCGGCCGTGGGCCGAGACCAGCTTCCAGTCCTGCCAGGGCCGGCCCAGCCGGGCCGCCAGCATCTGGACGCTGGACAGCCCCGGAAAGACCTCCGCCTCCCTTTCCTGCCCGCGGAGCAGCTCCAGCAGCTCCGCCGCCCCTGAATAAAATCCCGTGTCCCCGCTGTAGAGGACGGCGGCCCGGTCCACATCCCAGACCGCCTGCCAGATCTCGCCGGCCCGCACCGCCGGGACCCGGTCCCGGGTCACATCCGGGGGCAGCGCCTCCAGCAGGCGGCAGGCCCCCGCCACCCGCCGGGCCCGGCGCAGGGCTTCCAGCGCTTCGGCCGTGAGGGTCGCAGCCGAAGCGCCCATCCCGATCAGGGCGATCCTGGGTCTGTCCGGCATCTCTGCACCGCCTTTCTGCAGGCTTCCAGAGCCTGCTCATAGGATACACCGTCTGCTTCTATTTCCGGCCGGCGGATGACCACCAGCTGCGCCCCGGCGGCACGGGCAGCGGCCGCCTTTTCGTCAAAGCCGCCGGGGGCCCCGCCGTCCTTGGTGACGAACCAGCGGGCCCCGTACTGGTGCAGCAGCGCCTCGTTCAGCGCCTGGGTGAAGGGCCCCTGCATGGCGATGATGTTTCGGGCCGGGATGCCCGCCGCCGCGCAGGCGTCGAGGGCCGCGTGGGTGGGCAGCACCCGGGGGTACAGCCGCGCCCCGCCCAGCCCCGCAAAGGCGGGCAGCTCTTTGGTGCCGGTGGCCAGCAGGATGCCCCCCTCGGTCCCCTCCAGCAGCCGGGCCGCCGCCGGGGCGTCGGGGGCGGCCAGAGCGCCGGGAGGCAGGGGGCTGGCCGGGCGCAGCAGCCGCAGGCAGGGGACGCCCGCCTGCCGGCAGGCGGCCCGGATGTTCTCGCTGGCCTGCCGGGCATAGGGGTGGGTGGCGTCCACGCACAGGGCCGCCCCTGCCAGCAGGGCCGCCATCTCCCCGGCCTCCATCCGCCCGGTGTGGACGGTCAGGCCGGGGGCCGCGCCCTGCTCCGCCGCGCCGTACCCGGTGGCCACGCAGACGGTGACGGCCGCCCCTTCCGCCGCCAGCCGGCTGGACAGCCGCCGGCCCTCGGTGGTGCCGCTGAACACGACGATCACGTCCGGTACCCCCGGGGCGTGATAAGGCGGCCCCCCTCCGCCCGGGTGGAGGACGCGCCCACAAAAACGGTGGTGAACATATCCACTTCTTCCTCCTGCAGGGCGGCCAGGGTCAGCAGGCGGCTGGTCTGGCCGCCCCGGCCGATGTTCCGCACCCAGCCGCAGGGGGTGCCGGGGGCGCGGCCTGCCTCCAGCAGGACGCCGCAGGCACGGCGCAGGGTATCCCGCCGCCGGTGGGAGGCAGGGTTGTACAGGCAGAGCACAAAGTCCCCCACCACCGCGGCCCGCAGCCGCTTTTCAATGACCTGCCAGGGGGTCAGCAGGTCGGACAGGGACACGGTGCAGAAATCGTGCCCCAGGGGCGCCCCCAGCACCGCCGCCCCTGCCAGGGCCGCCGTCACGCCGGGGATCACTTCCACCTCCACCGCGGGGTAGGCGGCGGCCAGCTCCAGCAGGGGCGAGGCCATCCCGTAGACCCCCGCGTCCCCGCTGCATACCAGGGCGGTGGTCCGGCCCTCGCCGGCCAGCTCCAGGGCCATGGCGCAGCGGTCCAGCTCCCGGGTCATGGGGGTGGAGCGCAGCTCCTTGCCCGGGGCCAGGGGCGCGATGAGGTCCAGATAGACCGTGTAGCCGCAGATGACCTCCGCTTCTTCCAGGGCGGCGCGGGCCGCGGCGGTCATCCCATAGGCCCCGCCGGGGCCGATGCCGATCACATATACTTTGTTCATTCCGTCCACTTCCAATCCGGCCTGAAGGCCCTTGCGGCCAGGGCGAGCGTGACGCCCGCCCCGGCCTGTTTCCGCACGGCCAGCGCGCCCCCCTCCGTGCCGAGGACGGCGGCCCGCTCGCATACATTGTCCACCCCCACCGTCTGCGCCACAAAGGCCGAGGAGGCAAAATCCCCCTGTGCCGCCTGCAGCCGGGCCGGGGTGTAGGTCTCCAGCGGCCAGCCATGGGCCGCGCAGAAGGCCAGCAGCCCCGGCTCGTCCCCTTTCCGGTCGATGGTGCAGACTTTGCCGATGCTTTTGACGCAGAGCTTTTCCCGCTCCAGCAAGGCGGCCAGGGCTTCTTCGAGGGCGGCGGCAGGGGTCCCCCGCCGGCAGCCCACCCCCAGCGCCAGCACCCGGGGCGCCAGCCAGAGGGCCGGGCCGGGGTCGGTCAGGGTCAGGGCCGCGTCGCAGTCCGCCTTTGTGCCGGCCAGCGCGACCCCGGCGGGGGGCGTGCCCTCGATGGGCCAGTCGCTGTACAGCCGCAGGGTCCGGCCTGCCAGCAGGGCCGCCGAGACGTCCCGGATCTTGTGGACGTCGGCCACGGCGCAGCCCTGGCGGCGGGCCCAGTCGTCGATGGGGAACAGCCCGCCCGCGTCGGTGGCGGTGGTCAGCACCGGCTGCGCCCCGCACACCCGGCCGATGGCCCGGGCCAGGGCGTTGGCCCCGCCCAGGTGCCCCGACAGGAGGGGGACGGCCCAGGTCCCCTGCTCGTCTACCGCCACCACGGCGGGGTCGGTCTCCTTGCTGCGGAGCAGGGGGCCCACCGCCCGCACCGCGATGCCGCAGGCCCCCACGTAGACCAGCCCTGCGCCGGTGCGGAAATGGGCCTCGGTCCAGCCGTGCAGGGTGACGGAGCCGCCGCAGCGAGCCGCCTCGCCTCCCAGGGCGGCGGCCAGCGTTTGGGCCAGCGCCAGCCCCCGGGCGCTGAAGGCCAGATAATACAGTTTCACGCCCTGCCCTCCCGGTATCCGGTGGTAAAGGCGGGGTCATAGAGTTTGCTGCGCTGGTAGCCGCTCCCGGCCAGGAAGTCCCCCACCAGGACCAGGGCGGTGCTGCGGATGCCGGCATCGGCCCCGCTTTGGGCCAGGGCGCCCACCGTGCAGCGCACCAGCTTTTCTTCCGGCCAGGTGGCCTTGTAGACCAGGGCGGCGGGGGTCTCGGGCGGGCAGCCGCCCTCCAGCAGCGCGGCCTGGACCCGGTCCAGCATCCCCGCCGACAAAAAGATCACCATCGAGGCGCGGTGGGCGGCCAGTGCGGCCAGGCTCTCCCGCTCCGGCACCGGGGTCCGCCCGGCCAGCCGGGTGATGATGACGGTCTGGCTGACGCCGGGCAGGGTGTACTCGGCCCCCAGGGCCGCCGCCGCCCCGCAGAAGCTGGACACCCCCGGGGTGTCGTCCCAGGGGATGCCCAGGGCGTCCAGAGCGTCCATCTGCTCCCGGATGGCCCCATAGACGCAGGGGTCCCCGGTGTGGAGCCGGACGGTGTCCACCCCGGCGGCCTCCGCCCGGCGGATGGCGTCCAGCACCTGCTCCAGGGTCATCCCGGCGCTGTTGTAGATGGCGCAGCCGTCCCGGGCCCGGGCCAGCAGGGCCGGGTTGACCAGGCTGCCGGCGTAGATGATGCAGCCGGCCTGTTCCAGCAGGGCCGCGCCCCGCAGGGTCAGCAGATCGGGCGCGCCGGGGCCCGCCCCCACAAAGTGTACCATCCTTATCCCTCCTTGACGATGACAGTGACAAAATAGCCCGCGTCCAGGGCGGCGTCCCCTTCGGGGCCGTCCAGGCGGGGCAGGGCCAGCTCCCCGGGCAGGCCGCAGTTGGCCACCAGGGCGCTGCGCCCGGCCAGCCCCTGCTCTTTCAGGGCCGCCAGCACGGCGGGCAGCCGGCGGGCGCTCTTCATCAGGATCTTGGTCCCCGGCTGGCGCAGGGCGGCGGCCAGGTCCTCTTCCTCGGCGGCCGGGTAAATGTGCAGGGGGGTGTCGATGCCGGTCAGGCTGATGTTCAGCCGGGCCGCCGCCGCGCAGAAGCTGGGCACCCCCGCCGCCCGGGCGGTGGCAAAGCCCTCCGCTTCCACCTGCTCCATCAGGTAGGAGCAGGTGGCGTAAAGGGACACGTCCCCGATGTTCACCATGGCCACATCCAGCCCCGCCTCCAGCTTCCGGCGCACCAGACCGGCGGCGGCCTGCTGGGCGGCGGCTCGTTTGGCCGGGTCGGGGGACATGGAAAAATCCAGCGGGAGGATCTCCTTGCCCCGCAGGTCCACCGCCCGCCGGGCGATGTCCAGGGCCACCATCCTGCCGCCGGCGGTGCGGGGCGCGGCCACCACCGGGCACGCCTCCAAAAGCCGCACCGCCTTGAGGGTGAGCAGCTCAGGGTCTCCCGGGCCGACGCCCACCGCGTAGAAAGCGCCCTTGCCGGCCTTGTTCGTTCCGGGCTGCGTCCCCGCCTGCGGGGCAGCGGCAGCCTTTTCAGCCATTGGTCGTTCCATCGTTCCTCCATTGTTCGATCAGTTGCCGGGCCGCGGGGCTGATCCCCAGCGGGCCGTACTCGTTGGAAAACAGTTCCACCCCCACCCGGCAGGCTCCGGCGGCCCGCCGTTCCAGGTGGCGCTGGGCCGCCGCCGTCAGGCTGTCCAGCACGGGGGCCCGCAGGCCCTCCGCGTCCAGCAGGGCGATGCAGGCGTCGGTGGTGGGGGCCGCCAGCAGGGCCCGGCACAGCGCCGCCGGGGCACCGGCCGCGGCCGCATGGGCGCAGAACAGCTCGGTGCGGCAGTCGGCCATGCGGGAGTGGGTGTTCATGATCCCGCCGGCCAGCTTGACCAGCTTGCCGATGTGCCCCACCAGGAGCACCGCGCCAAACCCTTCCGCCACCGCCATGTCCAGCGCCTCCCCCAGGAAGTTGGAACACCGGACCACCGGCGCCCCCAGCCCGTCCAGGCCCTGGGCGGCGAGGAAATCCATGCCGTAGTTGCCGGGGGTCAGGATGAGGCGGCCGTCGGGCGAGGCATGGGCGGCCTGGCGCAGCTCCACCCCGATGGTGTCCACAATGGCCTGCTCGCTCATGGGTTCCACCACCCCCGAGGTGCCCAGGACGGACAGCCCCCCTTCGATCCCCAGCAGGGGGTTGAAGGTGCGGCGGGCCCGCTCGGCCCCGCCGGGGATGGAGA